>ULRT01017934.1_pt1 | contig 32256 bp, 26 predicted proteins | sample 1955711 | NCBI WGS metagenome assembly ULRT01 (sample SAMEA4835690, study PRJEB28245) | human gut metagenome | biome: gut microbiome; material: fecal sample | place: Denmark | collected 2008 | reverse complement strand
TCTCCGTCGCGCTACGCGCGCCACCTCTCCCGCTTCAACGGTAGAGTATACTCCCGGAAGGGTAGTTTTCCGCAAGATTTGTAATATAACGAAAAAAAATTTTTACGCCTGCAAATACGGCGTAAGGAGGGAATATGAAAAAGAAACTTTTATTGACTTTGAGCATGGTCGTTCTTATGATAACCACGCTCGTATGCGCGGTCGGCTGCAAAAAAGCCGAAGCGCATAAACACACCTGGGCGACCGAATGGTCGGTAGGCGGCGAAACGCACTGGCACGCTTGTACGGTCGAGGGTTGCACGGCTAAAAAAGACGAAGGCAACCACGAGGGCGGAACGGCGAATTGTACGGATAAAAAGGTCTGTACGGTTTGCGGTAACGCCTACGGCGAAGTAGATTCGTCCGTACATAAGAGCAACGAATTCGTCTACGTTTCAAACGGCGACGGAACGCACACGAAAAAATATAAGTGTTGTAACGCCGTTGCCGCAGAACCCGAAAATTGTTCGGGCGGAACGGCGACCGTGTGCGGAGAGAAAAACGTCTGCGAAGTCTGCCATGCCGAGTACGGCGAACCGCTCGCTCACGACTGGGATACCGAATGGACTACTACCGAAACGCAACATTGGCATAAATGTAAGAGAACGGGTTGCGAAGCAAAGAAAGACGAAGCCGACCACACCGTCGGAACTGCGGCTACGTGTACGGCAAAGGCGGTTTGCGCTACTTGTAACGCCGAGTACGGCGAAAAAGACCCCGACAACCACGATTTAGAAGAGCATGCGGCTAAGGCTCCCACTTGTACCGAAGCCGGTTGGGACGAATACGTAACTTGTAAGCGTACCGGTTGTACTTACACTACTTATCAGGCAAAACCCGCTCTCGGCCACGATTATACCGTTCAGGATAAAGACGAAAATCAACACTGGAATAAGTGTTCGAGATGTAACGTAGTAGACGAAACGAGTAAGACAAATCACTCCGTAACAACTTGGGAGACCACCGATACGGGCAGAGTAGGTAAATGTTCCTGCGGCGCAACCGTTATAACCGCGGTAGAAAACGTTCCCGTTAAAGATATTACGCTCTATACGGTAGAATCGCTTAACGGCAAAGATTACGCCCATACCGCAACGTACGAGTATATCGTAACCGTAAACGGAACGGCAAAAGAAGTTACTTTTACGATAAGCGGCGACGCAGCGACCTTCGATAAAGCAACTAACACCTTTACTGCCGTCAAAGCAGGCGAAATAACCGTAACTGCCTCGTATACGATAGCGGACGGCGTAAGCGAAAGCAAGACTTTCAAGGTCATCGTCGAACGCCCCGAAATCACTGTCGAAACTCCCGTTAAATACTTCTCGGCAATCGACGGAAAAGATTCTTCGGCAGATATGTTCGTATTGTTCGGCGATGCGGAATTTACCGCAACGCAGGTCTATAACGGACACTCTTATACGCTCACGGTCGATAAAGAAAATAAAACGCTTAAAGGCGCGCACGCCGAAAGTAAAACGCCTACCGTAAGTACCATAACGCTCGAAAACGATATGTTCGCCGTAACGTACAACGTAACGGTTTATACGAAAGTCATTAACGACTACACCGACTTTGAAGATATGCGCCTTACCGCCGACAGAAAGACGGTAGAAGGCTACTTCATTATGAACGCCGATATTGATTTTTCCAAAGATGTACTGCCTGGCGAAGGATTGGCTGGCGCAACCGGTTGGGATGCAATGTACAACACATTCTATCCTTATTTCAAAAGAGAAGGTAAGACAGACGGAACAACGGATATGCTTACCGATATGACTACTTTGCAGAAGACTCCCGCAGGATTTATCGGTACGTTTGATGGTAACGGACACACTATAAATAGTTTCCATGCAGGTAACTCCTACGGCTTTTTCGGTACTATTTCAGGTACGAGTGCAAATCATACCGTAGTCAAAAACGTAGCCTTTACTAATACGGACGCTTTCCCCGCATATTCTAAAATGCGTATGTTCGCCGAATATGCTTACAATGTAGACGTTGAAAATGTTTATATATCGTTCGCGCTTACGCCGACGTGGGATAATAGTAACTATAACTGGGTGAAGAACTTTGCGTTGTTTGGTACTTACGATTATCCGCAAATTACGTTCAATAACATCATTCTCGAAATGAATGTGGTCAATCCGAATTCTGCCACTCCTGCATGGGGTGGTGCAGCAATGGGCATATTCTCGTCTATGACGTACACTAAGTACTATTCTACGAGAACGACAGAGGCTTCCTATATGTTGGCGGCAACGATAAAAGGAATATATTTTATTGCGCCTAAGGCAACCAACGGTCGTGTTATGCCGTTGTTGCAATATAGCACGGTGGCAATATACGCTTCTAACGATTTCGACACGATAGGTGAAGGAGCAATGGCTACCTTGGATAGTACGACATTTAATCCTACGGCAGATACGAGTGGTACAGTAGAAGTATACCACTGGAAGAATGCTTATCGTTACGATAACTACGAACAAATGAAAGAAAAAACGACGAAAGTCGGCAACTGGGATATCACTTCCGGCTCTCCCGTCTGGGATGCATAATTTAATCGTCATTGCGTCAATGCCGAGTTAAATAATTTGCTTGCAAGGATTATTTAACGAAGGTATTCATAAGGCGATTGCAATTGAGAAGCAATTGCTAAACGATAGTTTCAAACGCGTAAGCGTTAATCGCCGAATAGCAGTAAGCGAAACATCTCCCGAAAATGTGGTTTTCCGCGGAGTTAATGTAACCCCGCCGTCGCAATGAAATACAAAATGACGAATGCAATCTTGCCGCAACCTTACGTTGTCGACGGTGGCGGGAATTTGCCGTTTCCCGCAAGCGGGAGCCCCTCGGCAAGAATACGGCTGACGCCGCATTGACGAACGGGGTTGATTCACGAGAGAACGCAAAAAAATGACGAATGCAAAATTGCCGCAACCTTACGTTGTCGACAGTGGCGAGAATTTGCCGTTTCCCGCAAGCGGGAGCCCCTCGGCAAGAATACGGCTGCCGCCGCATTGACGAACGGGGTTGATTCACGAGAGAACGCAAAAAAATGACGAATGCAAAATTGCATTCGTCATTTTTTGGTACTCCCGGCGGGAATCGAACCCACAACTAACCCTTAGGAGTCGATTCTGAGCCGCCAAATTGCTCTAAAATAGGCAATTTTCTTGCAAATCGCGCACTTTTGTGTGTATTTTTCGTCTATTTTGCCCTGTTTTTTATGTTTCAAGCATCAATTTTCATATCTTTTAGCAATTTCTATGCCAAAAACTATGCCATAACTATGCTGTTTTGAAAATAAGGGTTGGAGTTATCCGTATTTGTAAGTGTTGAGCTTTTAAGCTCTGTAACTATCTCGGACTGAGAGAAAACACCGACTCTATTCATGAATATCAAGAACTTTCAGAATTCTTTTGAAAGTGTCTTGACCATCAAGGCAAGTATCTCTTAGCCAGCCTTTTTCTTGATTCCAATTTGCGAGCCCACGATAATAGAATGACTTTTTGGAATCTTCTATAATGAACGGAATTATATTAAACCTAAGGCACTCTTTCAAAGCAATCAATCTACCGACTCTGCCGTTTCCGTCTTGGAACGGGTGGATATATTCGAAGTCCGCATGAAGTTCAATAATATCATCGATGGTTATATCACTTTTAGAAATAAAATTCGTAACGAGTTTATCCATCGCTTTATGGACTTCGCTCGGCTTGCAAGTTTCTCTTCCGCCGACGGTATTTGCTCGCTTTTTATAATCTCCAACGGCAAACCAATCGAGAGATGAATCCTTGGTTCCTTGTTTCAATAGCAAATGAAGATGCTTGATAATATTTTCGCTCAAAGGCTCTAATGCCTTATCGATCACATAATCGATTGCTCGGAAGTGATTGCTTGTTTCAATAATATCATCAACAGGGATTCCATCGCCGACGTCAATCGTTCTTGTTTCGAAAATTAACCTCGTTTGATCTTCCGTAAGTTTAGAACCTTCGATGTGATTAGAGTTATAAGTCATTCTGACTTGTAATTCATGATAAAGTCCGCCTGAAATCTTAGCTTCTTTTTCTTCACGCAAAATTTGCAGAATGTGATTATCGCAAACTTCTCTGAACAAATCGTCAGGATTGCAATGCAAGAAATCCGCTATCTTAACAAGCACATTATTGGCAATTTTCTCGCCCTTTGATATCTTGGCAACAGTTCTGGATGAAATACCGAGTTGAGTAGTTAAGTCAGACTTAGTTAAATCTAATTCCTTGAGTTTATTTTCTAATGGCTTATAAGAATACATAGCTACCTCCTGATTTCTTTACTTATTATACCACAATAAAAGCAAAAAGTAAAGATATTCAAGACAAAAAGTAAAGACTTCATGTTTTATTGCCTTTCGTTGCGTCTGTTGTAGCATAAGTCAGCGAAATATCAACGGCGCGAAAAAATCGCACTTAAACATTTCATATTGAAGAACTGAGTCAGACTCGAAAGAGTTTGGCTCTTTTCTTTTTACGGCACTATTTTTCTCTCAAAACGAGTTTGTAGTTGCTATTGCCCATTGCAACATTATTTACAAATCAAATAAGTTTCGACATGTGCTACTTTGCCCCTGCCGAAAGGCAAAATAAAATATGGAGGTATTCCAAAAAAAATGAAAAAAGTTGTTTACTCAATCAGGAAAGTCAGAGGCAACTCCGACGACAAGATTTCCGGTCTCGGATTTCTTAACGAAGAAGGAACGTTGCTAATATCCATAATCGAGCAACTGAACTTGTAAACGCTGAACTTATTTATAATTGAAAAGATATGACAAATCGCCTGCCAAGATGTTTTGGCAGGCGATTTTACTTTTACTTGATTTCAGTTTTCCAAAGTCCGTGGAGGTTGCAGTAAGCATAAACTGCAACAGGTTTATCTTCGCCGATGCAAAATGTAGCTTCCGGTGTATCGCCAGGTTTAAAGGCTCTACGCTGACCGCCATTCTCAGTTTCAACATAAACCCATTGAATGTAGTGCTCCTCGGTCATGGGATGGGTTATTTCGCCGACTCTTACATAAACAGAACCGTCTTCCAAATTCACAAAAGGCAAGTGCTTTTCTCCCGCCGCTTCGGTGGTGTTGGGAACCAGCGCCTCCATCTTTTGTCCGCAGCACATCATAGGGACGCCTGCATCGTTAATAAGACCGATCAAATTACCGCAATGGCGGCAAATATAAAACTTTTCTCTCATTTTTCTTCCTCTCTTTAATAATTTTCTTTACGAACTTCAAAATAGGCCTGCGGATGCTTACATACAGGACATATTTCGGGAGCCGTAGTACCAACAACGATATGTCCGCAATTGCGGCATTCCCAAACTGTTACGCCGGACTTTTCAAATACTGCTTTGGTTTCAACATTTTTAAGAAGAGCACGGTATCTTTCCTCATGTGCTTTCTCGATAGCAGCAACGCCACGGAACTGTTCGGCTAAATCGTGGAAGCCTTCTTCGTCCGCTTCTCTTGCCATACGGTCATACATATCAGTCCACTCGGCATTTTCGCCTTCCGCCGCATGGAGCAGGTTTTCGGCAGTGTCACCAAGCTCGCCGAGAGCCTTAAACCACAGTTTCGCATGTTCCTTTTCATTTTCGGCAGTCTGCAAGAAAAGTGCTGCAATTTGCTCGAAGCCTGCCTTCTTTGCAACAGAAGCAAAGTATGTATACTTGTTTCTTGCCTGAGATTCGCCTGCAAATGCTTCCCAAAGGTTCTTTTCGGTCTTGGTACCGGCATAGGGATTCTTGGATTCTTCCTCAAGCTTTACGAATTTTTCTTTCGGCTGCTTGCAGACAGGACAGGTTTCGGGAGGAGTATCTCCCTCGTGAATATAACCGCATACGGTGCATTTCCATTTTGCCATTTTCGTTACCTCTTTTTTTTCTATATTTTCATTGAAATTTATGTTATGAAGCAATGCTTCTACCACATCTGTCGGAATATCGGGATAGGATTTTATCTGTTCTAAAAATTCTTTTGTGTTGGCGCTTTGCGGAAGCATAAAGCCTGCTTCCCGGCAAAGGTCTTCTGCCATAAGTCGAGACGATTTTGCTACCGCCGCCGAAAGTGTATCGGGCAGCTGGGAAGCTATGTTTTCAGCCTGCGCTTTGCTTTGAACGAGAGCACGCAGCGCCTCGACCACTTTATCCGTTTTAGGCTGCTGCGGGGGCAATTCCTTCGGCATCATTGAAATAGCACCTGAAGGACATGCCCCGGCGCATACGCCGCAGCCGATACACTTATTTGGATCAATGATGCTGTTTTCTGTATCCGTAGCACCGGTAGGGCAAACGTAAAGGCAAAGACAGTCTTTTGTGCAAAGCCTTAAATTTCGTACTGCATATTTATCTGCCATTATCTTGCACCTCCTTCTATTTTTTCAAACTTCCACGCAGGGACTTTGCATACCGGACAAAGCGCAGGCGGTGCATCGCCAACGAATACAAATCCGCAGACTGTGCAGACATACACACCTGTGTTTTCAAGCATCTTGTTACCCTCAACCTCATATCGGGTGAGAAGTGACTGCAACATTCTCGTTACCTTTTCTGCCCACACCTGACAGCGAAGTCCGCCACGGTCGCGCTGCTCTTCCGCAGCTGATTTTCCGTAAGGAAATCCTACCGAAATATCACGATTAATCAATTCAAGCAGTGTCTCTGTGCCTGCATTGCTGACAGGCTCTGCTTTTTGACGGAAGAATTCTGCGAGTTTTCTAAAGTTCTCGGATTCTTCGGGCATATACTGCTTTTCGCACCCTCTTGCAAGATTGGAGCAAATGATGCTCATCTCCATTGGGGATAATTCTTTTTCTGTATGCGGCTTTTCAAGTATTTCTTCTGCTTTAGCAGTTTTCTCTTTCAGCACAAAAGCATCCTTACCTGCACCGCAAAGCGGACACTTGAAATCATCGGGCAATTCGCCTTCGGTTTCATGGATATATCCGCAGACTGTACATACATATTGCTTCATATTTCCGCCTCCTTTAATTAAATAATAGCATATTTCAGATTACAATTCTGTGATGTTATCACATTTTTCAATGATTCCCGCAATGTCCTTTCACCATATATTATAGCACCGTTTCGGGCATATGTCAATATCATTATTGACATATGCCCGAAATTATGCTATACTAAAAATACTGAAAAGGAGACGTGGTTTATGAATTACTTAACGTATTTACCTGTATTTGATAAACTGACGAAATCACAGCAAGACACGCTTACAAGCTCGTCTTTTGTTCGTAAATTCGGCAAGGGTGAACTCTTGCATAATGGTTCGCAGAATTGTACGGGACTGCTCCTTGTGCTCTCAGGTCAGATTCGTGCGTTTACTATATCCGACGATGGCAGAGAAATTACGATGTACCGCCTTTTTGAACGTGATATTTGCCTTTTCTCTGCGTCTTGTATTATGAACAGTATTCAGTTTGATATTACCGTTAGCGCAGAAAAGGAAACTAAAGTTTTAGTCATCCCGTCAGAAGTTTACAAAAGCATTATGGATGTTTCCGCACCGCTTGCCAATTACACGAACGAAGTTATGGCAAGCCGCTTCTCGGATGTGATGTGGCTGATCGACCAAATCATGTGGAAAAGCTTTGATAAGCGTCTTGCGAGTTTTCTTTTGGACGAAGCCAACATAGAAGGCATGAACGTTCTGAAGATCACCCACGAAGAGATTGGTAATCATCTGGGGAATCCTCGTGAGGTCGTAACACGGATGCTCAAATATTTCGTGAGCGAGGGTGCGGTCAAGCTGTCGCGCGGGACAATTGAAATTGTTGATGAAAGCAAACTTGCAAACATTACGGAAGGATAAATTATGGAGCTTGTATTACTAACCGCCCTCGGTGTGGGCGGTGCTACCGTTATCGGTTCGCTGATAGGTTTTATTTTCAAAAACATATCGCATAAATTCTCGGATATCATTCTGTCATTTGCCGCGGGCGTGATGCTTGCCGCGGCGGTACTTGGGCTGATCGTTCCGTCTCTTGAATACGGCGGGAAATACGGAATACTTATCACGGTTGCAGGTATTTTTGTCGGCGCTGTCTGCCTCAATCTCATCGACAAGTTAGTGCCGCATTTACATAAATTTGTAGGGGACGAACCGGAAGCGCACCACAATGCAAATCTGAGCAAGGTTCTGCTGTTCGTTTTGGCGATTGCCATACATAATCTGCCGGAAGGCATCGCCGCCGGGGTAGGCTTTGGCTCGGGCGATACGACGCAAGCACTGATCATTGCAGGGGGTATTGCTCTGCAGAATATTCCCGAAGGCATGGTGATCATAGCACCTATGCTTGCGGCAGGCATCCGCTCCGGGAAGACCTTCATTCTTGCCATGAACACGGGACTCGTTGAGGTTGTGGGCACGCTGATCGGATATTTTGCCGTCAGTATATCCACAGCGATTTTGCCCTTCGCGCTTGCATTTGCGGGAGGAACGATGCTCTACGTCATCAGCGACGAAATGATACCCGAAACCCACGCACACGGGAGCGAGCGAGGTGCGACCTATGCTTTGCTTATAGGCTTTTGCGTCATGCTTGTCACGGATGTGTTGTTGGGATAGAAGAAAAGCGCCAAGATTTCCGTAATGGATTTCCGGGCGCTTTTCTCATTACACCGTTTACTTCTCCTGTCAGATCTCCATTCCGCAAGGGGTGGATTTTTTATTTAACGCTTTATCATTACGGACTGCATCATAGAATCGGAAACCGCCTGCAAAGTTGTAGCAGTCTAAACCGTTGCCCATTAGAATTCTGCTAGCGATATAGCTTCTCAATCCGCTTTGGCATATAACATATACAGGCTTGCTTTTGTCAAGTTCATCAATTCGTTCACGCAGTTCATCAACGGGAATATTGATAAAACCCTTTGCATGCCCCATGCTGTATTCCGTTGGTGTACGTGTATCAAGAAGTGTTATGCTGCCGTCACGGGGAAGTGTTTCATCTTCCTCATAATACCATTGCTTTACAATGCCGTTTTTCATGTTTTCAATGATATAGCCTGCCATATTCACAGGATCCTTTGCGGAGGAATACGGCGGAGCATAAGCAAGGTCAAGTTCTGTAAGTTCATATGCTTTCATTCCGGCACGGATAGCGGTTGCAAGCACATCTATCCTCTTATCGACACCGTCAAAGCCTACAATTTGTGCACCTAAAATGCGATAGCTTTCTTTTTCAAACAGCACTTTCATAGTCATCATTTTACCGCCGGGATAATATCCGGCATGGCTCATGGGAGAAAGAATTACCTTATCTGTATTAAGACCAAGTGACTTTGCGGTTTTTTCGTTAATACCCGTAGCGGCAGCAGTCATGTCAAATATTTTGATGACTGATGAGCCCTGTCCGCCGGTATAATGGCTGTCACCGCCGCAGATATTATCGGCGGCAATTCTACCTTGCTTGTTTGCAGGTCCGGCAAGAGAGATGAGTGTGTCCTTATCCGTTACAAAATTAGTGATCTGAACCGCATCTCCAACCGCATAAACGTCAGGAATAGAGGTTTCCATTTTGTCATTGACCACAATACTGCTTTTTATTCCGAGTTCCAAACCCGCTTCTTTCGCAAGTGTGGTTTCGGGAGCGACGCCGATTGCCATTACAACCATATCGGTATGAAGTGTCGGAGCATTTTTAAGTTTCACATCAATACCGCAATCGGTATCGGCAAAACCTTCAACCATAGTATCAAGCATTAGATGGATACTGTTTTTGCGGATTTCAGCATGAATAAACGATGCCATATCCCTGTCAAACGGAGCCATAAGCTGATTCGCCGCTTCCACGAGCGTTACATCTATTCCGAGTTCACGCAGATTTTCCGCAACTTCGATTCCGATAAATCCTCCTCCGACAACAACTGCCGATTTCGGATGATGCTCATCCGTATATTTCTTGAGTCTAAGCGTATCCTCAACAGTACGCAGGGTAAATATCTTATCGCTGTCAATACCGTCAAACCCCGGCTTTATAGGCTTAGCACCGGGTGAGAGCACGAGCTTGTCATAACTCTCGGTAAGGATTTTACCGTTTTCAAGATTTTTTACTGTAACGGTTTTGCTATCAGGATGAATTGCAGTAACTTCATGATGCACATTCACCTTAACCCTAAAACGCCTCCAAAAGCTTTCAGGCGTCTGCAAGGTTAGATCACTTTCTTCTTCAATGGTGCCGCCGATATAGTACGGCAGACCACAGTTAGCGTATGAAATAAATCCTGAACGCTCAAAAACAACGATTTCCGCTTGTTCGTCAAGCCTGCGTATTCTCGCCGCCGCAGTAGCGCCACCTGCAACACCGCCTATAATTACAACTTTCATTTATTTTACCACCTTTCCACGATAGCTGCTGATGCCACCGATATTTTTTGCATTTGTGTAACCAATTTGCTTCAAATAGGATACAGCTTGTCCGCTTCTACCACCGCTTAAACAATGCACATAAAGCGGTGTGTTTTTGTCCTTGACGATATTCTCAACGGAAGAAATTCTATCAAGAGGTATGTTGACGCTTCCGTCAATGTGCCCGTCACGGTATTCCTCTGCCGTCCTAACGTCAAGCAATACAGCGCCGACATTTGCTTCGTATTCCGCAATACCGGTGTTGATGTCGGCGGTATTGCGGAAGAAATTAAACAGTCCCATCTTTTTTCTCCTTACAGCATTGCTTCAATTTGCTCTTTCGATCTATAACCAACAACCTGATTTTCGAGTTTCCCGTTTTTGATTACAGCGAGCATCGGGATGCTCATTACCTGAAACTGTGCCGCAAGCTCCGGCTGTTCGTCCACATTGATTTTACCGACCTTAACATCGCTTCGCTCATTTGCGATTTCCGATACGATCGGACCTACCATACGGCAGGGACCGCACCAATCGGCATAGAAATCGAGAAGAACAGGTTTATTGGAATTCAAAACTTCGCTTGCGAAATTTTCTTTATTAATTTTAATGACAGACATCTTCGTGTCCTCCTTTGTTTATTTGTGTCTTTATTTTAACCGATTTGAAATCAAAGTTCTGTGATGTTATCACTTATTGTTTTTTCTGTTCCTTAATTTACAGATTGCTTGTGTTATCGTTCCCATCGGACAGAAGGCGAACCATGTTCTCGGCTTAAGAAACGCCGAACTACACGGACTTCGTTTGAGCGATGTTGATTTAGAAAATCATATACTGCACGTTCGCAGAAATAGGCTTGTCAGTAAACAATTCGGCGAATATGAAAAGAGCCCGAAAACAAAAACATCTTTACTCCGAATCCTTTTTAACAAGGCTGTCAGGTATGAATGGATCGCAAAAAATCCCGTATGCAAGACAAAAGTCGGCGCGTCGGCAAAAAACGGCAATATTTCGATAAAGCCAGTCGAAGAAAAGGAAGTGTTTTCGCTCGCAGAAGTAAGACAATTCATCAAACTTCTTGACGAATTACCCGACGATTTGATATATTTACAAACACATTGCCATATACGAAGGAATGCAAAGAATTTCTCCCTTTGCACAAAGATTTTTTGTATGGATAATATACGCTTGACCGATTCTTGAATGGTATTTCTGAACAAAATTATCCAGTGACGTCGTTGTGTATTTTACTCCCGATTTCACTTCTATCGGGTATATTTTTTGTTTGGTTTTACTGCCGTTAGAAATCAAGAAGTCTATTTCAATATCGTTACGTTTCTTCTCGGTGTTGTATTGAGTGTAGAAAAACAATCTATAACCGTTTGCGACGAGGCATTGTGCAATCGCATTTTCGAAAATCATTCCTTCGTTTATAGATAATTTATCGTGCAATATTTGCTTGTATAAATTTTCTTCTGCAAGCTCGTTTTCGTTAAACGCGTGGCTTACAAGCAGACCCGTGTCGCCCATATAACATTTGAGAGTAGTTCTTTCTTCGTTGATGGACAATCCGATATTAGGATCGGCGCAATTAAAGCATTCGTTTACAATCATAGAATCGCCGAGCCAAAAGAATGTTTCTTCATACATAGGAAATGTGGATTTTTCCTCAATAGACGATAAACGGACTCTCTTTTCGTGTTGCGACAAAAAGCCCGGTATCTGGTCGAATATGGATAAAACTTTTGAGCGATAATTTCTGTCTATCTTGCTTATGTCACTACGGTAAAGAGATAAAATATCCCTTTTTTCTATATCTGCGGCGGCAAAACTGCGGTTATTATCGAGGTATTTTTCAATCGCTTTAGGCATTCCGCCAACGAGAATGTACTGTTTGAAAAGCATCATCGCTTTATGATGCAAGGTATCTTCCAAAGGTTTCTTATCCTCAAAACATTTTCTGATATATTTTGTCATTTTGGTTTCGCCGAGCGCCCAACAGAATTCCTCGAAATCCATCGGATACATACTGATTCGTCTTTCTTCCGACGGAATAGTAATACCTTTGACGTTTTCGCGTATCGAAATTAAAGAACCTGTTTCGATATAGTCGTATCTGCCGTCTTTGACCAGCTTTTTTATCGATTGCCTTGCCTTAGGGTATTGCTGGATTTCGTCAAAAATAATCAACGATTCTTTCGGATAAAGAGTTGTATTATATTCGGTAGACAGAATTAAAAAGAAGGTATCCAAATCATTCAGATATTTTTCAAATGCGTCTTTAACAACATTGCTCACGTCGTTAAAGTCAATAAGAATATAGCTTTTATATTCCTTTTTCCCAAACTCTTCCGCAATGGTGGATTTACCAATTCGGCGCGCCCCCTCGATAAGCAATGCTTTCTCTCCGGAAGACTCCTGTTTCCACATCAATAACTTTTTATAAACCTTTCTTTCAAACATAATTGCTCCTTCTAGGCAGTGAAATATTTGTTTTGACATTGGTATTATATCATATCCTTCGATAAAACGCAAGATAATTATGCCGCGAATTACGGATAATACGTAGGTTTATTTTTGTCGAATTTTAGGATAATACGCGGGTTTATTGTAAATTCCATATTTAATTGCCTTTCGTTGTTGCTGTTGTACTATGTTCACGATACTGCTTGGCTTATAAACTTTGATGATTTTATGAGTAAAATAAACCCGCAAGGCAAACAAGTTAAGTGCGAAATGCCGCTTCTAAGGAATAAGCACGACTCACTTATTCGTTTTAATCGGACTCATAAATATGCCGTTGATAAGCATACAATCGACAGATGCACGGCATCGGATAACGTATCTAAGTTTCTGCACGGAAGAATATGGATTATAAACTACCGCGAATTGGAAAAAGAGATCGAACGTAGAGTCGAAGAAGGCTCAGAAAAGAAACGCGAAAAATTATGAAACAGACATTATAATAGCCGAGGGTATTGAAACTCTCGGCTATTTTTATGTTGGGCATAAATAAAAGGAATCGTATCGGTCGATGCGATTCCTAACGGAAGTGGCGTCGGATCCCGGGCTCGAACCGGGGGCCTTGCGCTTAGGAGGCGCACGCTCATATCCAACTGAGCTAATCCGACAGATACATTATATTTTACTCAATTTGCCTGAAAAATCAATGGTTTGAAGTTCATCAAACAAAAGATATTTAACGTTCTGAAAGACAGTTTTAGCATTGAAAACTATGCCAAAACTATGCCAAAACACCACTCAGCACAATATATTGACTTAAAATTGTCGTCAAAACACAATATATTGTGGTTTTTGTAGGCTAAATCCGCACCTTAGGAGGCGAACCCTCTATCCTACTGAGGTACACGGACAAATATGAAATTTAGTGCGCGATGTAAAAGTTGGTAAATGCGAAAAATAATACCGATTTTAATACCAATCACGCATTTAGCAGCCATCAACCGCAATATGTTGCTGTAATCCACCCCGAAAACACAATATATGGTGTTTTTCTGTGGATAAGGTCCAGCCTTAGGAGGGGTTTGTTATATCCATTTAACTACGGAAGCGTTTTATTTTGCCTTTATCGACGGTTTTTATTGTACTATATTATCGGCGTTAAGTCAAATTTTTTAAGTCATTTTTAGTTCTTTTTATTGAAATATTTCGCGGCAAACGCTTTGCGGCAGAATACTTTTATCATATAATAGCCAATATCAGCCAAGAATAATACGACCCCCGATTTCTCAGGTTCGTATTATTTACCTTTGGCGGAGAACATCAAACCTAAAACGACTCTTATTGAAAGAAACGAAAAAAGAATCGTTTCGGGGTTAAAGTTCGAAGTTGTAGGGGAGATATTTGGAATTCAGCAGGTGAGAATATATCGCGAATTTGCGGTACGCGGACGGGGTTGTGCCGGTGTATTGTTTGAAAATTCTCGAAAAATACGCTACGCCGTCGAAACCGAGTTCGTCGGAAATTTCGCGGAAAGACATGGCGTTTTGTTCGATGAGTTTCAACGCCTCGTCGATTTTAAGTTTTATTATATAGTTGACTACGGTTTCGTTATAGGCTCTTCTGAACGTTCGGCATATGTGCGGAACGCTGTAATTCAGGTCTTCCGAAATTTTTTGAAGCGAAGGGTTTTCCTTATAATTTTTTTCTAAATAAGCAAGAATTTTTACCGCGAGTTCATCCTTATTCTTTTGCGAGTTCGTTTCTTTGGGTTTAGCCTGATTATAATCGTAGAGAGCGATAAGAGCGATATTTTCTACGCATAATTTCAGCGTGTGGGCGTAGGCGAAATCTTTTTCGTAACTCTGCGACGGCAAAACTTTGGGGCGGAATTCTGAATCGTTTACGTTTTGGGCGTAACAATTTACGAGATTCGAGAGTATTTGTTTTCCGAACGACGATAATTTACCGCCGAAAACCGTTTTGGGATATCCCGACGCGTCAAACAAGACCGATATGCCCGTGGCGTAAGTCTTGCGCGGCTCCATACTGTGGTAATGCATAGGCGGAACCATAATATAATCGCCCGCGGACATATAATATTTTTTATCGTCTATCGTCGTAACCATATCGCCGTTTACGACGTAATAAAATTCGAAAAAATTGTGTCTTTCTCCGGGGAAGCGGAACGACGGGGCGAATCTGTTGTAATATACCGAAATAAGCGCGGTTATTTCGAATTCGGTATGAGTGTCTACGGGGGTTGCGATTTCGGGCTGTCTGCCGCCCAAAAATTCGTATTTATAAGTCTTCATAACCATATTCTATAAAAAAAACGGGCTTTTGTCAATAATATGATAAGATTATGCAAAAATATTGCAAAAATAAGCCTAACACACTACGCTTTTGCAATGATATAATAAAAATGCAGAAAGCGGAGGGGTACCCCTCTTCTCGCCTTGCGGCGAGAAGATACCCTTGACGGAAGAATTAAGGAGGCAAATATGATAAAAAGCAAATCAAAGAACGTAGTCGTCGCCGCGCTTATAGCGGTCTTCGCGTTATTCGTTTCGCTCGGTCTTGGCTTTGCCCGCACTACCGCGAAAGCCGAAGATACGGTAAAAGAAGAAGTCGAAATAACGAAAGTAAGCGGCGCATGGCAGACAACCGGTGGCGGAAGGTATTTGATCTGGCTTAACGAAAACGAAAATTTATGGTCGAAGTTAAGCGGCAATCCCGAAATGTCGGTCGACATTAACGGAACGACGAAACCGGTTGAAACGTCGTATTCGAAAGGAGATCTTGCGATTATCGTTTACGAAGCCGAAGTACCCAAAGTGGGTAAGTCTACGATAACGATTAAAGCGGGTACGGACGTAGGCGGCGTTTATACTATAAAGAAAGACGCGGTTATCGAAACGAATAACGGTTCGTTTTCGCTTAAAGTCGTAAAGAGTCAAAGCAATATAACCTTCGCGTTTAATCCCGATTCCGCTTCGCAGGACTTCCGGTCGAGGTATTGCATTTACGTCGATACCGAAGCGGAAAGTCTTACTACGAAGACCCGCGGCGACTTTACCTGTGTGGTCGACGAGGGGACGGATAACGAAAAGACCGTTTCCGCAGGATATTGGGTGTTGGAGAACGGCGATACGACTATGCTTTTGTTGGTCGATTATGAAAATATAATCGACGGAGCGACCGCTTCCACCGAAATAGGCAAACACAGCCTGACGTTTAAGCAAGGCTCGGTGTTGAACGGCGGCGATACACTCGAATATAAACTTGCCGAAGATTACACGGTATGGGTCGGTAACGAAACGGTATACGAAACCGAAGACGAAATCCCCGATCTTCCCGTAGGGTACGTAAAAGCGACGAAAGGTACGGATAAGAAAACCATAGATATAAACACGGTTAAAATAGAAGATTTCGTCGCTGCGGCTCCCGTAGTCAAACTTAAAGCGGGCGCGGAAAAGGACGCGAACGGCAACGTTAAATTTACGAGCGGAGATCCGAGTACTGTCGGTTATTGTCAGTCGATTAAAATTTCGGGTAAAAACGCCGAGCCGCAAGTAGAGTTCCGTTCGGAATACGTCGGCGGCGACGTGTATCTCGCATTGGAATTGAGAAGCGTTTACGATAACGGCAACTATTGGCTTACGGACGGAGCACCCACGGTCAGACTTCGTTATGCGGGCAACAAGGCTGCGGACGCCGAACAAAGCGAATGCTTATGGTTCGATTTCTTCTATAACGGTTTGCAGGGGTCACCTTCCGTAATATCTTATTCCAACGATGAATTTACGTTTGAAAAAGGCGAGTTTTTCGTAAAGTTCGGCGCGGTAAACAAAAAAGATAAGAGAGATAACGACGGATTCGTATTTTTCGTTCAGATTACGCAGGGTATGAAAGTCGCTTACGCCGAATGTATGATGAGCGGCGACTATAACGTTTCGGAAGACGGCGACGTGGCGATATATCAGGCTCCGTTCAAAACCGCACGTATCGACGGATACGCTCCCGAAACGAACGAAGTTTCCGATATTACCGTAATGAGCGTTGATAAACAACGCGAAATTGACGGTCAACTTACCGATATCGGCTTGATGAGTTTTTACTCTCCGCAGATAAGGCTTGCCGAGGGTTACGACGAATACGACGTATCCGATTTAGTGCCGATAGGCAATTCGATAACCTATACGAAAATCGAAGGTAATACGACGGATAGCGGTCAGTCGATGATAAACGCGACGAACGTTTCCGTTAAAAACGGCGGTTACTCCGTAAAAATGAAGATTAAGTTCGGCGGCGACGACTTCGGTTGTACGTTTGCTTTCCGCGGTAAAAACACGAACGCGAAGAGCGGATATAAACTCGTAATTGCGGACGATATCGTGATAATCGGTTCTATGTCGATTGCTTCGCCGTTCGTAAAAGATACCGAATACGAAATAGAAATAGGTTGCGTAGACTACTTTATCGCGGACGAAAAGGTTTCTGCGGGCGCGGTGGTATATCTTAAAGTCAACGGCGAAAAGTTAATCGAAGACAACATAGACAAACTTTCGGGGCTCGGTTCGAACTTCTGCGGACTTATCGAAGGCGCGGGCGGCAGCATGGTTACGATTGCGCCTGCGAAGACTTCCGAAGTAAAAGAAATGAAGATTACGACGACGGCGAATAAGACCGTATTGGCGAAAGGCAAAAAAGCGACGCTTTCGTGCGAAGCGAACATGACCACCGCTTTCGACGTTATAGAGTACGAAGTCGTAAAAGGTAAGGCGAGAATCGACGGAAACGGAATATTCGCCGAAAACGATTACGAAATAGTCGTAAGGGCGAAAATTACCAACGAATACGGCACGTTTTACGGCGAAGAGTTCGTATTCAACAAAGGCAAAAAAGAAGTTAAAAAAGGCTGCAAGGGCGGAATTTCCGCTATGGGAATTTTACCGCTCGCGGCGGCGATGACTATACCTATGATTTTAAGGAGAAAAAAAGATGAAGAATAAAATTATTTCTGCGATTTTATGCGGCGCGATGATCGTCGGCGCTACGGTTTCGGCGACTTCGTGCAGCGGCAAAAACGATAAAAAAGGCGGAAACGGCGAAATATCCGTAATGCTTCTCGAAAAAGGGCTCGGCAAAGACTTCCTTAACGACGTCGCCGACGACTTTTACGACAATACGGGCATACTCGTAAATATCGACAGCGACCCGTCGCTCGACGAAAAAGTAAAACAGGATATGGATGCCGACGACGCGCAGGACGATATTTATATGGTCGGCGCGACTTACGACTGGGTAAAGTGGGCGGCTAACGGCACGATAGAAGATTTAACCGATCTGTGCGACGAAGAATATAGCGACGGTTCTACGATAAATACCAAAATCGCGTCGTCTATACGCAATCTCGGTAAGATTGGCGATCACAGATTTATCGTTCAGTTTTCGTACTGCCCGACGGGCATAGTGTACAATCAGGATATGCTCGACGACCTTTATAAAAAGAATATCGTAGACAGCAACGTGTTCCCCACGACCTGGACGGGCTTCGTAAAATTATTGAAAGACGTTTCCTCGTCGAATTATAAGTACGACGGCAATAAAGTTTACGGCATGGCTTGGGGTAACGGCGAATTCGATCTCAGCGATACTTTCAAAACCCTCTGGGCGCAGTCCAACTACGATAAATACGTTGAATATTTCGAACAAACCGAAATCGACGAAAGTTTGTTCGTAAGCGACGAAAGGATCAAAGCCCTCGAAGCGTTGTACGACGCGATCGATCCGGTAAACGGACAATCTTCTACTTCCGTTCCGCAACTGCTTGCGGCGGAACATAAAGAGGGATACAGGGCGTTCCTTCGCGGCGAATCGCTCGTTTGCTTCGCGGGTACGTGGTTCAGATCCGAAATGGACGCGAATATCGACGAAGATACTTTCAATTTCCGTTTCGCGCCTATCCCGGCGATGGACGGTAACGAAATAGTTACGAATATCAACTATCCCACCGAATACTTCTTTATTCCGAGCAACAGCGCGAATAAATACAAAGCGAAACAATTCCTTAAATTCATGTTCGAGGAATCTAATCTGAGAAAAATTCACTCTGCGATACAGACTCCGCTTGCGTTCGAGTACGACATGACGGGGCTTGACAAATCGCAGTGGAGTAAAGACGTAACGGCTTCTCTTTCGTATAAGAACGTCGTTTCGGGTTCGACTTCGCTCTACTATCTCGTAGGCGCGCTTCGCCCCGAAATCATTACGGGTTACGATAAAATGTACAAAGGAACCGTTACCCGCGACAAATTAAAGACGATACTCGATTCGGACTACGAAACGAAGAGAAGCGGTTGGAGCGATAAAGTTCCGCTCGTAGAAAGATACGAACAGATTTTCAGACAAAAAGGATACATCCGATAAGGAGCGATATGCAAAGCGTAAGTTTAACGAAAAAACGCTTGGACGGAATGAAGAAAAAAGTTCTGTGCGATAAAATCTTCGCGTATTGCGTGCTCATCTGGCCCGTCGTGCATTTTATAGTGTTCTGGCTCTGCATGAACGTCAGCACGGTCGTTTTGTCGTTCAGGACGGGCGACCTGAAAGTGGGAGCGTGGAACGGCTGGAAAAATTACGAGGGTGCGTTCAGGGCGATATTCGGGATAGATAAAAACGAGGGGCAGATAATGAACTGGCGGGCAACGCTTAACACGTTGTCGCTTATTCCGCTCAGCATGCTTATAAACCTGCCGATAACGCTTGTATTCTCTTTCGCGATTTTCCGTAAGATAAAAGGGTACAGGTTTTATCAGATAATTTTGTTTTTACCCGCGATGATATCGGCGACCGTACTTTGCTACGTTTTCAAGTCGTTCGTAAACGGGAAAGACGCGATACTCAACCGTTTGTTTACCAAATGGGGCTGGCAGAAACTTATCCCGACGGGCGGCTGGCTCGGCGACGGCAAGACGGCGTGGCCGATGATGCTTATTTTCAGCGTATGGACGGGTATAAGCACGAATATCATTTACTTCGGTTCGTCCATGGCGAGAGTGCCCGACGGAATAATCGAGAGCGTGCAACTCGACGGCGCAAGCGAAATGGTAATATTCAATAAAATAGTTTTGCCTATTTTGTGGCCGACGATCTGCACTATGTCTATATCGATAGTTTCGGGCTGTTTTGCCTGGTATATGCCTTCGCTTTTAATGGGGGCGAGCAATCCTTATCTTTCGACTATGGGGCTTATAGTCATCACCAACACGAAGGCGGGCGCGTACGGCGTTGCGGCGGCGTGGGGAGTAATAGTCGGCGTTATCGGTATGATTTTCGTGACGGTAATGCGTAAAATTATGGGCAGATACGTCGAGGAGGTAGAGTATTGAAAAACGTTACCTTTATCGCGAGAAGAAAAATTCACGCGGGCGACCTTGTTTATAAAATACTCGTGACGGTAGGCATAGCGTTGTTTTCGCTGTCGTTTCTGTTCGTTCTGGTATGGATGGTTATGAATTCCGTGCGTCCTCAAAAGGCGTATTTCAAAAAACCGTACGAATTCTGGAATCTTAAAAACGCCACTTTCGAAAACTATCTGACGATTTTCAAGACGAAATACGGTAAGTCAAAAACGACTATGCCGGGTATGATGAAAAATTCGCTCGTACTCATAGTCGTATGCACGGGTTTGCAGTCGGTCGTACCCGTCATAACGGGTTACGTTCTGGCAAGGTATAAGACGAAACTCGGCACGGTGGCGTTGAATCTCGTAATAGTATCCATGGTCGTACCGGCAATCGGGGCGACGGCGAGTACTTACGCTTTTATGACCGCTACGAAACTTAAAAACACATGGGCAGGCATTTTTATAATGAACGCGGGCGGACTCGGGTTCGGAACGCTTCTTTATAAAAACTATTTCGCTTCCATTTCGTGGGAGTACGCCGAAAGTGCGTTTCTGGACGGAGCGGGCAATCTGAAAGTATTTTTCAGAATAATGTATCCACAGGCGTTGCCGCTTATCGTTTCCATGGGCATATTGAACGTGATAGGGCTCTGGAACGATTATATGACCCCGTATTTTTATCTTTACGATAAGCCGACCGTCGCTTTGGGCGTATACAACATACAGCAGATAGCCGAACAGCGCGACGCGCTTCCGCAGGCGTTTGCGGCGATGACGTTTATGACGGTATTCGTGCTTATTATTTACGGCAGTTTCAGTAAAACGATTATGACGAGTATGTCCGTAGGCGGACTTAAAGGATAATATGAAGAAAAAGACTATAAAATTTACCGCTTTGGCGGCGGCGTGCGGAATCACCTTGCTTGCCTGCGGTTGCGGCGGCAACGGTAATCAGACCAACACGACGAACAGAACGACCAACGTCTATTCGTCGCTCGTCGATTATTCCGTTCATTCGGATACGCGCGTTTCCGATATCATGGTATGGCGACCGCCGACCGATTTATCCGACGAACAATGGCAATGGCTTAAAGAGTCGGGCGTAAACACGGTTATGACGGATTCGGGTATCGGCGGACAACGCGGCACGCAATTCGGTTCGGACAGTCAGAAGGCTTATATCGAACAGTGCCGGAAGTTCGGGCTTTCCGCAATGGGCTATACCAACGGAAACTACAACAAAAACGTAAAAGATTACGGCGATACCGATTTCTACGATACGATAGCGGGCATCGATTACGACGACGAGCCGAATATTAACGAATTCGACGCGATAGCCGAAGTCATCCCCGATTTTTCCGAAAAATATTCGGGCAAAAAGTTTTTCGTATGTATGCTTTCGGGTTACTCCGGCGAAGAACATTTAGGTACGACCGATTACAAGGAGTACCTTAACGCATGGTACGATAAGGTTTTGTCGCAGTTACCCGAAGGCATGCCGAGAGTTCTGGCTACGGATATCTACCCGTGCCACGACTCGCAGAATTACGGCTACGAATATATAAACGCGTTATGGCTTCGTTCGCTTGCGTATATGGGCGAAATGAAGATAAAACACCCCGAACTCACGCTTCATATCGCAATGCAGTCGATGAGTTACGGAATAAAGCCGTCTAATTCGCCGAGAAGAGCGCCGACCGAAAACGACTGTAAATTTCAAGTTTACGTCAACGCGGCGTTCGGATTTACCGATTTCAGTTGGTTTACCTATTCCATGCCGCCGGCAGACGATATAGAGTTCACCGAAGATAACGTGGCTATGCTCGATAAAAACAACCAACGCACGAGCGTGTATTACGCCGTGCAGAAGGCTAACGCCTTAATCGCCGATTTAGACGAAGTTCTTAAATCCGTTTCTTTCGCGGGCGTTATGCCGATAGCGGTAAAGAGCGCGACGAAAGAAGAGCAGGACACCGACGACAAGGCGATGAGATACCTTGCGAAAATCGACGGAGCGGTTATAACCGCCGAAGATTTCGACGTTCTCAAATCCGCCGCAGCCGATCATAACGCGCTTATATCGAGGTTTTCGGACGAGGGCGGAAACGAAGGATATATGCTCGTAAACTACGGCGATCCGGGCAGAAACAAACCGGCAAACGTTACCCTTAACCTTATCGATTGTAACGAGGCGATAATATACCGCAACGGCAAACCGCAGACCGTTTCCGTAAAAAACAATAAGTTGACGGTCGCTTTGGGAGCGGGCGAGGGCGTATATCTTATACCGTATAAAAAGTAATAAATTTCGCCGATAAAAAACGGCGATGGGAGGAAAAAATATGAGTAAACTTAAAAAACTGCTTATTGCGGCGACATGTTGTTTTATGCTCGTCGCAGGAATTACCGCATTAACGGTAATGGGTAACGCCGGCGTAACCACGGCTTACGCCGCCGACGAGCCTACGGGCGTAGACGCTACGATAGACTCTATCCATGCAAGAGCGGCAAACGCCGATTTTCTCGTTTACGTCGAAACCAACGACGTCAATTGGTCTTCCGCGAACGGTCTTGTCGGCGAGGCTGACGGCATTTTAATCGACGGTCAACCCGCGTCGGCAACGAGCGGTTATTTCAGATTCGGCGAAACTTCTCAGATAGCCATGACTATGTCTTTCAATTTGTTCCCCGAAGACAGAACCGTACTCGTTCAGATACCTGCGGGAACGGTTTTCGGAGATATAAAACTCAATTCTGAATTGAGATTCAACGTATTCGGACATAACGGCGCGACTACCACAAGCGAAGAGCGCACGATATACTGGGATAACGACAGCGGAGCGCAGGACAATTTTTCAAGATATCTTATCTGGCTTAACACCAAAGGTCAGGTCGATACGAGCGACGGCGCCTTGAAAGCGGAAACCAACCGGATTTTAATCGACGGCAAATCCGTAAACGTAGAATATACTTACGGCGGGGGCAATACGGAATACGCGGCATTGGTAAATTATTCGTATTTCGGCGATGGCATTACTTCGTGCAGTCAGATAACCGACGAACACGAAATAGTGTTCCCGAAAGGACTTGCGATAGGTAATATCACTCTTAAAGAAGAATTCAAAGCCTACGTCTACCTCGGTAACGTAAAGGGTGAAAAGATACTTAAAGATATCGCTTTGACGGGCGTTGAAGCCGCGCAGAGAGCAAGCGATTGGCTCGTTCGTTTCACCACCGATACGGCGTTGGAAGGCGACGCGTTCTCGCTTAGTTACGGCTCGGTTGCGTTGACTGCCGGCGAAACCAAAACCGAAGGTTGGGCTTACGTTTGCGAAAACGGCGGCGTGGCGTTGACTATAGATTTCGATAACATTCCCGCAAATTACGGCGGAAGAGTATCCGTTGCGGCAAATACGATTTCGAGCGGAGCAACCGGCGGATATATTAAAATTACCAATAATTATTCGTTTATTTTACTTAACGGTACGGCGCACGAAGATAAAACCTATACCGTAGAAATTAAAAACGGCGATACCGTTCTTACGTCAATAACTTACGACGTTCTCGACCGCGAAGCCAAACTTACCGCGCTTAAAGCGGCTATAAACGGTTTGACTCCGCCCGAACATTACTATTACGAAGTCAATCTTCCCGAAACTCTTCCCGAAGAAAACTGCTCGTATGCGGTAACGGTTAAACCGATAGAATACGACGTAATCATCGGCGATGCCGCAGCCGTTAAAGTCGCTTACGGCAATAAACTTACCAAGCCCGAAAGCGATCCGACCAAAGATATGACCGTTGATAAAGTTTATACTTTCGACGGCTGGTATAACGGCGATAAAAAATGGGACTTTGAAACGGATACCGTTCAGGGCGATACCACGCTCGTGGCAAGATTTAACGAAAGCGCAAGAGAATACGACGTTAAGTTCGGCGAAGACGCTACGGCGACTAAGGCCGCTTACGGCAATAAACTTACCAAACCCGAAACCGACCCGACCAAAGATATGACAGTTGATAAAGTTTATACTTTCGACGGCTGGTACAACGGCGAAACGAAGTGGAATTTCGACGTGGATACGGTTAAAGGCGACGTAACTCTCGTTGCCAAATTCACCGAAACCGCGAGAAAGTACACCGTTACGATAACTTTCGTCGGACTTGAAAAAGACGAAGTTACCTTGCAGGTAGAATATAACGGAAGGGTAGATTTCTCCGCTTACGCCGAAGACGGATATAATATGACTATCAAAAACGGCGAAACCGAAATTAACGGACTTACCGTAACGGGCGACGCAAATATTACCGTTACTTACGCTAAAAAACCTGCGGCTGCTAAAAAAGGTTGCGGCGGCTCTGTCGGCGGTATCGGCGTGATGCTTACCGCGCTCGGCTTCGCTGCCGTCGTATTCAAAAAGAAACGCGGCTGAAAAGCGATAAATTAAAACGAATAACGGCGTTATGCCCTCGGCGTAAGTCGGGGGTATGGCGCTCTGATAAGGACGGTAAAAATGCCGACATCAATCAACCTGAAAATCATAAAAAAGATAATTTTCGCTTTGCTGTTCTCGGCGGTCGCGATATTCGCGTGTCTGTCGGATACGAAAGTAAACGCAAAAGCCGCCGATACGGTAACGTTGCGCAATAATTACGCGCTCGATATGACCGCTTGCGGCGACACGGAAAAAGACGGCGTTTCGGTTATATTCGCCGAGGGCAAAACCCTTACTTTCGATATGCTTAAAACTATCGATAACGGCTCTATAGGCGTATTTACTTCTCAAACGCAACCGACTTCCAATCTTACGGATACCGATATGAAAGAATACGCTTTCGAAAGCGGGTTTAATTATAAACTCGCCTACGCGGGCGGTAAAGTTACCGTTTCAAAACGCGGTTTTTACGAAGAAAAATACGCAAAGGTTTCCGAAGTTACGAATTGCCTCGGCGGATATCTCGGTATTTACCTTAAATCCGAAAAACAGGTTTCAGCTTCCTGCATAATCGATAATTTCGAAATGACGGGCGGAAAGAAAACCGTTACTTCTACCTTTGACAACAATAAAGATCAGACCGAAAAGATAATAACGGGCAACGGCTTTATCGAAAAATCGGATAAACTCATTTATACCGTTTCGTTTATGACCGAAGAGGGCGAACTTATCGCCAAACAAAAAGTGAGCATATATAACTACGCTGCCTTGCCCGACGCTCCCGAAAAGGAAGGTTATTACCTTAAAGGGTATACTTCGGGTTACGAAAACGTAACCGATAACGTCATTTGTTACGCCGTATACGGAAAAGGCAAAGCCCCAACGCCAACGCCTGAGCCTGCAAAAAAGAGCGGTTGCGGCGCGACGGCAGGCGCGGGCGTTTCGCTGTTCGCAATCGGTTTTGCGGTCTTGCTTGCAAAGAGAGGTAAAAGGCAATGAGAAATAAAATCTTAAAAACGGCGGCAATGGCGCTGTGCGCGTTGTTCGTCGTCGGAGGAGCGAACCTTAAAGTGAAAGCCGAAGATAATATCTCCGTGGGAGAAGAAAACGTTCAATCGACCGTGAATACGGAATGCGTAGTCGATACGCTCGGTACGGGCGGCGGCAACAGCCTTAAAATCACTCCTGCCGATAACGGCTTGTCGGGGATATGGTACACCGCGCCCGAACTCGATAAATATTCTTTCGGAGATAAAGTGCATTTTGAAACTACCGTAAGGCTCGACCAGAGCGGCGTAAAATACGCTTCCGCCGATTTCGTAAACGAAGCGGGCGAGTATATAGACGGCGGTTTCAGAATAAGAAAATGGCAGAATTTATTGTTCGACGCTACCGTTTACGTCAGGGACGGCAAAAAATGTGTGTTCGTAGGCGTTAAAAACGGCGAAGGCGTAACCGTAAATCTGTCGAAAGTCGCTTTTTCGGACGACGTTTACGACAAATCGGATATGTTCGGGGGCGTAACGCTTTACCAGATAGAACCGCAGGTCAATCAGACCGAGGGGTTTATGCTCGTTACCGAAAACGGGAAAATCGTAATGATGGACGGCGGCGATTACAGCGATAAAGACACCGTTCTTAACCTTATACGGTCGTATAAAAACGAAGTCGATTATTGGTTCGTTTCGCATTACCATTGCGACCACGTATATTCCGTTTTACGTATTCTGAACGAAGAAGATATTTATATCCGCAATCTGTATTTCGATTTCGACGTTTCGGACGAAGTGTTGAACGCCTACGGCGACGAAGACAATCATCTCGTCGCGGAATTCAAAGAAGCGGTTGCGAATAACCGTTCCAAAATCGGCAACGTTATAACCCCCGCGAAAGGGGACGAATACGTCATCGACGATGACCTTAAAGTCAAAGTTCTTAATAAGGCTTACTTCAGAGAGCAGTCGAATATGCCCAACGATTCGTCCGTAGTTTACAAATTCGAGACGCCGAAAAAGAGTATTTTGTTTCTCGGTGATATGGGTACTTACGGCGACGACCTTATAAAGGACGAATATTTCAAATCGGAAGCGGAAACCTGCGAAGTCGTTCAGATGGGGCATCACGGGCAAAACGGCGTAAGCAACAACTTTTATAAGTCGCTTAAAGCGATGAAAGTATGTCTGTATTGCGCGCCGACGTACGTTTTCGATTGCGACGACGGTAACGGTTACGGCACCGTAAGCCGCCTGAAAACGCTTGAAACGAGAGAACTCATGCGTACGCTTAAAGTTCGCCTTACTATATCGTGCAAAAACGGCAGAACGGTTTTAAGATAATAAACCGACGAAAACGATGAAGACGCTACATTTAATCTGCAACGCGCACGTCGATCCCGTGTGGATGTGAGATTGGGACGAAGGGGCGGCTACCGCTATCGCGACTTTCCGTCAGGCGGCGATTTTAGCCGACGAGTACGATTATATATTTTGCCATAACGAAGCGCTTTTGTACGCTTGCATATGCAGCCGAAAAAAATTATGTTGTAAGCGTTGTCGTTAATGCAGTCGATGGTGAATGTGCGGCATCCGAGGCTGTTACGGCTGAATATAAATCGGGTTCTGTATGGACTTTTGCGGATGCCGAGGATAAAGATATATTCAAAGCCGACAATTGCGATGCTTCTATCGAAAACGGCAAACTGAAATTCGTTAAGCAGACCGGTAACGTTGTAAGAGTAAGCAGAGCGTTCAAAGCGGGTGACCTTATCGAAATAACTCTTCAGGCTACCGAAGGCGACGGATATTTCTATATTTACGGAAACACTGCGACTAACGGCGCGGCAATCAACGCTTTTGCAAAAATCGAAAACGGCAGGGCGAAGGTCGAGGAGGCAATGCCTATAGGCGCTATGGATTTGCATACCGTAACGCTTGTTGTTCAGAACGATTTACCTAACGGTCTTTATATGGACTTCCACGGAACGCACGTTATCGAAAAGATGCAAGTTTATTCTGCTCGTAACGAGTATAATTTTGCTACCGAAGACGATTTGAAATGGTTCATTTCAAGCGGCGCGGCGTTGAAAATCGAAAATGGTAAACTTGTTATTCCGACCGGTGAAACGCAAGGCGTAAACTTTGTAAGGAACCTGTTACCCGGTACCGCAATTACCATAACGCTCGGCAACATTGCCGAAGATTCGTTTGCTTACGGCGTTAACAATAATATGGATTTAGACGCATTCTATTTCCTTAAGGACGGCGTAAACGTCGGCGATGCGGATATTAAAGGAAACGGAACTCATACCATTACGCTTATCGTTAAAAAGCAAACTCGCGGTATAAGATTCCATTTGAAAAACGCAGCCGAAGTAGTGATTGAAAATATCAAAATCGATGAATTCGGCGGTTCGCTTGAGTTTAACTCCACGATTGACTTAAAATGGTTTACGACATTCGGCGGAGAATTAACCATATCCGACGGTAATCTTGTGGTTCCCGTGCAGGAAGCCGGCTCACAGCAAATTCGTTTGAATATGTTTATAATGAAAGGTCAGACAATTACGATTACGCTCGGTAATACCGATGGAGACGCTTGGGTTTACGGCACGAACGCCAACGGAGAGACAATTGCAAGCCTTCTTGAAAAAGACGGTAACGTCGCAGGCGATACAGACATTAAAGGCGATGGGACTCATACCATAACGATTAAAGCTGTTCAGGATATTTACGGTCTTCGTATGAACTTCAAAAATGCTTCCGCAATTACTATCGAAAGTATAACCGTTAAATAAAAAGACTTACAGGGGCGGGGATGTTTTCGGCTCCGCCCAAATTTTTAACTATGAAACAACTTAAAGAATTACATTTGATTTGTAACGCGCATATCGATCCTGTCTGGCAATGGGATTGGGAAGAAGGTCTAGGCGTAACCGTTTCCACATTCAAACAAGCCGCTGATTTTTGCGACGAATACGATTACGTTTTCTGCCATAACGAAAGCATTTTATACGAGTATATCGAAAAGGTCGATCCCGAATTGTTCGCCCGTATCCAAAAACTCGTAAAACAAGGCAAGTGGGTTATTGCGGGCGGTTGGTATTTGCAAGCCGACATAAATATGCCTTGCGGAGAAGCAATGGTTCGGCAGATTGAACTCGGTAGGAAATATTTTGTCGAAAAGTTCGGTGCAAGGCCTACCACTGCGTATAATTTCGATGGGTTCGGACATAGCGTGGGACTTGTTCAGATTCTTAAAAAATGCGGGTTTAACGGATATATTATCTGTCGTCCGATGGAAGAATATTATCATTTGCCCGAAAACGAATTTATATGGAAAGGTGTGGACGGGAGCGAAGTAAAAGTCGCCAGAGCAACCGACGAGAATATTTACACAAGCGGTTTCGGCACTGCGCTTGAAGAAATAAAGCGAAAAATGAACCATTACGCAGGGCGGGAATACGCTTTGGCGTTGTGGGGTGTAGGCAATCACGGCGGCGTAAATTCGAGAAAAGATTTAGAAGATATAAAAAAATTCCGCGAAGAAACTACCGATTTCAAGGTGATCCATTCCACGCCCGAAAAGTATATCGCGGCGGTTAGTCCAACGCTTACAATAGATAAGTCGTTGCCGTTTTTCCGCGGCGCATATTCTTCGATGAGCAGCGTAAAGCAAATGAATTCTTTGCTCGAAAGCAAGATGTTTACAGCCGAAAAACTTTGCGCGTTCGCCGAAGAAAAAGGCTTATATAAAAAGAACGAGCAAGCGTTTACGGAAGCGATAAAAGCCCTTTCTTGCCTTGAATTTCACGATTGTCTGGCGGGAACTATCGTTAGAAGCGCGGAGATAAGTTCGCTTCGCAAATGCGAATACGCGCTCGAACTTTTGCAACGCGAATTCGACTCGGCGTTTATGGCGATTATTACCAAATATAAAAAAGCCGAACTCGAAACGTTCCCGATATTCGTGTGGAACGGTCAACCCTATGCAAGGGAAATGATCGCCGAAACCGAGATATTATTACCCAAACCGTTGACGTCGGACTCCGAAGAATACGTTGCTACGGCATATCTCGGCGACAAGCAAATACCGTCGCAAACGGTTGCCGAAGAAAGCAGTATTAACTTTGACCGAAGAAAGAGAATAGCGTATAAATTTACGGCTCGTCCGTTCTCGGTCGAACGTATCGACGTGAAATTTTATATAAAACCGAAACGCGTATTAAGAGCCGAAAACGGCGACTTTGTTTACGAAGATAAATATAAAAGTCTGCGTATAAGTCGATTAACTGGGCTTTTAGAGAGTTATCGCGTTGACGGAAAAGAATTGATTTCGGGCGGAGCGTTTGTTCCCGTTATGTTTGACGATAACGCCGATCCTTGGGGTTGGGATATGGTCGGAATAGGAACGAACCCGAAAGAGTTCAGATTATCCGACTGTAAAAACGGCGTTTTTGCAGGAAGAAAAAACGTTAATATAGTTGAAGACGGCGACGTTCTCACCGAAATAGAAAGTTTCTTCGAACTCGGCTCGTCGTTCGTTAAGGTATCTTATAGAATTTATAAAGATACGCCGTATATAGACGTAAATTATTACGTTTTGTGGAACGAACAGGAAAGAGCGTTGAAAATCCAAATTCCGACTACGCTTGACGGCGATTTTTTCGGGCAGATTATGTTCGGAGAAGAAACGTTTACGAAAGGCGGCGAAGAATACGTCGCGCAAAGATTTACGGGCATAAAAGACGGGGAGAACGCGCTTACGCTTTATAACAAAGGAGTGTATTCATTTGCGTGCGAGCAAAACACAATGCAAGCAACTCTTCTTCGCGGAGTTGCCTATTGCGCTCATCCGATAGACAAGCGCCCGATTTTGTTCCGCGATAGGTTTACGCCTTATATCGAGCAGGGCAGACACGAGTTTTCTTTTCGTTTCGGATATAACGAACTTAGCGAACTCGAAAACAACGCGCAGGAGTTTTTAAACGGCGATTATTCGCTTAATTTCTTCCCGCACGGCGACGGATACGATTTTTCGGGCGGCGTGGAAATAAGCACCAAAGCGGTTTCGCTCGTATCGCTTTATCGCGACGGCGACGGATATACGTTAAGGCTTATAAACAACAACGAGCAAGAAGAAAGCACGGAATTTACCGTTTTCGGTGTAAAAACAAAAGCAAAATTCGGCAAGTTCGAAGTGAAAACTTTTGAACTTAAAAACGGCAAAATAAAAGAAAAAGAACTTTGGGTTTAATATAGTTATGGATAAAATTTCATTGTATATAAAAGGAAATTGGATAAAAAACTTTTCACCCCGCAAGCGAACTTGCGGGCGACGTAAAAATCGATCACCCGTATGTTTCGCCGTGCGCGACCGATTATTACACCGAAATGTTTTATTGGGATACCTACTTTATAAATATCGGGCTTATTCTCGACGGATATACGGAACAAGCAAGAAATAACATTGATAATATCTCAAAATTTATTAACGCCCTCGGATTTATGCCTAACGCGAATTACATTTTAGACAGATCGCAACCTCCGTTCTTCACTCGTATGGTTCATGATTATTACGAGCGGACGGGAGATAAATCCGTTATTGAAGATTATATCGGAACAATATTAAAAGAATACGACTTCTGGCAGACTAAACGCAAAAACGCAATCGGACTTAATTCTTACGGGGCGCACGGTAGCGATGCCGAAATAATGCAAAATTATAATTGGCATCACGGCAGAGTTTTTGAAAACGGAGAAACTGACGAAGAAAAAATGCAGATAGGGCGTGATATTATGGCGATTGCCGAAAGCGGGCTCGATTTCAATATGCGTTTCAAAACGGCTGAAAGTCGTATTGCCGCGCATGAGTTTTCACATCTCGATCTTGACTGTATTTTATACGATACGAGTATATCGAGGAATACGTTCCCGAACCGTTCGAAAAAATAAGAGAACTCGTTAAAAAAGGCAAATGGAAGATTACGGGCGGTTGGTATCTGCAACCCGATTGCAATCTGCCGTCGGGCGAAGCGTTCGTAAGGCAAATAGAACTCGGCAGAAAATATTTTGCCGAAAAATTCGGCGCGCGCCCGACCGTCGCGACTAATTTCGACAGTTTCGGACATTCCGTCGGACTCGTACAGATACTTAAAAAGTGCGGCTACGACGGCTACCTTTGTTGCCGACCTATGAGTTGGGATAAATCGATGGTTAAATTGCCCGATACCGAATTTATTGTCGGGTAATCGGCGGGATATACGAATTAAGGCTTTTCAACGGCTCGGACGGCGAAAATCTATGTAAAATTTCTTGCGGCGAAATCAAAAAATCGTTTTCGTTCGGCAAATACAAAGTTAAAACCGTCGTTTTCGACGGTTGCGATTTCACCGAAAAGCAGATCCGGGAGTAAAAACGCGTGAAATGCGGATTAACTTGCGGTTTCGCGTATCGATAACGAGTGGTATGCTAGACAAGAATAATACGAACCCCGCCAAAACGCCGATATTTC
>ULRT01067061.1_pt1 | contig 33287 bp, 29 predicted proteins | sample 1955711 | NCBI WGS metagenome assembly ULRT01 (sample SAMEA4835690, study PRJEB28245) | human gut metagenome | biome: gut microbiome; material: fecal sample | place: Denmark | collected 2008 | reverse complement strand
CTGTCTGTGACTCGAAATTAATTCAGCAGACCCTAATTATGGTACAAGGTAAGAAACAATTAAACAGTAAGCCAAAGTTTGCCGAGGTTGTAATCGGTGATAATGAGGCGAAGGATATGCGTGAGTCTGCAAATGTTCGCAATCATCGCAATCCTTATTTAAAATTAAACTATCCCAATGGTGTGACACTAATTCTCCCTGCTGACATCAGTATCGAACAGCTTCGGGCTTACATTAGTATAACAGTGTAGGCTTATGGCTAGAGTTTGTCAGTTAACAGACGACCTGAAATACTACTTGTGCATGGAGCCTGTCGATATGCGCAAGCAGTTCCAGGGTCTCCAAGGAATCGTGAATGAGGAGTTTGGACGTTATCTTACCCAAGATGAAGCCTTTATATTTATAGGTAAGACTCGCAAGACAGCTAAGGTCTTGCATCGGGAGAGTGATGGCCTGACTCTTTATGTAAGAAAGTTAAGCGAGGGGCGTTTCCAAATGCCTCGTTTAAATGATGATAATCGTACTACAACATTGACTCCTGATGAATTTACCCTCTTGATTTTGGGTGAGAAATGGTATGAAGAAACACCATCAAAAAGTTGATTTTATTATTAGTTTTTATTAACGTAAGTAGCTGATATTTAGGCGTAAATATCAATCAAAATATTCGTTTTTCTCAATAATTTTTAGTACCTTTGTATGGTAAATGATAAGGTAAACGATATGTTTGAACAGCAACAAAATACAGGGAAAAGCGCGTCTTTGGCAGAGAAATATGCCAATGCCGTAGGCCAGTTGTCCGATGCTAATGATCGGGCAGCGCATGCAGAGCATGACCTGCAGGTGGAGCGCATCACTCGTCAAGACTTGATTGACGAGGAGGTGGCTCGCCGTGTTGCTGAAGCAGAAGAACGTATCAGAAAAGAGGTGGAAGCAGAACTTGCAGATCAAAAGAAAGCTTTGGAATCTCGTAAGCAGGAACTTGATATCCGCGAGAAGGAGATAGTCAATAAGGCTGACACCATAGTTCAAAATATAGAGGAGCGTGCAAACAGGCGTATTGCAGAACTTCGAGCAAGAACAGAGAAGACTGCATTGACAAGATTAGCAGACATGTTTGAGACCTTCCTTCAAGCATTTATAGCTGTGATGGACAAGGATTCGGCAAAAGGTCAGGAATTGCTTACTAAATATCAGCAGGCTGCCGAGGAAACGCAAACGCTTCTAAAGGAAGAAATTAAGGAAAAACTTGCAAAGGCAGAAGCCAAGAACAAGGCTAAGACAGATCAGGTAGCCTCGCTTGTGCGGATGTTGTTTACTCAAAAACGTGAGCGTGTTGTCTTTACCCCAGAGCAACGTGAAAGTTTGTATGAGCGAGCAATGCAATCTTTGAATCTCACTCCGGAAACCAAGAAGGAGTTTGAGAGATGTCGTGACTATTGCCGCAATTACAGGCAAAAGCAAGAAACCCTTAAACTGTTGAAGAGCGATGGTCAGAAGAAAGGGCATGGTAGAAATAAACTTCCGACCTGTTTGCCTCGCTTGGTGGAACAAGTGATTTGGCCTGATTGTTATGAAGGACATGAGGATGAATATGACGTGATTGGCAAAGATGTACAGGAGTTTGTACTGCCCGCTCCTGCACCATATGTTGTCCAACCGGTCGTTCGTCCGATTGTGAGGAGAAAGGATGACCCGGATGGTCCGACAGAACAGGCGGATTGCTATGAAGGTCTCTTTTGGAAGAGTTATGCTACTCCAGAGTTGATTGCTAAGATAGAAACTGGAAAGTTTGTGCTCCATCAGCCATTCAATCGACAGATAAAGAAGATGAAACAGGATGGACTTCCGATGGCTCCAGCCACGGTGGATGATTGGCATCAGGCAACATGTGAGATGCTGGAACCTTTGTATGAACTACAAAAGGAAAGGGTCTTTTCTAGCTCTTTGCTGTCTGGTGACGGAAGTCCTTTCCCGATCATCAATTGCGAAAAGCATAAGACGGTGGGGCATTACATGATTCAGTATCGCTCAGTGACAACAGGAATACCAATTTTCCTCGTCAACACCAAGAACAAGTGTGGTCGAGGCCAGGCTGATATCATGGACAATCTGAAGGATTGGACTGGCAATGTCTTTATGTGTGATGCTTACGCAGGATATGATTGGATGAAGAAGATAGAAGGTCTTATCCTATGTAGATGTGTAGCTCACGCTCGTCGAACGGCAGAACGGGCTTTGAAGGAAAATCCAACGTTGGCTCAGATAGCATTACTCTTCTACCAAGATGCCTATCTGGTAGAAGAGATAATAAAGAAGAAAGGATTGACAGGAGCAGAAAAGACTAAGTTTAGACAAGAGCAAGCTGGTCCTTTATGGGAAACTTTCAAACTCTGGGCGGCTAATGCGATTCTTGAAGTGCCAAGGGATAGTCTTATCTTCAAGGCGTTGAATTACTTGATTAGCAATTATGACGAATTGACCCATTACTTGGACATCCCAGAGATGCCGATAGACAATACGGATACAGAGAGGTTGATTCGTGATATGGTGATGGGCAAGAAGGCTTATTTGTTCTGCCGTGATTTGGATGCCTGCAAGAGAGCAGCAATGATGTACTCATTGTTTGGAGCTTGCAAGGTATTGGGTAAAAATCCTGAGCGTTGGCTCTGTTATGTATTGACAAACATAAAGACAACGCCAAAGGATAAACTTTATACTCTTCTTCCTGAGTTTTGGGAAGATGAAGAACAATAAAAATGAAATTAAAATTTAGTCAAATCAAGGTATAACCTCCACTGGCATTAGCTGGTGGAGGGCTAAACCTCATATGCTTATCGGTAATGTGAGGTGATCCCGAATACTTACGTTCAGGCAACTCATATTTTTGTATATTAGTATTTGCAATAGTATCAATAGCAGAGAAACAACTCACATCTTTAAATTCTGAGATTTATGTAAGCACCATATTCTTATCAATCCTCATATTCAAATGTTTTGTGAATCGAAAGCAAACAAAGCCATCTATTGTTTCTTGGGGGGGGCAAAGAATACTCTTTAGACATTTACATCTTTCATGGTTTATTTGTTTTATATTTTTTCCCTACTCTAAATGGGCATTGTGGCATCCAATGGAATAGAATATACAATTCGCTCTCACCTGTATTTATATTGGGCGCAACTTTAATCTTTGCAGTTATATATAAAAAAATGAAACAGTTGATGTTTCAATCACATATTAATGGGAAATAAAACATCGAATAACAAACGCTTGGTAAAAAACTCTTTGATGCTATATCTAAGAATGTTTGTAAACATGGCTGTAAGCCTATTTACATCCAGATTGATATTGAACGCACTGGGAGAATCAGACTTTGGTATATATAATGTTGTTGGCGGAATCGTTGTTATGTTTACATTTATCAATGGTTCTATGACAAGTTCAACATCAAGATATTTGACCATAAGTTTGGCAAAAGATTCAATTGTAAAATTGAAAAACACATTCAATTTTGCAGTTACCATACACTTTATACTTGCACTAATCATATTTGCATTGGCTGAAACTGTAGGTTTATGGTTCTTTTATAACAAATTGGTTATACCAGAAGAACGTATGCAAATTGCTTTTGTTCTTTATCAACTGTCTATTGCAACAGCCATGCTGAGCATAATGAGTGTGCCTTATAATTCATCTATCATTTCACATGAAAGAATGGGGGCATTCGCATATATCAGCATTTCGGATGTGTTTCTTAAACTATTGATTGTTTATGCTGTGATATATTTACCATGGGACAGATTGTTGGTATACGCAATACTCTTGTTCCTGACGCAAATTATCAATCAATTTGTATATATCATATACTGTCGGATGAAATTTGAGGAATGTAGATTCTCTTTCAGATGGGACAGGACTCTATTTAGAGAAATGTGTGGATTCGCTGGTTGGAATATGGCTGGAAACTTTGCCTTTATTTGTTATACACAAGGATTAAATATCTTGATAAACATGTTCTTTGGTCCATCTGTTAATGCGGCACGCGGCATTGCTGTAAGAGTACAGGGAACAATATCAAACTTTTCTTCAAATTTCCAGACGGCAATAAATCCCCAAATTACCAAAAACTATGCGAAAGGGAACCTTGAGTATATGCGTACATTAATTTACGCAGAATCCAAATTTTCGTTCTTCTTACTTCTCATATTATCATTGCCGATAATGATAGAAGCAGATACGGTATTGACATGGTGGTTAGTAAATGTGCCTCAAAATACCGTGATATTTATGGATATCATGTTACTTACCACCTTTGTCGAAACATCGATAAATCCATTGCTTATTGCTGCCTTGGCTACAGGCAATATAAAGAAATTACAGATGGTAATTTGTCCAATTCTACTTTGTATATTGCCAGTATCATATATTTGTCTAAAATTAGGAATGCCATCTTATTCCGTATTTGTTGTAAATCTATCATTATTGTTTGTGTCCCTATTAGTCAGAGTTTATCTTTTACGCTCTTATATAGGTATCTCTTTAAGATATTACATGATAAATATCTTCGGAAGATGTGTTGCTGTTGGAATCGCTTCATCTATCCTGCCCATTGTCGTCAATTCATCAATTGATGATAAAATTGCTAATTTCGTAATAGTATGTTTGGTAAGTGTTGTTAGTACAATATGTTGTTCTTTCATATTAGGATTAAATCATAGTGAACGTAGTTTTGTTTTGAACAAGGCAAAGACTATTTTTCGTAAACTTTCAAGAAAATGAAGAAGATAAATCTAATTTATTGGAATAAAGATAATTTTGGAGACCAATTAAGTCCGTATATAGTAAGTAAACTCTCTGGAGAAACTATCCGTTACAAACGAGGAACAGCCAGTTTGAGATATTCTTTTAAAGAGATACTTTCATACGTTTTGAGATTAAAATTCGCCAAAATCTCAGAAATGTTATTCAATTGGCAAGACAGCTTGTTGGCGGTCGGTTCTATAATCAATTTGGGTAATTCCAAGTCAAAAATATGGGGAAGTGGTTTTATGAATGAAAACCAACCTTTCTATGGTGGTAAGGTTTGTGCTGTAAGAGGTAAGTTTTCCGCAAAGAAAATAGCGGAAATGGGGTATGATACTACTGATGTTTATGGAGACCCAGCACTATTACTACCACTGATATTTACCCCCCCCATTTTAGGCGACAGACAAATAGCTATAATCCCTCATATAACAGAATTTAAGTATTTTGAGGAAAAATATGGAGCTAAATACGATGTGATAGATTTCAGAACAAGAAATATAGAAAAAACAATATCTGAAATATGCCGTTATCGTCTGATCCTATCCTCTTCGTTACACGGCTTGATAGTAGCTCATGCCTATGGAATTCCAGCCCTTTGGATTAAACATGGGTATATACATACAGACGGTATCAAGTTCAAGGATTATTTCAGTTCTGTAGGAATTTCATGCTATGACGGCATTGAGAATATTGACGGGTTAATGAGTAAGAATCCTAAAGTGATAGAAACGTTTTTTAAAGATAACGAAAAAATAGCAAAGCCTCAGGTTTCATTGTCAGCTTTACAGAAAAAGCTCATAGAGGTTGCTCCATTTCCTATACAACATGTTTTTAATATAAAACAAAATGAAGTTTAGTGTCATCGTTGCAGTATTTAATGGTGAGAAATACATAAAAAGGTGTATAAGTCTTTTTTTAGCAACAAAATCCATTGATTTGGAAGTCATTGTAGTTGATGATGGGTCAACTGATGGAACATTAAGTGAATTGAAGTGTTTAGCCACGGACGAAAGATTAGTTGTAATATCGCAATCCAACCAAGGTGTCAGTAGAGCAAGAAATAAAGGTCTGGACAATTGTCATGGAGACTGGGTTTTTTTCAGTGATGCAGATGATTGGGTAGATACAGAATCTTTTGAACGAGTAACAAGTAAAATTGGTTCAGTTCACGATGATTGCGGTGTCTGCATTATTGGTTCTAATTTTGTTTTTTCAAACAGAACCGAGATACATCGACCAGATTGTCAACGCATGACGAATGAATTATTCTTACAAGGAGTCAGATTCCGTTTGGCAAGTTGGAACTATTTCTTTCGTATGTCTAATATAAGAAGTAGACATATACGCTATCCTGATGGCATTATTTGTGCAGAGGATCAGAATTTCAATCTGAAATGCATCTGTTGTTCTCCACAAATATGCTCTTTTGATGATGTTGTTTATAATTATAATCAGACAAATATAAATTCAGCGTCTAAAAAAAAGCATAATGACAAATGGATCAAAAGCCGTTTGTTGGCCGTGGAAGATTTGATTCACTTTTGTGAACAAAATAAAATAGAAATAAAGATACTGCAAAGCCAAGTCGAAAGAATGTATGAGTCTTACTTATATGATTTTACTGCAGACATATCCTTGAAGGAAAAACAGGATTTTTATTTAATCCAATACCGTAAAATAATGAAGCAATATCCGACATTGCTTTCTAAAATGAAATTCAAAATAGGAGCTTTATGCTTTCCTCTGTGCAATCTATTGTTTTATCTACATAAAAGAATAAAAGGATGAAATTTCTTTATAAAATAAAGGAGGTCTTTTCTATAGTCAGAAACCTTCATACATTCATCAATGATGTCGTTGCTTATAATCGTAAAGTGCTGATGGTTGATTTGCTCTTTAAGCAAACAACCAATAAGGGCATAAGCAACAATATGTTTAAAACAAATCTGGGGGGGCAAGTTTCTGTAACAGTGTCTCTCACGTCGTATGGGAAACGGGCACACCAATGTTATCGTACAATAGAAAGCGTCATGCAGAATACAATTCTTCCCAATCGCATCATTTTATGGTTGTCTGAAGATGAATTTTCGGAGAAAACAATTCCTGCGAATTTGATGCGCTTAAAAGAACGTGGCTTGGAAATCGGTTTTTGTAAGGACATAAGGTCTTACAAAAAATTGGTACCTTCTTTAAAAAAGTTTCCAAACGATGTAATCATAACAATAGATGATGATGTTATTTACCATGAAGAGACGATAGAGATTTTGTTAAAGCATTATGCTAAAGACCCTCATTCGATATGGGCTTTTACTGGTAGTAAAATCATGTTCGCTCTAGATGGAACCTTGCTGCCTTACGTATCTTGGTACGATGCCAAGATTAAGCCAATGGAATCTGACACCTGCAATTTTCCTACAGGAGTTGGAGGAATATTATACCCTCCAAATTCATTGGATCCACGAGTCATTGATGACACTTTGTTTATGAAGCTATGTCCTACGGCCGATGATGTGTGGTTCAAGGCCTGTTCTTTGATAAAGCATACTGAATGCAAGTTCGTATTCACATACGAAAAGCCAATGGAAATGCATACTACCGTGCGTAATGTTCAAGATATGGGGCTTTTCAAACAGAATGTGGAAGGTAACATGAATGATAAATACATAAAGGATGTCTTTGAATATTTTGGTTTAGATAAAGCTACAATTTACGAATGTCTATAAAAGTAGAAAATGATGAGTATAAATTTGATAGAAAAGTATAACAATCATAATAAAGAATCTGTGAAGTGGGGAAAATTGGCTCCATGGATAGTAATGTTCCTGTTATTGCCACCGATCGTAGGGTTGCCAGTCATTATATATCACATATGGAATAACAAGACAAGAACCAAGACAGACTATTATGCCTTCATGTTTTGTATAGCCATATATATGGGAGCAATTAATGCAACAAAAATACCTGGTGGCGACCAAATGCAGTATCATATGGCCTATCTGAATGTACCCATTCAGGGATTTATAGGCTCACTGACATATATTTATGGCTATAATGCTTTTGAAGGTGGGGCTACGGGGCTTTCTGGCGAATTTATGAATGGAGTTTACAACTATATAGGTTATTACGTGACATTTGGCTATTATCCATTATTTGCCGCTCTTTTGACATTTGCTGACTATATGCTGGTTTTTGCAGGATTGTATAAAGTCTGCCTATCAATGAGGTTTCCTCATAAGCCAATTGTATGCGGTGTAATAACTTTGTCTTTCTTTTACTTGTTTTTCAATTATACCCTACAGATACAAAAACAATTTTTGGCTCAATGTATTATGATGTACGCATTAGGCTTGTATGCGGCAACAGGCAAAAGGACTTTGAAGATTTGGCTAATAGTTTTATGTGCGGTGTTTACTCATGCCTCAACTTATTTCTTTGTTCCATTTTTTATTTTTAAACAATTGCGCAATCGCTTAACTAAGAGATGGCTGCTGTTTATTGCTCTTATTTTAGTAGCATTTATCATTTATGGACCAAGTATAGTTAGTGATGTCTCGTCAGACAACAACTCAAGTGTTGTTGGTTATGGTGCTCAACGTTTTGCAGATATAGAAGGACAAACAGACTTGGTCAGTGGTCTTCAAACATCCCAAGTTATAGTAATTGCAATACCAATGTTTCTCATTGTTTTCCGACAGTTATGGATAAAAAGACATAGTTTAATCGATTCTTCACAAGCATTTATTTTAAACATTACGCTGTTTCTTCTATTGGCTATTACATCAATGTACAGTAAATCGTTTGCACAATATCGTTATTTCATGATGCTATTGGCTTTTATGCCTTTTGTTTATCCGTTTATATCTACGAACATAAAGAATCGTAATAGATTTTTGTGCATCATTTCTGTGGTTATGGTAGTCTGGTTTTATGTTGCATTTAGATATATTCCTTGGCATTACGCTGATGAATGGAAGATAATAGCCTATCCTCCTGCTGCTCTAATAAGTATTGGATATTAAAATAAAAAAGAATGGAAACAATTAAATCCAGAAACAAATCCTTAGATATAGCAAGAGGCTTATCCATATTTTTGATAGTGTTAAGTCATACTGGAATAAGTTGGGGATTTCTATTTGACTTCTTTTATGTGCAAGTCTTTTTCTTTCTAAGTGGCATATTTCTAAAATCTAATGCTACATTTGAAAATAGTTTGTACAAAAAGACACGAAATCTGATTTATCCTTACTTGTTCTTTGGAATTATTTGTTCTGTACTTGTATTAGTAACCAAACGCAGAACCATATCAGAATTACATATCTACGATCCCGATTCTTTTGACAATGGACCTCAATGGTTTTTGATTGCTCTATATATTTTGACCTTGATGATGATTTGTATTAATCAAATAAAATCAATATATTGTAAGATTCTTGTAATATGTTTCATTTTTGGCTTTTGTTACTATTTAGGGCAAAATAGAATTGATGATTATACAGATTTTACAAAAGCAGGGATTTCATTGCCGTTCATTTTCTTAGGTGGTTATTATTTGAAAGTAGAGAATTTTCTGAAGATGCATAAATGGCCATTATTTTGTATAGGTTCCATAATATGTTTGGTATCGGTATTCATTTTGAGCATAACTATTGGCATTCGATGGCTGAAACTACCATCTAATCCTCTATTATATATGCTTGCATCATCTGGGGGGGTACTCTTGATTCTTTCATTGAGTCATATTTTCGAGAATTGCAAGTATATAAACAAACTGTTGTCATACTGGGGGTATTATTCATTATTTATCCTGTGCATGCATTGGCCTATTGTCAGAATATTGTATGATAAAATTTTACCAGCTTGCATGAAAACAGATATTATAAGTTTATTCTTTACTGTTCTTATATGTAGCATAACAACTTGTATAGGGAAAGTATTGAAAGTGAATTTTAAATGTATTTTCTGATATTTTTGTAATGGCAAACTATTCGATAAGTATTATTCTTCCTTGTTACAATGTCGCACAATATATAGAACGCGCAGTAGATAGCATTTTGCTACAAGACTTTACGGATTACGAGGTTATAATTGTCAATGATGGGTCACCTGATAATTTATTGGAGGTATGTAAGAAATGGGGGGGCAAGTCTAATTTTAAGGTTGTTACGACAAAGAACCAAGGCCTTTCACAAGCAAGAAATGAGGGATTGGAAAGAGCACAAGGCGAATATGTATATTTCATGGATCCAGATGATTATATCAATCCTGGGATGTTCCGAGAGGTGATGGATAAATGCCATGAAGGGAACTATGATGCTGTTCACTTTGGTTTTCAAACCATCTATGAAGATCAAGGAGGCATCCATTATGACAAGTTTGAGAAGCCACATATTTATGCTTCGAATGTGGAGATAATAAAGGAATATCTTCCAAAATTCATAGGTTTTGGTCAAGCTCATATAGACCATTGGCAAGATGATGATATTTGGTCGAAGAATGAATTTTCGGGAGTATGGCGCTTTTTCTTCAAACGTTCAGTTCTAATGGAGAATAATATTCGTTTTCGCAGGGGAATAACATTGTTTGAAGACAAACTTTTTGATGCCTTGTTCTTCTTGTATGCTCAATCCATCGCAACAATGGACAAGGTGTATTACAACTATATCATCAAATCAAAAGGCTTATTGACAAGTTCTATAAATAATAACGAGAAATTATTAAGAGACAAAATAAACGGTATTACCGAACGTGCTTTACTACGCTCTCTTTATGTAGAAGAACGAAATATTGATATTTTCCCATATTACAATGGAACTGTCATTCTTGGTGCATTGGAAATTATTGTTCGTGGAGCAGACATGCCTATATTGAAATGTATAAAATCAACAAAAGAATACTTGTCCTTAAATGATGTCAAGGAAGCGTTCTGCATGACAAACCTGTCGGGATTGTCAGCTAAATTAAAGATTCCAGCTTTAATGATAAAGTATGGCATGATGCCATTGGTTGTTCTACTTATACATTTAGCAAGAATGCTACATATAAAATTAAATGCTGATTAAAAATGGTTTTATGAAAAACAGAATAGCACTCATTATCCCATACTTCACATCTACCCCCCCCCATTTGGTTGGGGCTAAATTTCTACACTTGCGCAAGGCAGCATAATATAGATTTTATTTATTTCACGGATTGCGATGAGATAATAACCATGGCAAGTAAATATATCAATATCATCTGCCATAAGAAAACGTTTCTTGAGTATTGCGACATGGTCAGCAAGAGGTTGAAGATTGATTTTCATCCCGAGTACGCCTACAAGTTGTGTGACTTGAAACCTTTCTATGGTTTTATTCATCACGACATATTGCAGGATTATGACTTTTGGGGATATGGGGACAATGACTTGGTGTATGGAAATTTGGATGTCTTGACGAATAGTAAGATGCTTGACACATATAATGTCATTACCACTATGTCGGAAAGGATTGCAGGGCATTTCGCCATATTCAGGAATAATGACAGGTATAGAATGTTGCCATTCAGATGTCGTAAATGGAAAGAACATTTGCAGTGTGAGAAGCATGTGGGCTTTGATGAGAGTGATTGGGTGAGATTGGTTTTGCCAGAAAAGCGAATACTCACAGCTATTTATAAGTTGTTGTTCCGACATCTGTTTTCTTATAGGAAATGGGTAGATTTGACGTATAGACTTTATAGTAACAAATGGAATCGTAAGTTTACGAAAGAAATGTTTACAACTACAATTCCTAAGGAAAGCGAGGTTTGGATTTATGACAACAGTACGGGGAAGATTACTGCTCCCGATGGCAGGGATTTACCTTATCTGCATTTTCTGTTCTTTAAGAAGACTAAGTATTTGGATACTGAGATTTTTTGGAAAGGTGATTATTGGAAGATTCCGTCAGCTGGTTATTCTTCAATGCCAAAGATTACCTTCTCTGTTGAGGGCGTCTCAAAAAGATAACATTTATGCACATTTGTTTTGTTTGTCGTGAGTATCCTCCATCGCTTCGTGGTGGAGGGATTGCTTCGTATATCAAGGAGGTGGCGCATGGGTTGCATGATGCTGGGCATCGTGTGACGGTGATTGCTGCTTCTGACGATACTCGTGTGTCATCTGATGAGGATGACGAGGCCGTGAGAGTTATCAGACTTTCGGGTGGTGATTTCCTGATTCCGCAAGTGGAAGGGAAATCTATCCTGAAGAAGTTCAGGATGTTTTATCGATTCTATAGCTATCGCAGGAAGGTAAGGCGGAAGATATTGGAGATAGGAGATATGGATGTCATCGAGGTGCCAGAATATGGAGCTGAGGGATATTTCTTAAACGACATCGGTATTCCTGTGGTGACTCGCTTGCATACGCCTATGCTGCTTGACCATTATAACTTTTCTCTGCAAAGGCTTTCCAAAGCTAATGCCACTTATTATTGGCAAGGAAGGAAAGAACTGAAGGTGATGAGGAATAGCGAGTATATCACCTCGTGCAGCACTTCGCTGAAGGAATGGAGCTGTCGGTTCTTACATATCCCACAAGAAAAGATAAAAGTTATTTATAATCCGATTTTGGCAAAGAAATGGTCTTTTGATTCTAATTGTGTTTCTTTGTCGTCTGCAAATTCTAAATCTTTTTCTTTAATAAGTTGCAAGGCTTATTCTGGCTGCAAAGATGACAGGAAGAGACATGTTCTCTTTGTTGGGACTGTATGCGACTGGAAAGGTTGTGGCGATTTGGCGGAGGCTTGTAAACTGTTGGCTGATTCGGGAGAGATGAATAACTTCCAACTTGATTTGGTGGGAAAGACGGGTGCTTTCACTGATGATTTGAAAGCAATGTATGGAAACGGACCTTGGTTCCATCTTGTTGGAAAATTGCCACGTGAGGAAGTGATGAGGCGTTATGCCGAGGCTGATGTGGTGTGTTTCCCATCTTGGTGGGAGAATATGCCGATGGTTTGTATCGAGGCCATGCTCTCTGGAGCAATCGTGATAGGTAGCAATTCGGGAGGCATGAGCGAGATTATAGAGGACGGCAGGAGTGGTTTCTTGTTGTCGCCTAAGAATCCGAAGGCTTGGGCTGAGGAAATCAAGGGCGTGTGTGCGTTGCCTGACGAACGCAAGAATGATTTGAAAAAGGCAGCACACGAACGGATTATGCGGAAATTCGACATGGATGTCATCATTCCACAGATGGTGGACTATTATAACTATGTAATTGACAATTATAAAATATCAAGATAAGCTATGAAGATACTTTGGATTTCACCTTGGTTCGGTAATTATCGAATTCCTGTATATGAGAACTTGAACAAATTAAGCGATGGTAACTTCTATCTCATCTGTTCCAAGGAGAATACGTCAGACTTGGTGCGTGAAAAGTTAAAGGCTGCTCTTGGCGACCATGCCATCATCATGAGTGGTGAGAAACGTACTACAATGGGGAATGAGGAAAGTGACTTCGCCAACAGTGCCTTAGTCATCAAGCGACAGCCTGGGCTGTATAAGGCTATAAAAGCCGTGAAGCCTGATGTGGTGATTACGGAAGGCTTTGGCGGTTGGGCACCTGCAGGCATCAGATATGCGGTCTTGCATCGTAAGAAGTTGTGCATGTTTTATGAGCGAACAGCGTATGTGGAGCGTAACTCTCCTAAATGGAGAACATGGTATCGCCGAATCGTGGGTATGCCTGTGGATCATTTTTTGATAAACGGCACGTTGACGGAAAAATACTTGAACGAGAATTTGCATTTTAAGCATACGCCTAAGGTGAAGGGCTGTATGTGTGCCGATAGCTTTGGATTGTCACAGGCGGTGGCTAAGGTTACAGAGGATGATAAGCTGGCTTTACGCAAAGAGTTGGACTTGAAAAATGGTTTGACTTACCTTTTCGTGGGGCAGATGGTAGAGCGCAAAGGAATCAAAGAACTTTTGTCGGCTTGGCGCAAGCATATAGAGGAATATCCCGATGATAATTTAATCGTTATCGGAAAAGGCATCTTGCTTGATAAGATGAAGCAACTTTATGGAAGCAACCCATCGGTGCATATTTTGGGAGCCATCAACTATGATTCACTTTATCGCTACTATGCCCTTTGCGATGTGTTTGTCATGCCAACTCTGGAGGACAACTGGTGCTTGGTAGTTCCTGAGGCAATGGCGTGTGGAAAGCCTGTGGCAAGTAGTATCTTCAATGGAGGTTATTATGAGTTGGTACAGGATGCGCTGAATGGCTATAACTTCAATCCACAGCGAGAGGAGGATATTCTGGATGTTTTGGGCAAGTTCCATCATGCAGACTTGAAACTTATGGGTGAGAGGTCGGTAAAAATAGAAAGTGACTTTACGCCAGATAAGGCAGCAAAGAGAATATTTGAGGCTTGTAAAAGTGTATTTGAAAAGTGTTGAGTGTTAAAAGTTGAATATTGAGTGATTAGCATAAATTATAACAATATGCCCAATGGGGCGAGCAAAAGGAACTTTGCCTTGCGATATATCCTTAACATGCTTCGCTCTTGGTACATCTTCCATGTACGCTATCCTTGGGTGAAATACAATGGTTTTGTGAGGGTGATGAAAGGCACTCATTTTGCACAGAACATGGATGTGGTCATTGGCAACAACGTGCAGTTTGGTAATGACTGTAATGTGTCCTGTAACGTGCATTTTGGAAATAATGTGCTGATGGCAGGAAATGTGCAGTTTGTGGGAAAGCACGACCACACCTTTTCTGTGCCTGGGGTTACGATATGGAATGGAGAGCGTGGTGACAACGGCGTGACAATAGTGGAGGATGATGTGTGGATTGGTACATCCTCAATAATCATATCGGGTGTAACCATAGGCAGGGGCAGCATCGTGGCTGCTGGCAGTGTCGTGACTTGTGATATTCCGCCATGCGAGATATGGGCAGGAATCCCTGCAAAAAAGGTGAAGGACAGATTTGCTTCTAATGCAGACAAGCAAATGCATCTGGCTTTTTTGGATAAAATGGAGGAAAAGCAATGAGACAAAGAAATCCTTCTATCGACATATTGAAGTTCTTTGCTGCCCTTTTGATTACCAACTCCCACATGGGTATGCTTTACCCTGATTCGTTGGTCAGACTCTCTACTGGGGGGGCGATAGGTGACGTGTTGTTCTTCTTTTGTAGTGGCTTCACTTTGTTTCTTGGACGAGGCGGCAATTTCTTCAACTGGTATAAGCGGCGCATCAGTCGCATTTATCCAACGGTGCTGATGTGGGCAGTCATCATGGCTTTTGTATTTGGGGAAAAATACGGCATGGTTTTTACGGTATTGCATGGCGGTGGTTGGTTCGTGAGCTGCATCATGATTTATTATGTGTTGCTGTATTTTGCCAAAAGATATTTTATGGATAAGCTGGAATGGGTATTTGGAGCGGCTTGCATTACTGTTTTTGGTTGGTATCTAACCGAAGATAGTTCTACGATATTCATGTATGGCGAAACCTATTTCAAGTGGTGCCATTATTTCTTGTTTATGTTGGCTGGGGCAATGTGCGGATTGAAAATGAAAGAAAATGGCATCACTCAATGTTCTATGTCACGCAATATCCTTTTGTTGGTAGTTTCGCTGCCAGTATTCTATGGTTTACAGTTTGCTGGGAGCAAGCATTCGATGATTGCCCATTTCCAAATACTGACCTTGATACCTTTGATGTTCATCACTTTGTGCATGTACCAATTGTGTAATGCTCCTTGGCTTATCCGCTTTTATAATCAGAAGTGGGCTCATCGCATCATGTATTCTGTCTCAGCCTTGTGCTTGGAGATATATGTTTGTCAAGGCTTTGTATTCAATACATCATGGAATCATTTGTTTCCTTTGAATATTCTCTTCAATTTTATCTTGGTCGTAGCCTTGGCTTATTGTGTCAAGGTCGCTTCCAACTGGTTCTCGCAGACATTCAAGGATGAGGAGTATGATTGGAGGAGTATGGTGAAATTATAAATAGCTTCTTATGCAGGAGTATAAGCATATCGTAATAAGAAATGTAGCAAAGGAAGGTTCTTTTCATGACTTTGCTATCTCTGTTATACATATATTGCCTCTATGTAATCCTTTATTGAAGAAAGGGCTATGTCAGGAGTTTTATAAACTCAATGATAGATGCAGCATCAAGGGTGATCGTGTGGTATTGAACCGTGAGAATCCCATGCAGGATTTTTATGGCAAACGCATCAATGTTCAGGCGATAGTGGGTGTGAACGGTAGCGGCAAGTCCTCGCTGTTGGAAATCATCTATCGTATTATCAACAACCTGAGTTGTTTGCTCAGTCGTGGTAAACGACGCAAGGCTGCTGATAAACTCTATTACATAGAGGGACTTTTTGCTGAAATATATTATGTGATAGATGGAAAGTTGGCAAGAATCTCTTGCTTGGGCAACAAGGTGGTGTTTCATCTGATGGACGAGGATCCTGTGGTGCTTACGGCATTTGAAGGCGACAAGGTTTGTGAGGAGTACGTCTTGATGGAGCAATTCGTGGAATGGGCAAGAAACAATCTTTTCTATACCATTGTTACCAACTATAGCCTACAAGCCTTTAATGCCAATGACTATTTCTTGGAGGAATGCCATCATTTGAAGGCGGGAGAAGAGAAAGATGAATTTGGTGAGAATATCTGGATAAACAGTTTGTTTCACAAGAATGACGGATATATGACTCCTATTGTGTTGAACCCCTATCGTGACAATGGGGTAATAGACATGAACAGGGAGCATCGCTTGACAATATATCGCCTATCGGAAATCATGATTTATGCGGAAAGGCATCGTCGGGATTTTATGGAGGGATATAGGTTGCATACGATTAGCTATCGCTTTGACTGTAGTTCCTTGGATAAGAAATTCATAGAGGAAAATCATGTTGTCGCAGATAAGTATAGAAATTATAAAGTTGATGATAACCAACGGAATGATATTGGCACCTTGATTTTGCAAGGGTATGGCAAAGCTGGTCAACTTGATTTCAACGACATGGTGCATCGAACGGCAGGCATGTATCTTATCTACAAAACGCTTTCCATAGCCTGCAAATATCCAGCTTATGAAGAGTTTGCAGAAATTGGCGACTTGTCATGTTTTCAAAGGAATGTTGATGCAGGCTTACAAGAACAGATAGCAAAACTTGTAAAGAACATTTTGAAAGACAAGTCGCATATCACGCTTAAGATACGGCAAACCTTACATTTTGTAGAAGCCTTGCTTGATGGAAACTTGCAGCCTAAAGATTTGTTGAATAGTAGATTTCCGTATGACTGGTATATAGAAAGGGTGGCTCCTGACAAAGAACTGCGGAGCATGAGGGATATACAGGAATATCTTCCACCATCCTTCTTTACGACAGAAATAGAAGTGGATAGGTTTGTGGACGGTAAACGTATGAATGAAGAGCCTATCCCGATAGAACGCCTTAGTTCAGGTGAACGCCAATACCTTTATATGTTCAGTACTTATATCTATCATATCTTCAACTTGCTGAGCATTCAAGAATCTCATCGGGTAAAGTACAGAAGAATCAATCTTGTGCTGGATGAGGTAGAGATTTGCTTTCATCCCGAGTATCAACGTAAATTTATCAATGAGCTGTTGGGATATATCAAGAGACTGTACATGAACAGAAACGCCTCTTTCAACATTATCATAGCTACCCATTCTCCTTTCATCCTGTCGGATATTCCGCAGTGCAACATCCTTTATCTGGAGGATGGGCGTGTGCCTGACACAAGCGAGTTTAAGAATCCATTTGCAGCCAATATCTGTGACATTCTTTACCAAAGTTTCTTCTTGAAGAATGGTTTTGTTGGTGAATATGCCCGACGAAAAATCAATGACATCATCAAGAGATTATCGCCCAAAGGATACTTTACAGAGAAATGGGAGGAACAGTTTGGATTGTTGATGGGAATGATAGGAGACCCATTCTTGAAGATGCAGTTGCATCAATTATATGAAGACAGGTGGAATAGACATGCGAAAAATAGAGATTGACGATGCTGTCCGTAGCTTTGCCAGTGATTACAAAGCCAAGGTGGAGCAACAAATGCCTGATGTCACTGCTAAGTTGCAAGAATTGGCAAAGTTTGTTGCGGACAATAATCCTTGGACAGACAAGGAAGCTATCACGGACTATATGGGTATGATGATAGCAGACTATACCGATTTGCTCACATTGGAGCCAAAAGATTGGCAGACTTACATCCGTAAATATAATAAGGTGTTAGTGCGTGAGCCTAATATGCTGACTACAGAGGTGAATTATCGGCTAAAGGCTAAGGGAGACTTTTATAAGGGTAAATTTTATGAGCGAATATTAGCGTGTCTTAGATATGAAGATGCTCGACTGATATTAGGTCCTATCCATCAAACGATGGGATTGAAGACTTGTGTGTACTGCAATGTAAATCCTACCATTGCTATGGAATGTGATGTAATGTATCAGATGGATCATTTTATTCCACAAAGCAAATATCCATTCCTTGGTACTTGCTTTTACAATTTGCAGCCCAGTTGTGGAATATGCAATGGGCATAAGGGAACAAAACCTTGTGAATTCGGGCTATATGTAAATGTAGAGCAACGTAAGGAATTGAATCCTTTCCGATTTATGTCAATCATATCACAAGTGCCCATGAAAGAAAATGGCGAATGTATGGACATTCAACTGAGGTCTAAAAATAAGACCGTAACGGAGGTATGTAAGAAACATGACAAGATGTTTCATATTCATACCATGTACTCAGCTTATAAAAGCAAGGTTTCTGATTTGTATGATAAGTGCTATCAACTGAACGAATCTGCGGTAAACGCTATGGCTGCTGCTTTTAGAATACCTCCTACAAAAGAGAGTGTTCTTTCTTTTATTTCTGGAAATTTTAGCTTGGATGAAACTAAGATACATCAAGAGCCTTTTACAAAATTACAACAAGATACCATTCTGCAAATGAAAGAATGTGGATTGTTGCCAAAATGATAAGTTTATGCTTAAAATCTTAATCAATGCTTATGCTTGCTCTCCTAATATGGGGAGTGAGCCGGGGATGGCGTGGAACTGGGTGAGCAATCTCGCCAAGTTCTGTGAGCTATATGTCATTACCGAAGGGGAGTTTTGGGAGAAAATAGAGGAGGTAGTGCCGAAGTTGGAGCAAGGCAAGAACATGCACTTTTACTATAATCCAGTTTCGGATGAGATAAGGAAAATGTGTTGGAACCAAGGTGACTGGCGATTTTACAAGTATTATCGGGAGTGGCAGTGGAAGACGTATCTGATGGCAAAGGATATTTGCTCAAAAGAGAAGATTGATGTGCTACATCAACTTAATATGATTGGATTCCGTGAACCAGGGTATCTTTGGAAGTTGTCAAAGGAGAATGGCGTGCCGTTTGTCTGGGGACCAATTGGAGGCTTGAAACAATTTCCTGTGGCTTATTTGGAGGGCGCAGGATTGAAGATGAAAATCTTTAACCGTCTAAAGAACTTTTTAAATGTTTGGCAATTGAAACATGACAAACGAGTGAATGAGGCTTTCAAAACAGCTAAACTTTTGATAAGTTCCATTCCTGATTCTTATCGGGCAATCAAGAGATATAAAGGTTTAGAGTCTGTGATTATCCCTGAGACAGGTTGTTTCTTGTCGGAAGATATTCCTACGGAAAGATTCGAGGAGGAATATCTTCATGTGATGTGGGTAGGTAAATTTGATTTCCGCAAGCAATTGCCTTTGGCATTGTGGACTATTGCCACCGTTGCCAACCCTCATGTGATATTAGATGTTTATGGAAGTGGCTCTGATGAACAGATGCATCATGCCAAGTACCTTGCATCTGAATTAGGTATTGAGGATATGGTAGTATGGCATGGCAATCAATCTAATGATGTCGTGTTGGAAGCTATGCGAAAATCACAGTTGTTCATCTTTACCAGTGTCAGTGAAGATACTTCCACTGTTGTGTTGGAAGCCATTAGTAATCGCTTGCCTGTCGTCTGCTTTGATGCTTGTGGTATGGCTGCTGTCATTGATAACAAAGTTGGTCGAAAGATTTCTCTCTCCAAACCGATGCAATCCGTACATGATTTTGCCAAGATTTTGAAGGACTTGGAGAAAAACAGGGATGTATTGAAGCAAATGTCGGAGAATTGTAAGCAGAGACAGATGGAATTATCATGGGAGGAGAAAGCGAAAACGATGGTGGAATGGTATGAGAAATTATTATGATTGTCTTAGTTATCTTTATAGTTTCATTTCTCTCTTTCTTGTTGGGATTCTTTGTTAATATCCTTGCACTTCCCTATATAATAGAAAGTTTTTTGAGAGTATCATGGAAATATCTTTCTTGCGTTAGTTCATATTCCATATTCAGATGGTCAGTTTCGTTAATCTTCTCATTTGCTATTGGAGTAATAGTTGTACAATACCAAAATGAAAAATGCCAAAAGCAATCCGATGAGAACTATCAGCATATAATTGATAGTCTGAGATTGGAAATTAAGATTCAACAAGTAAATAAATCAGAGTAATATGCCATTCGATTTTTCTGATTATACATATAGTGGACTAATTGGTATATTTTCTGCCATCATAGGTATGTGCTATCCTTTGATGCTACAGGCTATCAATGGGATAGATGAAAAATATCATGTTGCAAGATTTGTGGATTTATTCAAGCAAGAAAAGGTCTATAACAGATTTAATGTGTTTCTTTTATTGTCAATAGGATTTTCTATTGTAGCTCCATTTGCTTTATTTTTGATGAACAATATTCTATGGATGCAGGTTCTTATTTTGACGTGCCATACCTTTGTTGTACTATGTTTGCTCTTACATGTAATAGGTTTGTATCACATGATATTAATTTATAACACTCCACGTCTCTTTTTTGAGCATTTGATTAAGATGCCAAATGACTGTTTGCTGGAATTAATAGATTTGGCAAAATATGCAGCAAAGAATGAAGACACCAGCTTATATAATGCGTGCATTCAACATGTATATGAACTTTTGGCAAAGGATTGAATATGATGATTAAAGATAAACAGATAGTTCGAGAAGAAGCCTTAGCAAAACTTTTGGAGTACTCTTATCGTAGTGATACTCCACAGATAATGAGAAATGACAATGGCGTTTTCGGATTGTATTTTGATGAAAATACAAATACTTTGTCTGAATTTAAATATCAACAATTGTGGTATGCTGTCAATCAAGTAGTTCGGAATGACGATAAGAACTGGTTGTACCGCTATTGGGAGTTTGCCGACCAATACTATAGTAATACCTTTGCGTACAAGGATAAGGATGAACAAGCCAAGAAATTTTTGGAGTTTCATATCGCAGTTGGTGGATTGCTTGCTTTGAACAAAAAAAACAAATGGATAGAACATATTATATGGTTCACAAATTGTCTTCCACCTAAATATTTTTTGATACCAAGTACTTTCTCTGAGATACTTGAATGGGCAATGTATTTTGCACAGATGGTGGACAACTCCGTCAAGCTGGATGTTAAATATCATTTGTATTCTCAATATGAGGGTGTTAGAGCAGGTGCTAACTTATATAATGGTATTGTTGAATATTTGGCATTGCTGATGCTTCGTTTACCCAAAATAGATTTTAATGTACGATATGTAGAACCTATGGCGATGCCACATATTTACGGAGAATCTGAAAATGAAAAAAAAGATTATGTTTCTGTGAGTATGAAAATTATTCAGGTTATGAATTTCTTGAAGCAAACCATTTCTTCCTTAAAGGGACAAACTGAGACATCCAAACATAATGCTATAAACCTTTTAGATGAGTATCTTTCTGCATGCGAAAAAATGCTTTCGTCTATGCAAGGAAAAACAGACAACGACAAAATTATTCATATAGAATCCACCCTATTAAGTGAGTTTGATAGACAAACGAAGATATTGATTACCAGAAAAGATAGTGACCTAAAAAACTTTGTGAAGCAAAGTTGGATTGCAGAATCTGTAGATGCATTGGATGGATATGATTTCTTGGAAGGAAGGAGTTATAATAATATAAATAGAGAATCTGTAATGATTCGCCAGATTATATCAGGAGCTATCTTCAGATATTATCAGGTTTTGGATTCTTACAATGCAACATCTACTTATATTATCAGATATAAAGACGTTTCGAAAGCCTTGACAAAACTAAATGTTAAGAAGGATTATGCAGTTCTTGTCGGTAGTGTAGGTACACACCTGCTCCCCATTGGATATGAAAATAATTTTAATGTCCATTTTATATATTCAAAACAGTCGGAGATAATCATTATAAGAAAATCATTACTTCCTTTTGTTTGTTTTGAGAAAGATAAATGTACAAATACAGAATGGAAACTCATAAATGAGAAAGTAAACAAAGTGTTGTATTCGAATATTGAAAAATTGACAAATCCAGGCGATGATAAGAAAAAAGCTGAGCACAACAAGCACTTTGACTTGCGTGTAGGTTGTTATATATCTATCTGTATGCCTCCCAAAGAAAAACTTTCATGTATTCGAATTAAGATTACTGATAGTATAACGCAAGATACTTTTGATTTGGATAGGATAAAAAGTATAGAAGTATAGAATTTTATAAAAATGTTTCGACTAAAAGAATTGGATATATTGGGCAGTAGGGCGGAGCTCGCCTCGCTGCCTGAGGGCAAATTGCTCATTAATACGATTAATGCTCATTCTTTTAATACGGCAAAGAAGGACAAGCTCTTTGCGAAGGCACTGACCAATGGCGACGCTCTTATTCCTGACGGAGTGAGCATCGTGAAGGCGTGCCGATGGATTAAGGCAAAGAGCCAACCGAAGGAACGTATTGCTGGATGGGACTTATTCTCTTTCGAGATGGATAAGCTCGAAAGAGAAAGTGAGAAATGTGAAATGTTAAATGTTAAGTTAGAGGAAAATAATTCAACACTTAACACTCAACATTCAATATTGAAAAAGACGGTAATGTTCATGGGTAGCTCACAACGTGTGCTTGACCAGATTGTAAAGCGGGCGGCTGAGGTTTATCCTCATCTGAAGGTGGTGACTTACTCGCCTCCTTATAAGTCGGAGTTCTCTGATGAGGACAATAAGGCTATCATTGAGGCTATCAATGCTGCTGATCCTGACTTGCTCTGGATTGGCATGACGGCACCGAAGCAGGAGAAGTGGACTTATTCGCATTGGAAGGAACTGAATATTCATTGCCATGTTGGAACAATCGGTGCTGTCTTCGACTTTTTCGCTGGTACTGTGGAACGTGCTCCTATGTGGTGGCAGCGTCATGGCTTGGAATGGCTATATCGTCTGCTGAAGGAACCGAAGCGTATGTGGAGACGATATATTATAGGCAATGCGCTGTTCCTTTGGAATATGCTGAAAGAGAAATGTTGAATGTTGAATTGAAAGATAGTGTGACTGATATTTACTTCCGCTTTATTCAATTTTCCTTGGGCATTTACGAGGGCAAGGAGTTTCTTGATGGTTCTGCGCTAAAAGACCTTGACTGGGTGGCGTTTTATGAATTTGCCAAGAAGCAGACGCTTGTCGGAGTAGTCTTCGATGGCATCCAGAAACTACTTAAGGAAACTGCACCAAGTTTGGAATTACTGATGCGTTGGTTTGGCATAAACCAGAAAATCATGCAACGCAACAATGTACTGAATGAGGCTACGGTGGCTATATATAATAAGGTGAAAGATTCGGGATATAGCTGTTGTATTTTGAAGGGGCAAGGCAATGCTGTGATGTATCCTAATCCGTTGATAAGAATACCTGGTGATGTGGATGTATGGGTGAATGCTGGGCGTGATGAGATTCGTTCTCTTGCCCACTCGCTTGCTGAAAACGCCAATGGACATGTAGATGATGAGAGTTTAAACCATATAGGTCTTACTGTCAACGGCATAACAGTGGAGTTACATTCTACTCCCGGCTTTATGGCTAACTTCGTGTATAATCGGAGATTGCAAAGATGGTTAAAGCAGAATGTTGATGAGCAATGTAGCAACATGGTGGCATTGCCTAATGATGCCGGTCTTGTTGCAGTCCCAACACATTCCTTCAATATTGTGTATCAGCTCTATCATCTTTACCACCATTATTTCTATGAGGGTGTAGGACTGAGACAGGTAATGGATTACTACTTTGTCTTAGTGAAGAGTGAAGAACGAAGAGTGAAGAATTCTATAGCCTTAGAACGTGAGTTAAAGTGTCTTGGATTGTGGAAATTTGCAGGGGCAATGATGTTTGTGTTATATAAGGTCATGGGAATGCCAAAAGACAAGATGATTGCACCTATGGATGCAAAGAGAGGGCAAATGCTTCTTGATGACATCTTGAATGGAGGCAATTTTGGACATTATGACAAACATCACGTTTTGGGGCATAACCTCCTTCGCCTATATCGTGACGCTCGTCTTTTGAGATATTATCCTGCTGAGGCATTGAGTGAACCGATATTCAGAACATGGCACTTTTTCTGGAGAATGAAGAACAATAATTAATAGATATACGGCGAACGGCTCTACTCTCCCTTTTGGGGAGACTACTTTTCGGGGATGTGGCTTAGTAGCCTGGTTTTATAATATGAAGAAATATTGTTACGTTTGTGGAAAGGTGCTAAGTGAATGCCCTTCATCTGAAGAATGTAAGTGTCATGATGAGCATATTATTCCAAATGCAATAGGTGGTCATTTGACATCAAGGGATTTTTTATGCGAATCATGTGGAGGTGGTTTATCAAAAGGAGATAAGGCATTTACAGACATATTCGCACCTTTTATTGTATTTCTAGACCAAGCCGGACTTCTTCGTTCATTAGATAGAGATAATGTGGACAAAAAGGTATTGCCTGGAAGAATCTTTGAAAATAACGAACTTTCATCAACGCCAATTCATAAGATTAGGTATCAGAAAGGGAAAGCTGCTCCTTGCAAACCTTTTTACCGAATAGATGAAACTAATAAAAAGGTATTCCTATTTGCAGAAAAGAAGACTGCAAAACATTATCGTGCGCATGTTGAACAGCAAATGAAAAATGATGCCAAGAATATTGACCAATACCACTTTGAGGTGTTTGACGATTTGAGCAATTTAGGATTCCTTGGTATCAATTTTTCAAAAGGAAAACCAAATTTTAACCAAGACTTAAAAGATGGTTTGTTAAAGATTGCCACCGAAATTGCTCTATATGCAGGAGTAAAACGTGAAGATTTAGCATCTGTATTGGATATTGATGAAAGTACAGGGATTTCAACTTATAAGATCAACACTTATATATGGCCATACACACCCCAATCTTTGCCTGACATACTGTATGAGAATGAAAGATACAAGATAGATGCAAATTATCCTGCACATATACTAAAAGTGTTTACTGAAACTAATACAGAAGGCGGTAAGAGTTTATTTTGCTACATAGAATTATTCAGCACATTCCAATATTATGTTCTCTTGAATGATGATTACAAAGGAAAAGAAGTTGATTTTACATACGCTCAGAAATTAAGCCCTAACTATGTTGAGTCAATAGAAGATTTGGAAGCAATGGACAATAGCGACTTGGACATAGCAATTAGAGACGCAAAATTATCAAGAGAAGAATTGAAGGGACTATCAAGAGAAGAGATTTGCGCTAAGATATATGATGTTCAACGTAGAATGGGAAGTGGGTTTAATTTGAATGCAGCTGTAATAAAGGATTATGAGTGGATTTCCAGGCAAATACTTCTAACCCTTGCTACTATTGTAAAAGAAAAGCATTGTACACATTTGTTGGATTCGACCTTACGTTCGTTTGTGAAAATACAAAAATCACATAAATATATTTGTCAAGAAGTAATGGATGCGTTTGCAGAACAACCAAAGGAAGCATATTTCAGAAAGATGGCAATTGTAAAAGAAGAAGGACAACTTGTAGCACGCTCTTATCCAGAGTTGTGTTTACAACTTTATAATAAACACCCAGAATATGTACAAGAATATACAACCGTAAAATTTTCTCAATTATCAAATTATTGCTATAAGAAAGCTGGTGTAAAAACCGAATGATTTGATAATGATATAGAATAGAAAAGCAATAAAATGAAAACAATACGTATATTACAACTTTCCGATATACATTGGAAGAAACAACTTGATCCAGCTGACGATTATACTGATATAAGAGACCAAATGCTCCAAGATTTGGGGTATTATTGTAAAGATACTGGTAATAGCTTTGATAAAATTCTCATTTGCGGAGATATTGCATTCAGTGGTTCTGTTGATGAGTATAAACGAGCTAATTCATTTATCAGAGAACTGTGTAAGATCGTGGCTTGTAAAAGCGAAGAAGTTTATACCGTTCCTGGCAACCATGACAAGAATGTAAATGAACATCCCAAATGCGTGAGAGAATTCATTCATCAAGCTATATCTAATCGCGAGAATGATTGTGATTGGTTGTGGAATAAGATGATTGACGAAGATTTTTCTTTCATCAAGAAATTGTATTCCCCTTTTAAAGAATACAATAACTTCTGTAATGATGAGAGAGACAATGCTGAACCTTTTATGCTTAGAGCTTTAGAAATGGATGTTGATAAACATAATGATGCAGAAATGTTTTGGCATTCTGAATTTGAAGATGACCTCGAAGGCTATCAAGTCAATTTGTTTGGCGTGAACTCAGCATTGATTAGTGATTTAAATGATTATGACCCAGATCCCAAAAGAATAGACGGACATCGTCTTTTCCTTCCCCAAATAGCGTATCGTGGTGCAAAATGCAAGGATGGTGTCATTAACATACTGATGTGTCATCATCCATTAGATTTCTTGCTGAATAAAGATACAATAGCCAAAGACTTGGATAGAAGGTATGCTTTGCAGCTATATGGACATGTACATATAGCCAACAGTGATATAAATAACAATGCTGTGCATATATACTCAGGCTCTTTAAATCCTGGAGGAGATGTCACTGATAATACATACAAGCCAGTCTATAATATCATAGAACTCTCCATTGAAAAGCATGATAATGAAAACGATGTATTGAAAGTGGATTTGAGGGTTCAGAAGTATGATGGGGAACAGTTTGTGAAAGATGAAGAGCAGTCCAAGCTATTTAAGGTTGCATTGAAAAAACATGATGGATGGAAGAATGGTAATAAACCAGCGGTAGTTGTCGAGCAGAAACTTCCGGATGGTTTATCCAAACGTGATGTTAGACACAAGTTTAAACAGTGTCTAAATTCAAAAGAGATAATAAAAAGAATGTACCCACAGATTGATTGTACAGGCTCTGCCTATATGAGAAATCAGGTGTTCTTGGAAAAAATTAGGAAAGACAATAGGTGGGTAGAACTATATAACATGATAAAGTTATGAATAATGTACTAAACGATATTCTCATGCAATGTGGGCTTATTGTACCACTTGAAGAGATAGAAACAGACACATTGGCAAAAGCCTGTTCCGAATACATTAGCAACGAGTCTTTCTCATTTGAAGATTTTGAGGAATTGGCAGACTGTTATGTTATGAATCGGGAATGTAAAGAGTTAAACGATTTCGTTGCAGAATATATTTCAAACAATGGCTTGGGGAACTATAATTTCCCCAAACGTATAAAATGCGCTCTTGTTTTCTATTGTATTTATTTGGCTATAGAAGAATGTGATAACGACAAGGATATAGCATTACGCTCTTTATCGTTGCAAAACGTTATGATTCAAGTGCATGGGAATTGGGGGAAATTGAATTATCAGAATATACTATATAAGCTATATTTTAAATATGACCAATATGCAGAGGAAGAAGTAATCGGTGAAAAGAAATATCCAAGAGACTTTGTACAATCAATGTTTACTGGAAGTTTCCGACAAGGTGAAACTATCTCCGATGATATGTCTGAAAATATCCAATCTTTGGCATTGATGGCATGGGATGAAGAAATGTCTCAATTCATAAAAGGAATAAAAGAAACGAATGATTTCTTGAAGATTCAATTGATATTGGAACATTATTTTATCAACAAACCGCAGATACCTCAAAGAGAAAACTTTGTGGAGTTAATGCAACGTATTTTTCCACGTGGTGGAAATGGGCAGAAACAGAAGATAGAGAAAATCCTAAAAAACTTGGCAGAAACGGATGTGTGCCTTGTTGATGACATAAGATCAGGTTCATCTTTGATATTGCATGAAATAGTAAATGCAAGAGATAATGAATATGGCGATTATCTGAAAGACTTTGAACTGAGTCCAAAAGAGTTCTTCGTTTACTTATACCATGAACTGCTATTGGAAGACTTATTAAAGGAATAACACAATGGAAGATAAAAAAGATATATTAGAGTCTTTAGCTGGTGTTGCACAGCTAAAGCACGACAATGTTATAAAGGATGATGCAATAGAAAATATAGCGCAATACTATTGCGATTCCATGACAGATGAAAACATCAATGATGTATTAGGTGATTATAATACTCATCTTGTAACCTTAGTGGGGTTTTCGGAAGTTGGAAAATCAACATTTGTAGCTTCTTTATATCATAAGCTTATGTGTACAGGAGAGATTGATGGGTACAATTTCATTGACTCTGACACTTATGTAGGATTTGAGCGTAGGGCTTATATTCGCAATGAATCATTAAAAACTTCCTACAGAAATTCAAGAACGACAACATTGGAAGGACAATTCTTGACATTAACTTTGTCAAAGGATAATAAAATAAATAAACTTATCATTTCTGACAGAGCAGGAGAAACATACAAGAATAGTTACACCAGTAATTTGTCAGATGTTAAACAAGATAAAGGATTAATCAATTCGCATCATATTATTTTCTTTATAGATTCTTCATCCGTAAATAACGAAGATGACTATAGCGATTTTTGTGATGATTTTCAACTTTTACTCAGCCGTATGGCATCGGCCGGGGTGTTTGATGTTCCAAAAGTGTACGACATAATATACAATAAGATTGACTTAAATCAGACAGATGAGATTAAAGAGTTGTATAAGAAGCAAAGCCAAGATTTGGAAAACAAGATGAAAGTTGATTACGGTATCGATATCTCAAGCAAGTTTGAAATTGTTGCAAACGACATGAAAGACCAAGGCTTGGGTGATGTGTTCAAGTTTCTTGTTAATACATTGGATAGTCATACAAATTATCAATATGAAGAATCCAATTGGGTGAAAACATTGTTGAATGAATAAGGAAGAAGGCATATGAATATGACAAAATGTATGATTGCAGGTTTGCCTGGTTCAGGAAAATCTACCTATATAGGTGCTTTATGGTATTGTTTGATGCATCCTGATAATATTGAAGACATAAAATTGGTAGCCGATAAGATGAATTTGGCAGATGACCTTACTGTACTAAACAGATTAAGCGATGCTTATAAAAACATGAAGCTTATTGACCGTAACTATTCTGACCAAAATGAATCTGTTCAGATAAATCTTAAGGTAGCAGATTCTGACACAAAAATACAAGTTGAGGTGCCAGACTTTCTTGGCGAAAACTTTCGAGACTTGGTCGAATTGAAAGAATCAGAACTTGTTTCGGAATGGTTGAAAGATACAGATACATTGGTATATTTTATGAACGAGATTACACCGCCTGAATTTGAAGATGACCATGGACCAGAAGATGACGAAAAGCCTATGCCTGCTAAAGAAGTTCCGCAGTTTTCCATAAAAACGATCTCTGCAGTGGCCATGAATATCATGGTGCTAAAATGCTTGTTGAACAAGAAAAGTTTCAAGAGAGTAGTGATTGTGTTGTCTTGGTGGGATAAGAATACAGACAACGGAGTTGTCCCGAACAACCCTCAAAAGTATTTGAAAGAGTATTCTCCTGCTCTATTCAATTTTATTCAGCATCATATTCCTAATTTTGAAATTATAGGCCTGAGTGCACAGGGACTGGAATATCCAAAAGAAGACCAAGGAAATTATGAGGCAACCCAAAAAGAAATTAAAGCAAAAACGCGAGAAGGGAAAAGATCTTTTGTTGAGATAGGAGATAAAATAGTACATGATTTATCTCTTCCGCTATATTTAGTTATAAAGGAATGATAATAGAACAGACTTTATATGGCTATAATAAAGGTCATGGACTTTTGGCGAGTTCTTTTCCTGTAAGACCTAACAACGACTCATCTTTGATGTCTGTTCTAAGTGACTGGACAGGTTTCAGAAATGAGTTAGGGGAAGATTCGTATATGACCTTCTATCCATTATCTAATGGCGAAAAATATGCTTTTGCCAAGACATGGTATGCAGAAGAAATGGAACGTCCTGGTTGTGTTTGGACTCATACTCTAATTGTTGACTTGAAAGAAATGGATAGAAATTTTGATTTTCGGGTGTTGGACGATTACTTCAGACGACCTCAAAAGGACGACTATGAATTCTATCAACATAAAATAGAAATCGATAATTTTGAAACAAGAAATTCCAATGTGGTTTTTAATATGTTCGATGACACGTCCTTGTTAGTTCTATATTTACTTTTACTTGGCAACAACAAGAATTTATTCATATATATGGATAAAGTCCAAAGAGCATATCAAGCATTATGTTTCTATCTACTTCAATATCTTCCTTTAGATATGTTGAAATGGATTTCGCTGAGCACAGGGTCTGCATCTCGAAGGAAATTTGGAAGCGAGGACTTTTCTATTCAGTTTACTGACAATATTACTAATATATCATTATCAAATGCTCCTTGGAAGGGTAAAATTGCCAAAGAGAATTTCACTATTGGATTATTGTACATATTTGAACAGTCGAAAAGAGAGAATGATACTTTTCCAAGTTTAATAAGATTATTTAGGGAAGACATTAAAGATGAGAAAGAGAAACTATTTGCATTTGCAATGTTGATGAAAGAGCTAGACACGGCATTAAATGAAAAAGTTGGAGAAAAAGAATACGCAAACGTGCTATCCTTGTTGGAGGAATATTTTCCGAAGCAAAATGAAGGCATAAGACTAAAAAGCAACTTCTTGTCAGAGAAAATATCTTCTTTGTATGGGACTGAGGAAGATTATCTTTTTCAAATTGCATCTTTGAAAAATGACTCTTTTTTACATCCTTTGTTGACTCATTTTACTCAAAGATTGATGGTATTAGACAAAAATAGTCATAATGCCTATGTGGATTTGATGGGTAAAATTGCAAGGATAGAGCATCCAAATGAAACTGCATGTAATGCATTGCTATATGCCGTTGACCACATGGAAGAAGAAGAGCTACTTAGAATGGTAAATAACAATTGGGAACATATTTTACCATTGCTTAATAACAACGAAAGATTTTTTGACGCTGGTATGTGGTTGCGATTGTCCGCAAAACAATTCAATGATATATTTTTGATGTATGATAGTCACAACTTCGAGAGTTTCAAACACTGGGATGAATTACTGAAAAAAGTGTTAGTTTCAGAAACTCTTACAGGGGAGAATATTTCTTCACAATTAGTAATAAATGCTAACGATGCTGTCAAAATGATATTTGATTCAGCAAACGATTCTCATTTATCGGTTGTTTCCCCTTTTTTACTTTTATCTTGTATGCAGAAAAAACAAGATTTCTTGGGGTGGTTAGGAAGACAAAAATTTATCAATGAGCGAGTTGAAAAATTTATTATACATCAGATAGATCCAACATCCATTTATGTAAAAGAATCGCAATCTTGTTCTTGGAAAGCATTGTTGGAAGCAGATAATGGAGGTAAGAGTATCGACTTCTACTTGTATTTGTATATACTTGCGCATAATTGGAAAGACAGGCTATCTGTAGAGATGCTAAAACATGGTTTTTACCCTATATACAAAGAATTGAGCAAAAGCAAGTTAAGCAGTAAGGATTGGGATAGAATTAGTAGCGTTACGCCGAATCGTTATTTCATAGCCAATTGGGATAAATGTAAAATTTTAAGTAGAGGGCTTGTGGATTATCTCAAAGATTGTGATGTCGATATAGATGAGGTACGTGTTTTCTCTCCGAATAAAAAAGTAAATGAGCGTTTAACTCAGTATTGGAAGAAAAAGAAAAATTGAAAGTTTATGGGATGGGTAAAGAAACACATGATGGATATGCAAGAAAATGGAGACTGGCCAAGTCGTGATCTTTCTGACAAATATGTTTGCACTTGTCATTTTCAAGATAAATATCTGAATGGCATAATAGAATCGCACGGAAAACAAGGAACTTGTTCTTATTGTGGAAAAAAGCATACAGTTTGTGATATGTATACTTTATGCGAGCAAATAGTCTGGAAGATAGGGTTGTACTTCAATTCTTTAGATGATGCTGGACTGTATTTAACTAATGGGTTTTATGATGATGAGCAAGAAGTTATTCCTGGCTTTAAAAGAATAGGTGAATATGTCGTTCCTAATAATCTTACATACTATGAGTCAGTAGATGAATTGATGTGTGACCTGGATTTAGTTACTGATGAAGATGATTTGAATGAGGATATCAAAAGTTGTTTTACGACAGAACAATGGATAAGCAGCGACTTTGACGAAGAAGACAGAAGTGTCAAATATGGTAACCAATGGGAACGATTCGTGAAAAATGTAACCCATCATAGTCGATTCACCTTTCTTGCAACTCCAGAATTCAGAAATATCATCCAAGAAAAAGAAGGACATTCAGATGACATACTGAGCGTGTTGAGTGATTTGATAATAGAGCAAGGATTAGTGAAGACTCTTGCTAAGGGAACAAAGTTATTTCGTGCTCGAAAGGTGGGTGATGTAAAAGTTGAATATAAGTTTGAAGATATTACGTCTCCACCAAATAATCTTGCATTCCCCAATAGAATGAGTCCAGCAGGTATTTCTATGTTCTATGCTTCGTTTGAAAAGAACACTGCCAAGAACGAATGTGTCGGAGGTGATTCCAATGGATTGATTGTTGGAGCCTTTGAAACAGTAAAAGATTTGAAGGTGATAGATTTGACATCTATACCCGAACAATCGTTTTGGGTGAACAATTGGCAGGAGAATCAATTCTTGCATCATTTCAATGAAAATATAACCAAAAGAGTTGACCCCAAAGACACCAATCATCTTCAATATATACCAACACAAGTGTTTACAGAGTTCCTTCGCTACATGTTTCGTGATGAGAAAGGGCAACAAGTAGATGGCTTGATATATGGTAGTTCAAAGACAAAAGAAAAGAATATTGTACTTTTCTGTAATCAGATAGAAAGTGAGAAGTTCGTTGATAAAAATGTAAAAATAGAGAAGTTTGAACGAACTGTTAATTGGAAAGAATTGAAATAATAGCATTAAAAATGGAACTTAACAACACCCAACACAAATCCTTCCTCTGGCACCTCGACTTCGAGCCATTCACCTGGCACACTTTCTACGGTGAGCAATGTCCGCCATTCGTTACCGAAGAGAACAAGGAGGC
>ULRT01044260.1_pt1 | contig 34624 bp, 30 predicted proteins | sample 1955711 | NCBI WGS metagenome assembly ULRT01 (sample SAMEA4835690, study PRJEB28245) | human gut metagenome | biome: gut microbiome; material: fecal sample | place: Denmark | collected 2008 | reverse complement strand
CACCGATAGGGCCAAGCCAAGAACCAGCAGCTGCACCAGTGGCAAGCGCCGCAGTTCCACCAACAGCAGCTCCAATTCCCAATCCAGTCCCAGCTCCACTTAAAGCACTACCACCTACGATACCTTCGCCGTCTGCACTATATTTAGATTCATCAATATCACTGGCTTGAACTCGTGTACCCCATTGAACACTACCGGGGTCATTAATACTTGTTCCACCCCAATAGAATTTTCTACGAGGAATTCCAACAAGTCCACCGAATTTAGCAGTAATACCACGAGAAGTTAGAATTTCATTATTAATCTTATTTTGCATATTAGCATAAATTGCTGAATCACGAGCCATCAACTGATTTGCCTTTACAATACCTTGTGCATTTAAATCAATATCACCTTCAGCATAAGCATCATCTAAATATTTAGTTTTTAGACCAACACCTTCTCCATCAAAATAATCTCGATTGTTTTTACCAGCTACAATACTTCGATAAACATTACCAGACATAACGCCACCGAAATCTTTTCGCTTACGTCTTACAAGACCACCACAACGAGCAACTCCACGAGCAGTAACAATTTCATTATTGATTTTGTTCTGCATATTTGCATAAATAAGTTTATCGTTAGCAATTAACTTATCTACATAGTTCTTAACTGGGATTCCAGTATCATCATTCTTTCCGCCATGATATAATAAATCAATCATACCATTACCGAAAAAACTATTACCGGAATTACGAGCCATTCCTAAATAATCAGCAGTAGCATCATGTGTAGAACGAATACCACCGAAATTATATTTTTTACGATTAGTTTTACTCATATCTTCAACATAATTATCAGGATTATCATCAGTATTAAAATTAGAAAATAGTCTATTTCTAATCATATCATAATCATTAGAACTATTATTCTTAAATATTTCTAATTCAGATTTATCTCTTCTTTTATTACCAGTAGTATATTCTTTAATAATACTATCTGTATTACGTTCATTAGCACCTTTTAACAATTTCTTATATTGTCTAAAACCAGTTCGACCTACTCGATATGCGAGATTAGACATAAGATTAACAATAGGTTGAGGTAAAGTATTGAAATCATCAATACCATATTTCTCAGAATAAATATCACGAACATCATTGTAGGCTCTCGCCATACGACGATTCAATTCAGCATCAATTTGTTTTCTTGTTGCTTTACCTTTCGCTTTAACAGATTTAGTAAAATCAGAAGTATCATTTAACTTAAAACCGGGACCAATAGTTTTAGCACCACCTTCATATGAAGCATAAGGATAATAATATTTACCATCTTTTGAACGTGAACGAACAGTTTTAAGTTTATTATTTTCTTTAACACGAACAAATTCTTTATCACCAGTCAATTCGCCATCCCAAATATGTTGAGAATATTCATTAATATAACGAGTAACTTGACGAAGACTATCAGGATTAACTTTACGATTAGACATACCATTAAAAGTTTGAGTAACACGACAAGTGGGCGTGCAACCTCCTGCCCCACCGGGGAGCGAGGCCGAAGGCCGAGCCGCACAAGTTGTTACAAATTATCTTTGATTATTACGATTATCAAGAATCCATTCGGGATTAACATCAATAAGTTCCCAAAGTCTGTTATTATCACTATTATTAAACTTCATTATACAATAAATATATTGACAAATGAATTTATTAATATCATACCATTTAGCTTTACGTTTTAGTGCAGATTCATCTACAACTAAATCAGTAATCATAAAAGGTGTTTGTTTGTGTATATCATTAACATTATTAAATCTCCAAAGATTTACTTTATTAACACCAGTTGTACCATTATACCAAATATCATTAAATTTAACAAGTTTATAACCAGTACATTGGTCATCATTATGAACCAATATAGCATTAATAGTTTTCTCAAATTCATTAATAGTAGGTAACAAATTATTAACAATATCAACTCTGTCTTTCCAAGCAATATTATTTAATAACTTATTATAATTACTATTGTCGTTAAGAATAAATTTAATATATGATTCTTTAACAAGTTGATTACCATTATCATCTTTTAAGAATCTACCATAATTATTTTTAGATATTGCATAAATACCATGTTTATCAAACCAGAATAATCCATTTCGATTGGTAATACCTACGATAGGATTATAATCATGAAATGAAATCCAAGCGTTAGCAACAGGACTAAAACTAATTGTGAATTGTTTGTTATTAACATTTTGGACTAAATATAAGATATTAGTATCTTCATTAAATGCCCAAATTCTACCATTATTTTTAAACGGATTAACTACATCTTTTACAAGATTACCGTCAAACCACTTAAGAGCATTGAGCGCAGTCATATTACTTACTTTATCTCCATTGATATTAAAGATACGCCTATGAACTGCATCAATAACAAAATAACCAATAACATTAACATGAGTATCAAAATAACTTTGACAACCTATATAACCACTGGGACTATATGTAACCTCTTGAGGTTCCATATTAAATATATCAGCTGTACCTAAATACGAAGTACCTTCATCAGTATTAGAAAGTGTATCACGAAGTTGCAATAAATGCAAACCGTATGTTTGTTGAATATAAAGATTTTTATTGTCAGTTTTTAATGCGATAATTTCACCTCGATTAAAAGGCATATCTTTATAATCATCACTCCTAAATAATCGCCAATTAAGATTAGCATTTTCAGCACTCTGTAATTGACTACGAATTATACGATAAGGATGGTCTTGAGTTCCGGGAATTTCTTCAAAATAAGTAAATGTTTCAATTCCATTCTCATTGTAAACAGGAGAATAACCTTTACCAACACTACTATTTATGAAATTATCAACTTGATAACTTAATTGATAAAATTCGCGTAATTCATTACCCCGTTTATCGTGATATTTGAAAGATTTATCTACGTTATTAACACTAAATCGAGCAAGAATATTGAATTTACTTTCAAGAGGAACAGTGAATATCCAACGATAAACAGTGGCGTTACTGTCTAATTCTTTTGCTTGAGCATCACCATAACGATAATCAGATGATGGAGCAGTAGCTCGAAGTGTTATATATCCAATAAATGTATCACCAACTAATGAAGTTATTATTTCAGAAGAACCTTTAATATTAATTACATTAGATGCAATTTGAAGTTTCTGATTATTAACATCAGAATAAAGTGTTTCAGAATTATTAATTAAATCGGCAATATATCCTCTTGCCCATTCTTCATTATCTGTACCTTTATTAAATCCATCAAAACCTTTTTCAATACGATAATAACTATCGCCAGCAATATTGTTTTGAGAACTAATATTAGCATTGATATATTCAAGTGAAACATCTTTAGTTGCACGAGAAGTATCAATAGTAAGACTATTAATGTCAGCATCTAAGAATCGAGTTCCAGATTCATTAGGATTTGTATCAAATCCATCAAAATCTTCACCTTTCCATTTAGCTGGAAATACTTTTATATCATCATCAAGTTCTTCATTTTTAACAAATTTAAGAACATCAGTTTCAAAGTATAAAGGTTTAAGTTTACCTCGAATACTATTTATCTTATTGTAGAGATATTCAAATGTATAAAATCTTGCGTTATCTCCACCAAAAGGATTCTTATAAGTTTGATTCTTACCGAAATTGTTAGTTTCAGTATCTCGCATTGCGAAACCTTGTGTAACAATTCGAGAATTATTAATATTATGTTCAACAAAGAAATAAACTATTGAACTAATATATTTATTCATTAAGTCTGTTTTACCAGAAAGATTAGCTTTAATATTGATATTAGGACTTAATGTATAAGTAGGATTCCATTCAGAAGAAGTAGAATATAATTGAGTTAACCAATCAAATGTCGGAGCAGTTGAACCATTAACTTTATCACTTAATCGAACTTCAATTAAAATATATTTAGTTTCTTTTGCATCAAGATTAATTACAAAATTAGTTTTAGTATTAATTGTATTACCAATAAATGTAGATTTACTATCAGATGCTAAAAGATTAGATTCAGAAATTTCATAATATCCAGTTTCAACTTCAGATTCTTCTGAATCAATTTGTTTAACTACCGATGTAGCATCATAAACTTTTGTAGTTAAATTTATACCAGCAGGTATCACACTATCTCCACCAAATGTAGGACTACATTCAACACCAATTAATTGGCTTGATGTACTCTCACTTGATATTTCCAATACTACGACTTGATAATCAAAAGGATTAACTCCACCTTCAGAATCTTCAGTTGTATAAGGTAGTGGAAGACTTGGTAACTTTAGTTTACCTTTGGTTAAAGAACGACCTTTTGCTTTAACAGTAGCGTGTCCAGTTGAAACTCCGTATAAAGTAAAATAACGATTACGAGCTATTGTAGGATTCTCACTACCAACACCAGTTTTAGCAATTTCATCTACTTGTTCAGCAGCATCAATATCAGGTAAACTCTTCCAACTCGGACTTATAATCTTACTAATACTTTCAGATTTATAAGGAATTTTATGAGCATTTTGATTAGTAAAACCTACAGGATAAGCTTCAACATCATAATTGTTAGCTTTCCAAGGAATATGATGTATATTTACAAGGTCACCTTTATAATCATAATATCCAGCATAAAGAACATAAACTTCACCACTCTTAAAATAACGTCGAGTACTATTAATATAAGAAGAACTTGGATTCCAACTTAATTGAACATCAAGATTGTTCTCTGTAAACTCTTTAAGTTCACTATCAAGTTTATTATAATCAAGAGTTTTTACATTACCTCGAATAAGTCTATTATTGAAATTAACAAGAGTATTATCTCGAATATATGATATATTTTTAATAAAAATATCATCAAGACTTATAGTAGATAAATATGAAACATCACTTACAATATGAGTAGTACTTACACCATTAATTGAAATATCATTAGTTTCATATGATAATTGAGCTTCGTCAGTAATATAAACAATAGCAAATCTACAATGTTTATATTTAATACCACTATTTCTAAAACTAATAGTAATATTTTTATTGATTTCGATACCTAACGCATAATCTTCTTCATAATTGCCACAAACAATAATTGATGTACTCAAAGGAGAATAGTTTGTATAAGTACCATCATCAAGACGATATTTGATTGCTATTTGATAAGCACCAGTTTTAAGATTACCACCGTCTTTAACTTCTAATTGAAGTTCAGGATAAGTAACATTTGGAATAAGATTAAACGAATCAACTTCATCAACAGTGATGTCATATCCTATCGCAGTATCATCTCCATTGTTACCATCATAAAACGGGTCAGTCATATTAATAATTCTTGTTTCATTTGCTGATTCATCAGTTCCCTCAGTAAATGTAACAATCAAATTTTCTTTATAATTATATATATAATCTCCATGAATTGGTCTATCAATACTGAATCCAAATGCACCCGATGTACTATACAAACAACGTTTTACAGTTGGGTTATTATCATCAAGATTAAGATATATAATAGCGTCGTTAGTTTGTAAATCAGATTTATCTGCATTATTCCAGTGTTCTACAACGCAAAAAAGTACAACACCAACATTAGTTGGAATTGTACCTATAATATTATATTTGTGATTATTGGCATCACTATAAATATAAGGAATGATATGCCGATTTGTCGGATGATTTTCAAGAATATCATCTAATTCACCTATGAAATCAAATCCTCTTTCATTAAAATAACTTTGACCTTTATTATCAATAGTTATATTTTTAGCATATCGTAAAGATTTATCTTGTGCAATATGAGGTGAATTATCTAAATCAAGACCTAAAACTTTCATAATTTCTATTATTCTAATGTACGAAGAATAGTAGCAATATTCTCTCGACGGTCGTTACTAAATTTATTACAAGAAACTCGAACTTGTATTCTCATTCTATCGAGTTCTATCGCAGGATTTGTATAAGGATTGTTTGCTGTAAGACTTACAACTGGATGTTTATAACCTCTTAATAACATTTGTTTAAGAACATAAAGTTTAAGATATTTTTTAAGAGGGCCATTATTATAAATAAGAGGAACATCCATATTTATAATACTGTCATAAACAACAGGTAAAGCTCTATATCTTAAATGAATAGTTCCATAATCAACGTTAGTATGAATCCAGTTATTACTAATGTAATAATAAGGTTGCTCTTTATTAACAGGAGCATGATTAAAACTATCATTTTTATCACCGGGACTTGTTATATCTGCATTTGGAATACCGGGATAAGGAGTATATATTGGAACAGTTGTTACTTTTTCAGTAATAGTATCTTTGTTAAATTCAGCTGAATTTTTAAGAACAGCTTTTTTATTATTTATAATGACATCAATTACACCACGAAAATCCCACGGTAATTGACAACGATGGTCGTCAAATTCAATATCTTTTTCTATATCAACATAAGCTTGAATGAATTTGAGTTCTTCCAAAGCATTTGCAATCCAAATAGGAAAACGACTTACAAAATCATCACTTTGTATATTATAATCGTTATACATATCTGGAATTAATGTAGCACTACTAATAAATATATTATTATCAATCATAAAGCATTATTTTGTTTAGGAAGATTATTTCGATATAGTTTAATAGCTTCGTCAGGATGATTAAAACAAATTGCAAGAATTTTATTGAAACAATTAAGTCTTCGATTAGTTGCAATTTCATCAACAGTTTTACCTTTCATTGCAAAAGGTGTTCTGTCAATAGTTTTTTCACCATTTTCATAAGCACTACTTGTGTGACCAAATTTGAATTTGTAATAAACACTTTGCGGTATTCGACCTTTAACTTTATGATATACAGCTTTTATACACCAGTCATAATCATAATATATGAAATAAGGAATACCATTTGGATTATCAGCAGTTCGTATATTAATACCTTGTTCTAACAATTTCTTTTTTAAGTCTTTTGTAGCACCCCAATCAACAACACTACATACATCACCGGGCATTGTCTTTTTATAGTAAACATAAACGTAACCTACGGAACTACCAAAAGAATAATTATTACCTTTGCATAGTAAATTAGCTATCTCATTATTAACTTCATCTTGCATATAAGTATACATTTCAGAAGGTAATTCTTTAAGAGCAGCAAGAGTTTCTATATCATCATCGAGTTTATCAAGACGTTCATAAACTAAGTAATTATAACTACGAATATAACTCATTAGTTTAGTACCAAGTAGAGTATCTTGTTTCTTATTAAAATAAATCTTACTACGATTATCAATATCGAATACTACTGAAACATCAACACCGGCTTCTTGATATTTAGCAAGATTATCTTTGATATTATAAATACAATCATTGCGTCGTTCATAAGCAAGATGTAATTGTTTAATTAAAGAATTGAGTTGTATTTGAACTTCTTTAACGAAATCTCTCCAATAATATTCGTTATCAACCATAATGATAGAAACATGATGTTAATCTTGACCATTACCACGTTGAGCAATAGTAGGATTATTATTATTTGTTTTAATATCCAAATCTTGAGGATAAATACCAAATTCAGTTTTAAGTATTTCTTGAATTATACCTTCAAGCATATCATTAGGTAAAGGTAATTCAATATCTTGACCATCTTCATTCTTAAAGAACGAAAGAACTTCATCAGGATTTTCAAATATACCTGTAATCATTACTTCATTAATTGGTCGTCTATCATCAATATCTTTTGTACCAACTTTTTCAGCAATAATTATATGACCGTTTAATATAATATAAGCTCGTGGATACCCGGTGGGAGAGCAGGTTGGACGCCCACTTTGACGTAGTTTAAGAGATGTAATAGAACTCTCATACATATATCCATTACCAACAGTATCACCTACAAACGCAAAAGGCGCATCACTTTGTATGCGCACTGGTGTAGGAACTTTGTACTTTGTTCCTAACAATCTAATTTTATTAGCAACTCGATATTCAGTAGGAAGAATATCACTATATTTCAATTCTTCAACAGGAGCAATAAAAGTAAGTTTAAGAATATCATCTATTCCATTTTTCTCAACGCTTTGTCGAATACGATTTGCAAACATAGTTTTAATCATATCCTTAACACGTTCTTTAAGTTCGTGATTATTAGGTTGATTAACCATGTTTGTAATACGAGCTGCATATTGATTAAGTGTTCCCATATCTTACTTATTTAGATTCAAAAGATTAGCAATAGTATTTTGTTTTTTCCAAATATATTTTTCATCATCAGGATTAAATCCTTCTACGATATTATATTCAAGAGAAATAAAACCAATAGGTGTTTCTTTAATAGGGTCTTTAATAAGAAAAGTATAAGCAGACTTCATACCTCTACTTTCAAGTTCATCTTTATAACATCTATCTTGAAACTTATATTTACTAACATCATTACAATAATTACGATTTCTAACAAGAAGATTATGAAATAAATAAGGAAAATTATTAACAAGAACATCCTTAAAAGATTTCTTATAAGATACTACACAACAATCATAATCTTCACCAACAACAGTGTATTTATCCATTTCTACACCATTAATGAAATGACCGCCATTATGAAAATAAGCAATATAAACAGCATTAGCGTGAATAGTATCTCGAATAGAAGCACATATCTTATCAAGTTCTATATAACAATTACTTTTTTCAATAGTAAGTTTTTGTTCTTTACGTTTAGGAAATAACCATTCTTTTAGATAAATACCAGCAATCGTACTTATGGATGTTATTATAGCTACTATAATAGCTGTATAATCGAACATAGATAGGCGTATAAGAGGATTAATATTAATAGGTATATTATATTGGGCTACTAACAAATATACGTTAAAATAGTCGATTTCCCACCATATTCACTATAAAAAAGAGGTGCTACATTAGTAACACCTCTCACCATTTCAATTCAATCTTTAACAATATAAATTGTTATATTACTAACAATTTATTTCTTTACTTTCTTACCAGTGGTCTTTTTACCACCTTTCTTTCCACCACATGCCATAGTAGTAATCATCTTAATTAATTAATGATTTTGTTTATAATCAGCACCAATCTTTTTTAGAATCGGTTTGAATATCCAACTCCAAGCAACTGGTGCAAGAATAGCAGAATTAATAAGAATTGTAGTATTCTCATATCCACCTGCTACATATCCTGCGGCAATAGCAAAACAACTAATTAACATAACCAGTCGTTTAGTCCATGTGCCAACAGATTTATCACCATTAATATCATCTATTGCTTTAATAAGTATATATGTTAAAACATTCACACAAAGCATAAATGATAAATCGAAATGAGTACTGAATAACTCAACGAAATGTCCTACGAGTTGTTCCATTTACCATTCATCAATTTCATCGACCACCATATTTCTTATTTGGAATATATTTTAAGAAACTAAAAGGAAACAATTTCTTTCTAAAATCTTTATCAAATTCTAAACTTCTTGCTTCACCTTCAAAACAAATATCTTTATAAGCTCGGTTATAAGGAGGTAATATAATTTCAATTATCCAACTAATAACATAAGCTAATAAAGGAAATATTGGAGTAGCAAGCAAAGCCCACCAAGAATAACTTGTAGTAAGACTTAATATAATACTAACCAACAAACCTACAATAAAAAGAGTAATTTGTTGATAACTATGAACAGTTTCATGTCGTTCAACAGTTTCAGCAATTTTATCTTTGTATTCAGTTCGTATGATTAACCACCATAATACTGTCATACATAAATATCCTTTAAATGGTAGGAATTTACAATAGACTTTTTTCATGATTTAATATATTTAGCAATTAACGTTTTTCCATATAATTGTTTTTAATATTATTACATTTTGTAACTACCATGTTATTAGTAGTAGTTATAGTACCATAAGATTTATTAAGTAATGATATAAGATTATTCCAACTAATTGAAAATGAATCCTTATCAGCATTATCTTTAATATAATATGGACCGTCTACTGTAAATCTTGCATTATCATCAATAATAACCATTAATTCAATTGGTAATGTTTTTGAATTTCCTTCAACATTGATATCAGCTAAATTAAATACAAATGTACTAGATGTACCATTTATATTAGTACATATATTTAATATGTTATAATTAAAATTATCTTTTTCAAATGGTTTAAATTCCCAATTACTAACCTCTGTTATAATTTCCTTATCAGTAGAATTATCACAATCTAAACCACGCATAACGAAATTATCAATATTTAATTTATCAGGAATACAATATCTCAATGTTGCTTGTGCATTATTTAAACTTGCAGCGCTTGTACTTGTTCTATTAAGAATAAATAAAGGGAGTGAAGAAGCATTATCATTATTATTATGTGTAGAAAAAATAAACATAGTAATAACGTTAGTACTAACGATTTCACTTACAGTTCTAACACCTCGAATATAAGGATTCTCTTCTCCATTACCAAAAAATAAATTTTGATTACCACGATCCTCAGTATTTTGAGAAGGAATATTTATAAAAGAATTAATTAACTCACCAAATTGAGCTTGTGTAGGTATTTTACCTGTTTCAAAATATTGTTTAAGCTGAGCTTTTGTTGCCATATTGAATAAATATTAAAGTTGATTATTAGTTATAATAGTAGACTCCGGTATTTATTCAGTTAGAATCTACCATGCTTTTTTATTGAATTTGCTTGTATTTCTTAAATCTGCAATTATGGTGCTATCATCATTATTCCAAATAGTTGGAGAATTATTATTAGGATGATAACGATATACAGCATTGCCTTGACCTATATTAACAACCTGTTCTATTGCATATCCAACATACCAGTTATTTTCTTGTTTAACAGGATGTAAAATAAATGTACTATTACCATCTACTACAACACGAACATTCGGATTGCTATTGATAGGATTCCAAACCAAATCAGATGGCATATTATTAATAAGAGTTGCATCATCAACTTCATGCAATTGAGCACCCATTGCAATATACCAATCCATCATTTGATTTCCAGTAAGTATTGCATAAGTAACTGGAATAGATTCACTATGTTCGATAGGGTTTGCTGTATGGCATTTAATTACTATATAAGGAAGTATAACTCTTTCAGTATCATTATATAAACCAAATATCAGATATGTTAAAGAATCATCAAGAACAATAAAACGATATCCCCTTACATAAGGATTTTCAGTATCAAAAGTAGTTAAAGTAGTGTCTTTATTTGACCCCCCCTACGGGAATTTTATCAATAAGATCAGCAAAATTAGATTCAATAGGAATCTTACCAGATTTAAAAAACTCTTTAAGAACGCTTTTGCTTTTAGCCATAACTATATGAATTTAAATAATAATTGTTTAATACTTGCGAATATACTACTATCTTTATCAGATGTAATGTCAGAGTTTTGATTAACAGACGTAGGTTCAATACTTCTTGTAGTATTACCTACTCTGAAAATCGGATGACTTTTTCCATCACCTTCTATTTGCATATAACCAATACCATCAGGCCCAGCTAATTGAGTAATAGTAATAGTTTGTGAAACAGCTCCTTCTCTTGATGCTGTTATTATACAACTTCGAGCTCCACCATTGTTTTTAGATGCTGTAACAATATTATTAGTTAATGTAAATCCATCTCCACTAATACTCAATGAAGGAATTGAAGATACAGTAGTACTACTTCCAGTAGCACCTGATGTATAAACAGGTATTCTATATCGTATAGCACCATTTGTAAGTTGTGAAGTTCCACCAGATGCTGGAATTGTTGTAGGATTAGCTCTAAGAACAATTTCCCATTCTGTGTAATTATAAGAATCTATTGAGTTGGCAGCTTGATAAATATACATTGTTCCACTTGCAGATTTACCATTAGCTGACCAAGTAACAGCTTGACTTTTTACAGTAGTTTGAGAAGAAACAGTGGTTCCTTTTGAAGATGCAGTAGCAGTAATAGAAGCTACATTCGGAACAACATTAGCAGTTCCATTTGAAGCAGCTTCAGTAGTAACATCTTTTGTAGCACCAGATGTATATTCGTAAGTAGTAATTGTAGCAGATTTATTCCAAGTTTGACTACCATTTCCGGCAGTTGCAGTAGCAGAACCTCCAGATGCAGGAATAGTTTTATTTGAAATAGTACCAGCTACAATATTACCGTAAGTATAAATTCCACCAGAAGTAGATTTAACAGTTTTACTGTTTGTTATACTCTTAGAAGCCGTAGCTGATTTAGAACTATCTCCGTCATTTACAGCTTTTATAGTAATAGTATCAGTAGTTTCATTAGTTCCCATACTACTATGAGTAATCGTATTTCCAGATAAACTGAATCTACTATTACCATTAACAGTCATAGAAATTGATAAACTACCACCAACACTTCGTGTTTGATTCGGGCCAATAGCACCCGAACTATACAAAGCATTATAAGTTTCAGTATTAGTAACAGAAGCACTTACACTCGCAGAACCACCAGCTGCTGTCAAACCACTACCGATACTTACAGTAGGAGTTCCATACGCAGTAATTCGTGGATTGTAATTACTATTAGTTACTTTATTTTCAGCTTGATAAATATCAACAGTTTTATTGGCAGTTACACTACCTTCACCAGTATAAGTTACAGTAACTTGTCCAACCTTAGTTCTTGCCTTAACTGTGGTTCCAAGAGAAGAAACTGTAATTTCACTTGTTTTTGAATAAGTAACTGTACCAGCACGAGTCGAACCAGATGTATAACTAATTGTTTGCGACATATTAGAAATACTGGTCGAAGAAGTTCCACCACTTGCAGGAATATCAGATGCTAAAACAGAACCACCTGTTAAAGCACCATAAGAAGCCTCATTGACTTCTTGATAAATAGTAATAGTTGATGATACTGTTTGACCATCAAATGTATTTGAATATTTACCAGTTACAACAATACTTCTCCTACTACCAACAGTTGTAGTTCGATTGCTTGCAGTAACCTTAGTACCAGATATAGAAAATCCAGTAGCACTTCCTGATAGAACTGGAGTAACATTATCTGTACTAACTAAATTACCATTACGATACGTTTTAAGTACAGCTGTAATATTTGCAGTTCCACCTTTTGCGGCAATTTCAGTATTATCACTACTTAATATTAAATCATATGTGTAAACAGATGCTTCTTGTTCAACAGTAAGAATAACTTGTTTACTGAAATCTTTTTTACACTTTCCAATAAACTGCATACTTCTCTTAGAAGTACCTTTTTGAACAGGTGATGAAATTTTAACAGTCTGATTTCCTTGAAAAGAGGGAGATTCAATACTAATTGAATCTCCACTCCCGTCATTCCATTTATTAGTGATAACACTCATAAATGATTAATTAATTTATTCAGCAGATTCGAACGTCCATTCGTCATTCGACAGAATCTTCAGAGTCTGCGCACCACCACCCTTCGGAATAGTAACAGTTGCAGTAGTTGTACCCTGCGAATTGAGATACAGATAGCTGTCACCAAGAGCCTGAGTAATAGTAATAGTTTTAACAACAGTCAAACCCTCACCCTCGATTTCAAGAGTTGCAGAACGAGCTGTGATAGTTTCATTCTTCGGTACAACAACAGTAACATCATAAGTATATTCTCCAGTAGCACCGGGGTCACCAGTAATAGCAGCACCAGACGTAGCAGTTGTACTGCCATTAACCTTAAATGATGTTACATTTGCAATACCGAAGTTAGTTTTCCATGTAAACGTAAGAAGTTTCGAGTTAGACTTACCAGTTACATGAATTGTTTCACCACCTTTAGCAACATTAATAGTTAAACCATCGGGAGTGATAAATTCGTCAGCAGCCTTTTCAAGAACCGTGACTGTAACTGCGTTAGTCTTTCCAACAATCTTACCGGGAACTTGAGTGCTTCTATCGGCACGACCAGTATAAGGACTCACAGAATTAATCTTAATCTGTGCATTTCCAGTACCAGTTTTAGGAACCCATGATAAATAACTCGGAATAGTTGCCATTTGTTTTTTTTTTGGTCGATTAACTATAATAACAAACTAATTACCAAATTCCCATTCAGCTGTATCACTTGCGAAAACAGTTATGGTATCATGATAATTATTATCTTTATTTAGAATAACAAGAGTTTTATCAACAGCTAATTCTACAACAGGTTCATCTATTGGCCAAACTTTTTTACCATTAAGCCACATATCAAGAACCTGCCGACGATTACCATTAAGCATTACGACAGCTTCCGTAGCTCGTTCAAGAAGATTAAGTTGTGCCATAGTTGTAAAATTTTATTAACTTTGTGGTGTTTCAAGAGCAGTCACACGACTTTCCAAAGAAGTATAATTACTTTCTAATGTACTTACTTTACCACTTAAAGTAGTAACAGTTTCTTGTAATGTATTAACAGTACCTTCAAGAGTTTCTACTTTTGTTTGTAATTCTTGAACAGTTGAAGATTCAGCCTTAGTGGCTAAACCTTCAACTACAAAAGTAATTAACTTCTGAAAAGCACCAGTTTTCGGAGGCCAGTTTAAGGCACAAAATACTTTGCGAATTACTGATTCTTTCATATTATTAAACCGTTAATTAGATTCGACATCACCAACCCTAAATATAGGATGTTCAATACCATTACCTTCTATTTGCATATAGTCAATACCATCATTTTCAAATACTGGTTCAGGTACTAATTCAATAGTTGTAACACTATGATTTGCAAGATTATCATAACTTTGATTGTATTCAACGTAACCATTACGTCTAACCAAAATTACAACCTTTGAATCATAAGTACCACTAATATGAGCTATACCTTGATAATCAGTAACGATAATTTTAACAGAAGAATTAAACCAACAACTAATACCTGTGGTAATAGGAGCTTTAGTAACAGAATCTACAAATTTAAGAGCTATATAATCTTGACCTTCTTTCGGATGTAAATCAATATAATTGACAACAGCTTCAGAAGGTTTAACTGCAATAAATAATGCAGGTTCAGTAGCTTCATAACGAGTATCACCTAAAGTCTTATAATTACGTTCGAAACCAATCGGATTAGCTTCACTAACATAACCATCTTCTGATGAATCACAGTTACCTATTGTTTTACCAGTTTCATCATAAATGATATTAGTAATCATGCAACCAGTTAAAGCATCTCGTGTACGAACTTTAATAAGGCCGTTATTATTACGAAAACATAATATCTCAACTGTTTTATCAGTATCAAATATTACTTCTTCACTACCAATATTATACCAATCAGAAGATAACGGTAAAGCATAATAAGTTGTAACATTACCTTTATTCTTTGTGATTACCAAAGGTTCATCAGGTCTGGTTGTACCAACAATAGTTCCAGTACTTGATATTTCTCTAATATCAGCAGCTAAATAAAGTTTATTACTATCATAAATTTCATAAGCCTTGATGGTTACAGAAACCTCTTCGGGTTCAGGCGGTAACTCTTCAAGTACAATAGTAACACTATGTTCACCAGTAGAATTAATCGTACCAGTTCCAGTGTTAGTTATATAACCAGTTTTAGAAGCTCGGAAATCAACACTTGTTCCAACTGGAGCTGTAACAGCCTCAGATTTGCCAGCAGTCAATTCATCATTATTAAGAGGTTTCCAATCGCTTTCAGTACTGAGTTTATACTCAAACGTAACACCGTCTAAAGCAGTAGATTCAGTATTTACAGCAGTTGCATAGATAGTACCAGATTGAACTGGAACTTTATCCATTTCAACAGTAATTTCTGCGGTAGGAATTGCATAAGTTACCAGTTGTTCAACCTCTATATAACCCGACGAAACAAACCTTAAAATTCGGCTCGTATTGACATCCCCGGTGAGTTGTAGCGGCGTATCTTTTGTTACTTGACCTAATATACCACCCGTGTCCTTATCATAGACATATGCGGCTATTTTGGCCTTTGTTTCGCTATCGACCACCGTAAGACTTACAGCACCTTGTTCAACTGGTAAAGCTGTAAGAGTAATATCACGAATTATATTCTCATCCAACGTAATACACTCTTCGTAAGTTTCATATCCACTTGCACCAACTTGAATTAAAATATCACGCGGGTCATAAGTTTCATATGTAAGAGTACCAGTACCTTGAGCAATAACTGCATTAGAAGATTTATCAGTAAATATAATTAAAGCATTATCAGGAGTTGCATTTACAGTTAATGTCTTTTTAGTTTTAGGTGTAAGAACAACGTTAATTGTCGTATCTTCAACACCTACATCGACATAAACATCTTTTGTAATGTAATTCTCTTTTTCTACAATATAATGTAAACGACTTTGAATTAAACATTCAAGACTTGCACTACCAATACCTGCTGATTCTTTACCTTCCGAATTAATCATTCGTATAGTAGAATCAACTGGAACAGCTTCAATTTTAATTGTTATATAATCTTCTTCATTTCGAGGAATACGAATCCAAAGTGTACCATCTTCAAACGTAGTAGGAATCTCACTTGTAACTTCAATTTGATTAATACTGTTGCTACGAACATGATTATTATGTTCTACAACAATACCATAAATCTCATTAATAGCATCTACAATACGTTTGTTATCAGTAACAAGTTCTTCAGAAGTTTTATCTTGCTTATTAATAAGCAAACCTTGAAGTTCTTGAGCTTTTTGTTTTAATTTCTCAATATCACTTGCCGCTGTTGGTAAACCAACTTGTGCGGCAGTAACTTTATGAGGATTATCATAATTACGAATATGAGCATTGAAATTATCTTTGTCATTCTCGTAATCTTCTTTATCAAGTTTCTTGTTTATAGCAGCCCAAACATCTTGAAACTTTTTATTAACTTCAGTAACATGATTGTTAATCCAAACATTCAACTGTTTGAACCAACCTCTAACCCTATTTTCAAGAGCATCAATATACTCTTTTTGAGGTCGAGATACAGGTTTATCTATATCGGCAGTGTTATCAACATTGCCAAGACCAACTTGTTCTTTTGTTACCTCATGAGGATTAAACTTATTATTAATATGTTCAAATAAAAGTTTTGTAAGTTGTTCAACAGGATTTAAGTCCTCAGCTGTAAGCTCACGAACATATACTTGAACATCAAGAATCTCATTAACAGCATCATTAAAATCAAAATTGGTCTTTACATTCGTCCGATAAATCCACCAAGATTTACCTTCATGAACATAAATACCAGTAAGAGTAAATATCTGATTACTTATGATACCTTGTACTGTAATTGTATGTATAGAACGAACAATCGGTACAAGTATATAAAGATATTGTTGAGTTGATTTAACCCACGGAACTTTATATTCATAATGTCCTACATCAATATTTCGAGATTCAAACTCTGTAATTTTTGCAGAACTAATATCAGATTTTTCAGTTAGCTTAAATAGAGCACTATTATCGTAAGCAGTTACATTAGTTAAGTCTATTTCAATCCTCTCCTTTGTCCTATATAAATATAGGTGGCCATTCTTTCGATAGTACATATATAATGTAGGAACTGTTTTAACACCAGCACCTTCACCATCTACTGTACCAATATATTCTCCGGTTTGGCCATTATAAACACTCGGATATACACCATCTTCAAGTACACCGAGCGCTACAACATTTCGAAGATTAATTACTGCCATACCAAGAACAATAACGAAATAAATACTCCAACTACAAAGTTAATAATAATAGGATGAATTTTAAGACCAGTTATTGCTTTCTTTCTTGCAGCTTGAATACCACAAGTAATGATTTGATAAGCTAATGTAATCCATAAACTCATAAACCAAGTAGCAACAGTAGCCTTAAATAAAATACCTACGACAGTAGCAATGACGAAACCAATAATAATATCGTCTTTATGTTCTGAATAATAACCACTTAAAAAAGTAATTATTTTATTCCATATTCTCTTTATCATAATACTAATCGTATTTATTGTTATATGACGATTAATAATAATAATGGTGCAACTTGTATGGCTCGGCCTGCGGCCTCGCTCCCCGGTGGGGCAGGAGGTTGCACGCCCACTTGTCACATAACATTAGCATCATTAAGAGAATAACTCCTAACACCACAATTAATAGCATTAGGAGTTATCCTTGTGGTTACATTTTTAACAAATCAATTTCTTACTTAATGAGTGCCAATACCCCTTCAAGTGCAGTAATTGCAGAAGTTTTAGTATTGTCAATAGCAATAAATTGAGTAACCTGTAAACCCTCTGTATGTAAATTAAAGGGATGTGTGAAATCAGCACGAGAAGTAATTACATAAGTGTCATACATAACACCCTCGGTAGCTGTAAAAATATCACCATAAACACGGTCATATTCCTTGAAATTAGGATTATAACCTACACCAGCAACATCTGCTTCTTTTTCAAGTTTAGCAACTTGGTCATAAGTACCAACCGGAGTTTGATTCTCAGTACCTTCTTCAAGCGTAGCACGAAGAATACCATCAAACGTCACATAATACTCAAAACCCGCGGCGCCAGTGAACGTAACACTTGCTTCGGTGAAATCATCAATTGTAATGCTATCAGCACCAAAACGAGCATTAATCTTAGTTAAAGTCTTTTCAACTTCAACTTTCAGACGAGCAATAATATCAGCACTTGCTTCGTCAATTCCGTTGATAGTTACGCTGGCATTGTAAACTTCCAGAGGATAACCACCAAAAGAATTAATAGGCTTGCACGAGATGATAACCTCAGCATCGAAACCTTGATAACCAATACCACGATTAGCTACGAGATTCGTAAACTTATACGTTTTACCAGCAGGAGCAAGATACTTTTCCTTATGTTGCTTCGACCACTTAGGATTAATCCAAACGCCGCGTTTAACCTTGCCATCACCAAGACCAAGAACAAACTGCAACATCTCATCATCCTTGACATCCGAAGCAGCTGCAACGACTTTACCAGCCGAATTAAGAAGAACAGCTTGTCCGCGAGTCAGCTTGCTAACATCATTATTAGCAAGTGTTGTCAGAAAATCATTTGCGACAATTACACTTTTCATTTTCTATTCTAAATTTGATTGTTGTTTAACAGCACTAAAACTGTCATCTTTAAGAACAAGAAGAATATCGCTAACTACACTATCTATGAAATCAGGTGTAACTTCCATATCTGACATTTGGTTAATATCAATATTAAAAAGACGTGGCTTCTTAATATATGAAATCTTAACCGCATCAACACAAAAATCATCACCGTAATAAACAAACAGCCTATCATCAACAAGCTCACTTATTGGATTAAGATGTCTGTTTTTATTACCATAGAAGTTATTTAGAGTAGCTCGAATATTTTCGGTAGCAATTAAATCATTTTCAGAAAACTTATTTCCTATATTTACGAACTCGTCATAAGTAGTATTATAAGTAATAACAGGAATGTCTATATCATTAACTTTCAATGCAATTTCATCTTTTGCATTAGAAGTAATAATAATACAATCTTTATAATAACGGCCAATCAGATTCTCCCAATAAACATTATATTCATTAGAAAGAGCTTGACGTAATCTATCACAAGTCAAACCTGCGATTTCATACAAATCAATCTTATCTGAATCACTATCATAAAGAGAAAGAATATCTGAAATATCAATCTCATTCCCATTAACAATAATTTGTCCATTAAATTCATCACCAGTTAAAGCGATTTTAGACAAATCAATTAGATGATAATATAAATTCTTAACTTCATCATCAGGATAAACTTCATGTAAATTCTCAACAAGTCGAGCTTTGCCATAAGTTAATCGAGAAGTAGAAGAAATAAGTTTTAGATAATCACCTGGAAGAATAACGAAAGCTCTATTTGGATAATCCGCATCTTGCTTATCACATTTAAGTTTAAGCCACGGTGTTTCACGTTTTAATGATTGAATATCATCTACACGTTTTTTACTATCTTCAAGACCTTCGCCTTTATAATTAGTTTTCCTATTTGATTTAGTTTGTATATATTTAACGGCAGCTCGATTCAGCATCATATCAATAAACTGAGGAGCAATACTCCGATGTCTATTAGATGTTATCTGCTGTATTCGTTGCTCTATTTCGATGTGTAACTCTTTTACCGTTTCATACATGACTAACCTTTCAAACTACGATACTTCGCGTTCCACTCGGCAACAATACCTTTGTTGTTATCATTCGAGAAATACGAGATAGCATCATTAATATTATTACCAATAACATTTTCCGGATTAGAAGCATCGACAATGATAGAACTATTTGGAAGTTGTCGAATAATATTCATCCAAAGATAAATAGTAATCTTAGCTTTCATCTCCAGATGTTTATCATCAACAATACTAATAAACTTCTGTGGGTCACTGTCAATAAGTTCAAGAAGAACAGATTGCTTATCATCGGCAGTCATTGCCATAAATTCCGAATAATCGCCTACGCTACCTGTCGATACAACAACATTGTCGATAAGTGCGCTATTCGGATTATTAATAAGTTCTGTATATTTCTTGAGAGCATCAGTGCGAAGTTTCGTCCGAGCAGCTTTGAGTGCTTTACGCTCACTATCCGAAGTAAGATAAAACTGAATATTGACGCTTTTATTAATGTCTTCAACCTTATTAGCAACTTTGCTACTTAAAAGGCAATATCTCCAACTAATATAATCGGGAATATTAACAAAAGTAACATACTTATAAAGTTCCGTTTCATCAAGTTCCTTAATTCGTTTCAGAACAATAGCTTCAAGTTCTGAACCAGTTTCATTCTTAATCTTATCAGCTTTTTTAAGTTTACCAATAAGTTCGTCGATATTACTTTTCAGAGCAGGATTACCTAAATCTAAAACGTAAGAAGTATCGAACTCTAAGCCATGAACAGGAATCTCAAGAAGAAAATCATTTAAGTATGTAGTGATTCGTTCTTGCCAAGAACTATCAATAGGAGATACACCAACAACAGTAGGAAGAAGAACTCGCATTTCCTCACTACGGCTCAGCAATTCATTAACAGGACGAATAGCAGAACCAAGACGAAGAAAGTCAGTTTTGAAAGCATCTTTATTCCGAAGTTCAAAAGAAGAAGGATTGTTCCTCCATTCAATACGAACTGAACGATTAACTTTAATCATATTTTTAACATTTTAAGTTATTCAATCTTTTATATGTTAATGAGTAGTAATAACCTTTCGATTATTACTACTCAAATTGGGTGTTTAGTTCAGAGCTAAATCAAGCCAGAACGAAGTAGTAGGATTATCAATATTGATACCCTGCGAACCAAGAACTTCATAAGAAGCAATATCTTTCGTATCCGACAGTTGAGTACCACTTGCAAGTCCCCACGAAGCAGGCAGTTCAGCCATACCTTTATAGACACCTACTTTATACTCACGACCCTCTTCACAAACAAACTTAATATTACGCTCACCATTCGAACCCATAGTATGGTCAAGGAATACAGCACTATAAGAAGTAATAGGCAGACCTTGATACATATTACCGGCTTCACGGTCACGACGAGCACGAATACCGTGGTCAAACATATCAACAATCTTGACAGTAAGAATCTTACCATTAAACATCTTATAACGGTTAAAATACTTACCATAAGACATCATTTCACCATCGCTCTTAATCTCGTTATCACCAAGAGTTACAAAGTAATTCTTAAGACGAGCATCATAGTAAATAGCATCATTGAACATTCGTGCAAAACCTTTACCGCAATAAAGAACAAGTTCCTCAACGGTAGAGTCAATACGATTGTCAAAGATACGAGTGATGATACGGTCGAAACGATTAAGTGTCAGAACAGAATACGTTTCATAATTACCAACGGCTTTGAGAATATCAAGAACACCAGCACCACGAGGAATTGCCTCACCAGTCTTTTCATCCTTTAAGTGGATAATACCATTCGAATCGCGGTTGTATTCCGAGAACCATAAGTCCTCTTCGAGCATCTCGCGTCGCATGATTTCCCACATCTTCATCTCATAAGGCATCCAAAGACTACGCTCACCACCTGATGCAGTATCAAAGGCAATATTAACAACCTTATTACCCATGTTACCAGCAATCTCTTTCGAGAAACGGTAGTAACCATACTGGTTAGTTGCCTTGCTGAACGACTGGTTATTCGAGCGGTTTCCGTCAGACTTGCTACCCGGAATAGTCGAAGCACCTAATGCCCAAATAGCACCACTAATGAAGTCTTTTGCAACAGCATCAGCCGAGATAGGAGCACCTGACATATTGGTAAAACGATAAACGTATCCACCAGTCGAAGTAGCAATACCCTCATTCTGAATACGCCATTGCATACCAGACGGAGCAATAGCCGTGTGCTGATAAATAAACCAATTATCCTCCATTTCAACCTCAACAGTTCCATAAGGCTGAATAGCAGTTTTATCAGATACCAGCTTTTTCAGACGAGAAGTAACACGCTGACGAGGAGCAATTTCCCAAGTATATTGAGTATCACCACCATTCAGCTTAACTTTTGTTGTAACAGCACCTTGACCCTCAGTAAGAGTAAGAAGAGGATACTTGTCACTATCCTTACCCCAAAGATAAGTAAGATTACGATTAAGTTTAACAGGGTCAATCAAATCAAAATTCAGAAGCATATTAGCATCTGTATATTGATTCGAGTCAAATTTTACAGTTCCAATTTCACGCATTGTAAATTAGATTTTTGGTTAAGTTATTATTATAAGGCAAGAACATTTGCTTTATTTAATAGGTAAAACAATTTTATCATCCTTTGCAGTCTTTTGAACTCTGGGATTACCATTGTTTTTACCAGTCTTACTTGCTAATGAACGAAGACGTTTAACTTCTTTTTTAGCAAGTTCAGCTTTAATCAGTTGGTCAACTCCACCGTCAAGATTCATAATAAATCGCATAGCCAATTCAGCAGGATTAGAAAGACGATTAATTTCATCAATCTGTGCTTGACTATAAACCATTCCATTAATCTCTTGAACAGGACGAGAGAAATAATCAAATAACTCTTGACGAGAAACAAGTTTCTCACCATCAGTTGTCTTAATTCTCAGACCTTCTTTCGGAAGAGCGTATTCTCCAATCTGACCTTTAACAACAATTAAATCATAAAGACTACCCGGTGCATTATGAACTTTGACAGTACCGTCATCTTCATAAGAAACACCAAAGTATTTAATTTCCTTTTCAAGTTCAGCCTGCATTTCTTTGACCTCACGTTCACGAATTGCTTTAATCTCACTCTCTTGAGTTTTACGCAACCAGTTAAGACTTTCAGTTGCATCATCTTTAAGAGTATTATTTGCTTTTGCAAACTCAACAATTCGTTTGGCACGTTCCGGGGAAGTACCTTTTTGAATTTCAGCTTTATAGATTAAATCAGCAAGTAAGTTATCATCATCTTTGATTTCAACTTTGCTATAATCTACATTTGCCGAATAGCCTTCGATTGTACCGAACTTACTCTTATATTCAACAAGAGCTGCAATATCAGGATTGTTAGCTAAAAACTCATTAAAACCTTTTGCAAAACCCTCTCGTTCACCAAGAGCTTTTACAGCAGCTTCACGTTTAGCAAAACCCTCAATCGTAGGTTCAAACTTAACAGGTTCACCTTTCTCATCTTTAATAACAATGCCACTGGCTTTTGAAATAGCTTCGATATAATCACCGTCTAATTCATTAGCACCTTCATCAGACATTGCATCAATCTGTTCTTTTGTAAACTTAATTTCACCGTTATCATCTACGGCGTTTCCGTTATCATCAAGTGTGTAAAGAGTACCATCAATTTCTACTTGTTCCGGTTCAGTTTTTTCTTCGCCATTACCAATAGAACCACCCTTATCACCTTCTTCTTCAGCTTTCTTACGAGCAGCTTCCTCTTCAGCTTTACGTCGTTCTTCAGCTTCTTGAGCTTCTTTAGCTTCCTTAGCTTTACGTTCTTCTAATTCTTTACGAAGACGTTCTTGTTTTTGCTCCTGAGTTTCATCATCAGGTATAACAACTTTTTCAACAGCCATATTAGTATTTATTTATAGTTGAATATTATTACATGAACAAAGATATACTATATATAATATATTATCAATAATTATAGTAGTATTATCTTGCAGGTTCTCTTGCTCGCCGTCGATAATTCTCGGTCATCATTGCTTTAACTCTTTTTGTAACTTTATTCTATTAACATCAGAAGCAGTGTAACCAGATTGAGCAGCCATAGCTTCATCTTTATCTATATTACCATTTCCATTGGTATCGACTTTAAGTCGCATATTCCAAATCTCTTTTTCACCTTCTTGTTTAAGAATCTCAAGATTAACATCATGTTCTCTATCAAGAGCATTTTGTTGAGCTTCAAATTCTTGTTTAGCTGCTTCACGCTGACTAACAATTTGTTCAACTTCTGCTTGAGCTTGTTGTTGAACTTGTTGCATTTGAAGTTCATAATCTCGACGAGCTTGAATAGCTTTCTTAATATTTTTAGCAATAGAAGTAATATTATTATTTTCAATAGCTTCAATAGCAACTTCCAGTTGGTCATTCTGACCTGCGCTAAAAGCAAGTTCTTTCATCATATTCAGCTTATTCTGAACATCGGCATTATTACGAATATAAATTCCAATATTACCAGAGAAATCAGAAGAACCATCAATATCAACTACAACAACTTTATTAGTTGTCGGGTCTACATAAGAACCTCGTTTACCGTCAATCCAAGCAAACTTACTGTAATCAATATTTGCAACATAATCACGTTCACGGAAGAGATTAAAACATTCAAGACTCCAAACACTTCCGGTCATTGCTTGAGAATAATTCGATTCATTAACAGCCTTACCTGCATAATCTTTAGCATCACCAAAGCGAGCATTATTCATATTAGCTGCTTCCCAAGCTTCTGCTTTCAAACCTTGCTTAAGATTATCAAGCATTTGAATATAATTCGTAATAGCACTTGTAGCTACTTCTCGAATAGATTGTAAAGCATTAGGTTGTGCATCAGAATCATCAAACGGTAAGAAACTATCTTTATTCGCAACAGCAAGACGTTCCTCGGTAGTCATGTCACTACTATCAGCGAGAATACTTTCAGGGAATAATAGCCAAGACTTAAACTTAGCTACTGCACGTTCTTGTTGTAAAGTATAAATACGATAAAGAGCAAGATAAGGTAAAACACGGAAAGGAATAGGATTACGAAGATTATCTTTATGTAAACCTACAATACCATTATAAGGTAATTTACAATCACTATAATTGTTAAATCTTTCACGTTGAACTTCGATAGGTCGCGGCTTAATATAAATACCACTATGACAACCACCTATACGCCAACCTTCCCAAACTTGATTTATCCATTCCCATTCAATTTCAATATCACCAGCGGAAGTATCAAATTCATAATTTTCGTCTACAACACTTTCAACGATATTTCCTAATAAATCTCGATGTTTAAGAATACCTTGTTTAATTTCAGTTTTCCAAACATAATGATAAATATCAATTTCTTTACCATACAATCGAGCTTCACTACGAAGTGCTTCTGCGTTAGTATGTAATATAGCTTTACGTTCAGCAAAATCTGTTTTATTGAAGATTTGAACTATGCCATCAGGAGCATCATATTTAGGAGATACAGTATAAATATCTTTAAGATAATTCATTTCTGCATCTGTAAGTTCATCACGAAATCTATCAATGATTTGAGGAATAGTCATTCGATAGACACGAAGTCCTGCGTCATCATCTTCAATATATCGTTGACCACTTTCAATACGATAATATTCGAGAGGAGATATTACTTGAAGATAAACATCACCTTTATAAACTTCTCGATAAGTATAAACCTCTTCACAAGCCCACCAATAGAAATAACATTGTTGATACTTGTCTTTCGCTTCAACGATAGTATTAATAAGTTCAAGACGTTTTTGAGTTGTAATAGTTACATCATCAATCCAATCGTTAAGAACTTCCTCAATAATATCATTAAGTTCGCCTTGTTTAATTGTCTTTTGACCAGTATTAAATCCTGCTTCATTAAGACGATTAATAATTTCTTGATTACAATAAGCCATTACTTTATCAGCAAGAACTTTATTGCGAGCAAGAGTTACAGAAAGGTCATTATTAAATACTTGATAATTAGAGAACATATTAATAAATTCTCCCATATATCGTTCTTTAATAGGAGTAAGAAAATCTACATCACGTATCTCACCATACATGACAGCTTTCTCACCAACCTTATCAATATAATTCCGAAGAACATATTCATAAGTTTTAGGGTCTACTAAACCATTAGCAGCATCAAGAAATTTCTGCGTAACAGTTTTATCATTCTGACCAATAGCAAGATTAATCCAATAATTACAATTAGGAATGTACCAAGCTTTCGTTTGTTTTGTAGCAGTACTTGCACGCTGGTCAGGCATAACAAGTGGAGTTGCTCTTAAATCACGTTCACTCATTTTAGGAATCTATTAACTTTACGACCAGTGTTATTAGTTTTACTTTTCGAGTTAGCTTCTCGTTCAAGTAAAAGAGAATCTTTACGAAATTCAAACATTGCAACGATAGCCGAACTTAATCGGTCTGCATTACGCCCAAATATAAATCTATCTAACTCTAATAAGAAACTTATATCATAAATTTGATTAAATCTATATATTGGTGTATCGTCGGACGTTTTTCCGACAATTTCGTATAAGAAATCCCGCACCATACGCATACCTTCCAACTTAATATCGCCATCACCAATGACAATACCATAACCTGTAATACGAGGGCCATCAACACTACGATTAATATAACTACTTGGGTCTTTTAATAACTTATCTCTATAACCCCATTTCTTGAAATTAGTAACAAGTTCACCAGTACCAGCCTCATAAAGAACTTTACAATTCCAACGTAAACAAGCATAAAGAACAAGTTTATCGACAGCTTCCATAGTATCAAGACGACCACAATAAGAAGCAACAAGTCGTTTACCCATGTAAGGAGTTTTGCTGTTAGTACGCATCCACACTTGAAAACTTGCAAGTGAATTTTTTGTACTAACTTCTTCTTTATTTTTATCTACACGATATGGGTCATAAGAAATAAAATAAAGACTACCATCATTTGGAATAGGAGAATAAAATTCTCTTATACAACCATGAACATCAGTCTTTGAATTATGAGGTACATCAGTTATATATTCATGGAATCTATCGGAACCAAATATAGTTCGTTCAATACATTCCTGTTTAGTAATAAATCTAATACGTCCATCATCAAGTATATACCAACCATCTTCATAAAAATGATTAGACTTATCATATTTAATAGCGTTAATATGATTAGTAAGTTCCGGACTGTGAAAAATGTTCTCTTGTGTGTTCGTAAATGCCTCATTAGGACTGTTAGCACGTTGACCTACATAAATATTATATTCACCAGCATCTTTCTCTTTTTCTGCACCACGTTTCTTATCATAATCATCCTTCCAAGAAGCAAACAGTAAAGAATTACCATCTTCTATAAAAGGTTCATAATCCCATATCTGCGGAAAAAAGAAACCACAAACAGCATGTCTACTATTAGCATCCCAGATATTTTCCATAGGAAGCATATCATTCTTTCCGGGATTATAAAAACAATTACTGAAAGCTTCCCAGTTAGCACCTTTTGTACCACCCGTACCATATACACGAATAGTACCAATTCGCATTGCACCTGATTCACTATTAGACATCATAACGTCTAATGCCTTTTGAAGATTAGGACAGTTATGAGTAATAGTAAAATCTTCTAATAATACAAGATTATCACCATCTACTTCAAATCCATAATATCTACCTCGACCAATAGGTTTAATATCAAATCGAGTTTCCAATACATTCTTTTGTAATGAAATATAATTTTCTGCTTTTTTACGATTTATTTTAGTAGGAATTAAATGACAACCAGATAAAATAAAAATTCTATAATAAGTAACACCTCTTATAATCTTTTCTGAAACAGTGGTTTTCAATCCAAGACTTCTACAAATATAAACAATATCATAAACAATTGCAGGGTCTTTTTGAGCTATTTCAAAATTATGTTTTTTAGAATCATAAGAACCATCAGTGTCAATAATACCAGCTAAAAATTCTAATCTACTTTGTTTATCAGTATAAATGTACTCTTTTGGAATATATTTATTATGAAGAACTTCCATATTAAAAAGTTCTTGTCTAAACCAATTATCCGAAGCATCTTCACATTTTACTAATGTAATTCTTTTAGCATTAGAATTAGTATCTGCAATCGAATAATCAAGATTATTATTTTTTGAATATTCTTTTAAATAATCAATTACTTCACTATCTTCATTGGTAAATCTACATGTATCTTTATCTCCATTACCAATCCATAATCCAAAAACATAAGGTTCAATTTTAACATTCTTTTTATCAAAATCAATACATGTTTTTATAAGAGCGTGATTATCTTTCCAGCGAGGATGTTCTTTAATCATATTTATATAATCTGGAGCAGTCATAGTAATCGGTTTACATATATTACCATAACTTTTCCTATAAATCATATAAATGTCATGCTTACTATTTACAACATGAGATTCACCATTTAAAGGAGTAACTTCGTATAAATCATCTTCACCATTTATAGTAGCTAATACTGTACGAGGATTTCCGTCAGGTCCCATAAGTTTATCACCTACTTTAATATCTTGAACAAATTTAATTTGTCCATCAGACATTATAAAACCAGTATTTTCCCCAAAACATTTACCTGCTTCCTCAAAATCAGTTTCAATAGCTTTCTTACCTACTGCGGCACTTTCATTTTTACCAATAGCAACACTTAAAAGTTTACTACGAAACCCGAAAGCCTTTTGACCTTCTTTTGATTTCTTATATCCAAGTTCAATACCTTTATCAAAGTTCTCACTTAAATAACCTCTTCGCCAATAAGTTTTATCTTCATACCAATCAAGATTAACTTTAACCATATAAGATGTAGCACCTTTCTCAGTTAAATAATCCATTTGGTCGGCAGCAAGTGTAACAGTTACATTCTTATTTGCGTTAATAGTATTAGCTGCTTGACTACCACGTTTATATGAAAAACCTTTACGACGAGCTTTTGCCTTACATAAGTTACAACTATTATTAGCAATCAGCTCATCAATCTTAAAGTTCCAATAATCTCCATCCCAAAATCGAGGAAAGCCTTCAACAGTATTAACCTTAAATCTTCCCTCTTTATCTAACTGTTTACGTTCCTTTTCATTAGGAGCACGTTCGATACGACCATAATTAAGATAATTATAATGGTCGCCAGTTATACGAACTTTATGAAGTAAAGCCTTACGTTCAGCATCAGATTTAGCTGCTAAATAAGCAGGAATATCTTTAATGTATAATTTACAATATGCTTGAACACCTTTAACTCGCCTATCCATTTCACGTTGCCAAAACTTTATGGCATTAGGACTATCATCAGGTTCAAGACAATAACATCCATGTTTTTCATAAAAGTCTGCAACACGACTAAATATTTCAGTACCTACGAAAACAAAGTCTATTTTCATAAGTACACCACCACTTTCACCTATAAGAAAATCGTTATCTCTGTCAATCCAAGGTTTACCAGTAAAACGACAAATACTTGAAGATAAAGGTTTATAACTTTCTTTATCTTCAAGTATGTAATCTATAAACGGACTTCGACCAGTTTCATAACCATAACGATTATCTTTACGATAATGTTTCTGTTTCGTTAGGAGCGTTAGATGCTCTATCATTTGTTCCGTCATAGCTATCTCTATATTCAGCTCCACCACGAATTGATGTTACACCTTTTTCAATCTTATCCCACTTATCATTAAGCTCAGTAAGACTTTCAACTCGTGCAGGAATTTCATTAGCAATTTTAATAATTTGTTTAAGAGTATCTTCACAAAGAGCTAAATCTTTCATTTCAAGTTCTTTCGACATTAAATCTTCTATACCATCAGTTAATGTACGAACTAACTTACTTGAAAGATTCAAAGATTTAATAGTAGAATTAATTAAATCTTCAACAGCTGTAATATTAAGATTTGATTTTACAAATTCAATAGCAGATAAAACAATTTTATCCGGTAGATAAGATTCATCTAAACCAGCATTAGACTTAGCATAAGCATAAGCTTCTTTTTTAGTAAGTCCTGCTTTCGTTACATAACCTTTTCTATCGGATAAATATAATATAAATCTAAATTCTTTTTCTGCAAAAGATTTATCTTTACTATCATCACGAGCATATATCTGTTGAAGTAAAGGATATTGAAGTATTTCTTCTACATCAAGAATTAGTTTATCATTTTCTATCTTAAATCCATGTACCATACATTATCTTATTTCAGCAATACCTTCTTTAATAAAAGGTGCATTACTATCTGCATCAGAAAACTTATTATGTTTGAACTCTTCTAATCTAATCCAATCAGCAGTACGAAGAAATTCAAATATCATATTTCCCATATTCTGAACAAACTTTTCATTTTCACTTAATTCTAATTCACCAATACTACTAAGCATTTGATGAACAAGTTCATGAAAATATGTATTCTGCATTTGTGTATTAGAAATCTCAATTCCATAATCTAATGATTGTAATTGAATTACACCATTAGCAATAGAAGATTTACCGAGATTTCCAGCGTTTTGTTTATTTTCTGTAATAACAGTTATAATATCAACACCAGCTAATACACAATTTTTAGGAATATAATTTTTAATTTTACTCATCGACTTGACACAAATATTAATACAGCGTTCAAAGCAATAGAACCAGCTGCAATCCAACCATTCCTACGTTTCTTTTTTCGTTCAGCTAAATATCTTTCTTGATAATCAATTAACTTACTATTGAGTGAATCAAGACCACCAAAAGAAACAACCAAAAGACTATCACGAATAGCAATATGATAAGACTGGAAGGATATAACGCTATCTTGTACCCTTTGAATTTCACTGGCAGTAAGATAAAGTTTTTCATACTTTTCACCTTCAAGAAGTTTTATAGCTAACTTACGAGTTTCTTTCGGAGTAAAAACAATAACTGTATCGCCATCAATCTTGTATCTTTTTTGCGATATAGCGGAGAACGGAATCATCACTAATGATATTACTATCATTAAAATCACTTTCAACTTTCTCATAAATAGTAATAGTTTTTTGTTCAATTCCTCTAAGACTATCAATAACAAATTGTTGTTCATTAATAATCGTATCATATTTCTTAATGAAACTATTAAGACTATCCCTTAAAGATTTAATAGTTTCATCATGTCTTTCAATACCTAAAAACTTACGATTAACATATCTACCAAAATAAGTAGCTCCAATACCAATCGCAAGAATTAAAACAATATAAAATATATATCGAACAGTATCTTTCATAGCTTACAAATCTAAATCCATTTCATTAATAAGAACGTAAGATTGAGTTCCCTTACCAATTGCCTTATCAAATAAAGGAATAATAATGTCATTCCATTGATTCACATCTTTGATAACTTGACAGCCAGCAGAATAAAGACCAATCTCATCACTTACTTTCCAGCTTGACGCCCTATGTAAATTAATACCAAACATACCAAAGTCAGTATTATCGGTAATATCAATTTTGTCATCTAGATTATTGTCACGAATTACTTGACAAGGATTAGCTTGAACAAGTGCTTTATATTGTCCTTTATGTTTACCTATTTTCCAAAGAGCTTTATGCACACCTTCTCGAAGAACTGCACAACCTTTATTATTAACAGGAGTTTCAAGATTTAGATTACTTGGGTCAGTAGTAGCTTCGAAAACCATACATTCCCATATATTAAAATCTCGTTCATAAAACATTACAATAACATCATTATAATGTTTAGTACAACTACTTTTAGAACGAATACCCCAAATATTAAGATTAATAGGATAACTATCATTTTTCCTAAATATAGGATATTCTAAATCTTTCGCAATTTCAATAAGTCTATTCGGTAAATCATTTACACCAATAAGTTTATTAAATAATGCGTTATATTTTGATTCCTTAGTTGCTTTCATATTTGTAATACTTTTTGTAACTTGTGTGGGCCTCGCTCCGCTCGGCCTTTCGGGTGCTCCGCACCCTCACCCGGTGGGGGAGTGGGTTGGACGCCCACTGGCGACACCATTTGTATCATCACTTATAACACTTCTATCGTCCAAACTAAATTTTATAGTTGCCCACGATAATTACTATTAAAAATCCTAATAAGATTTACTGCAAGTTTACCACGAGTATCTATATAATAAATCTTAATAGTTTTCATAGTTTAAAAAAGTGTTTTAGCAGTTTTATAAATATGTTTACTTGAATAATCAGCAATCATCATTCCGACTTCATTTTTAAGATAAGGAATATCATACATTTCTACGACTTCTTCATCTTCTTCATTTTCGTCTTGAAATTGATTCTGAATAGTTCTAATATGACAGAGAATAATTCCTACATTTTTATAACCCCAGCTCTCAACAAGATTAGCATAAGTAGAAAGTTGCATTGCATAATGATTACCTATACTATCAGCGAGGTGGTCAAGTGGTGCACCGAAATATTCCTCTTTATAAATAAAATTATTGAGGTCAAGTGTACCATCAAGTTTCTTATCATAATAACCACTTTCAAATCTAATTGGAGCTTTATTAGTTTTCCAGTCTAAAATAATAAATTCATTACCACGAATTAAAAGAATATCAATAAGACCGGAAACAAGATTTTGGCTATCATAAACACCAATCTCAGCGTAGATATGATAACCTTTCGTAACAAGAGCAGCAATCAGACTAAATATATCAGGATACTTTTCTCGAATACCAGTCTTAACAAAATATTCAAGATTAAGCTTACCGTATTTATGACTACCAACAATATCATCTATCGTATAGATTCTATCATTGATAAAACCATTAGCGTTCAACTTATATCCGTTACAAGTCTTAATAGCAGTTTCAAGGTAATTATGTTTCTTTGTTCCTTTATCACAAGCCTTAATAGTTTCTTGTTCCCATTCCCAAAGAATTTGTTTCTTAGTTTTACCTTTATATTTTTGATATTTTGGATGTCGAGGATTCTTACCTATACGTTCACACGCTGCGGCAATTTCTTCTTTCTTAAATTCTTGTGTATATTTACCAATAAGAGTAGTAACAGATATGTAACCATTACCTAAATCATCTGTATACTTATGTTCCTCTTCATTAAAGTACAGTATTCTACCCTTTGGCAAAATCTTTTCTGAAACGCATTTTCTTCCCATCTTCTTCGGCAGTTCTACGTCTACGACGATTAGCAATATGATAAGCAATAATCTTTGCTTTACGTTCCTCTCGACTTAAACCTTCAAGTTCCTCAGCATGAGTTTTCTTAAAGAACTTAGCTGGACTGTATTCAAATCTACCAACACGAGGAACACTGACAACTTCATCTCCTCGCATCATAGCTTTGGCAACACTATCCTTTTGTGTTCTTTCTAATAACTCTAATACTTTCGCCTTTTGGTCAGGTCTTAACTTTTCCCAAGCTGCAACACTTCGTTTATAAGAAGCAGGTCGTCGAAGAACATAAGGTTTAAGATGTTTTTCAATACGTTCATCTACGAAGGGAACTAACTTATCATAAACAAAAGGATTAAGCATAGTTTAATTATTAACGGTAGGAGATTCAATCCAAACACCTACGATAGAATATTCATCTACAAGAACAAACTCACTAAACTTAACAGTTCCAACACCAATAATAGATTTACCTTCACGGTGAACTTTCTGTTTAGCTGTAAGTGTTTGAGTATCGCCCGGCATCTGAATAAGAGTAGGAATACAACCGTTTTCCAGTTTTACTTTATCTCCAATGTTAAGACCTTTGACATTTTCGGCAACAGCCATAACAGTATAAGCCTTAGCTGGAATCTTATTAATCTCCTCGTTATTAAGAATATTAAGAGTAGATACTTCAAAATCTGCACGAAGAAGAACTTTGTTACCACGAGGACTAAATGCAATTTTTGTTTCCATAGTTTTACTTTGTTTAGGATTTACATTATTATAACTACGAGTACAAATATATAATATAATCTTATCCCATGCAAGCAAATCTAAATAAATTTCAAACTGAATTAATAAAATTATCACTATCAAAAGCAGAATTATCAATAAGTCTAATAGTAATTACAGTATTAGCGATTGCAAGACCTCACGAGTGGGCGTCCAACCTGCTCTCCCACCGGGAGTACACAAGTTAAAACTAATAAAATCCCTATTAAAATCTCTTCAAAGTTTACCACTTTTTACATTACCAGTTTTCCCACCAAAAGAATCAATTTTGGCGACATTAGTATCTTGACTAGTTGCACTACTAAAATCACTAATTTTTGAACTAATTTTTTCGTTATTAAATTCGTTATTAATTACGTGATTATTTGATATAGTTTCTGAATTACGAGTTGGAATTTGTATATATATTATATATTCATTATTTGTAATAATATTACTTGTAA
>ULRT01040431.1_pt1 | contig 44700 bp, 40 predicted proteins | sample 1955711 | NCBI WGS metagenome assembly ULRT01 (sample SAMEA4835690, study PRJEB28245) | human gut metagenome | biome: gut microbiome; material: fecal sample | place: Denmark | collected 2008 | reverse complement strand
CTGACCTACAAGGTGAAGGTGGGCGATGCCGAGGCTGTTGCGGCAGAGGCCAATTACAGCTATACACCGGATGTTGCCGGTACGACCACGCTGGTGTTTACCGCCAACGATGGCAAGGCCGACAGCCCTGAGTACACAGTGACGCTGAATGTCACGGCAGGCGAGACGCAAAGCTACGAAATTACCGCTTCGGCAGAAGGAACGTATACCCTCTACAACAGTACCGAGTCTGCCCCTATGGGGAGTGTTGAGGTCAAAGTAAATGACGTTCTTGACAACGAAGCGAAAACGGGTGAAACTGTAGTAGCTAAGGCTATTTCTCAAAAGTTCAGTATCAATGGCAATGATTTCTGTGATGCCAAACTTGATCATTGGGAAGTGACAGGCCTTCCCGATTTGTCGGCTTCTGAATTGAAAAACGCAGAGCTAACGTTTACCATGCCTGCAAATACAGTGTCACTCAAAGCTGTGTTTGTAAAAGCCGGATCACAAGTTACTTTGACCGCAAACGACTTTGCTGCGGGTGATTTGAACTTGTCACTTCACTATAGAGTGATTGCATCGACATATGATTCCGGCCAACACAAATATAACTCTGTTTCCGAGACAGTGATTAGCGGTGCGAAAGTCTCTGCATATATTGCAACAGAGGATACAGCCAATAAAGGCTATAAGCTGTCCGGATGGGAAATCACAAACACAACGACAAATGAGCCGGTCACTGACGTTGAATATGTAACATGGGGATCTCCGCTTGGAAATATTGAGCGGCCTTATTTTACTGTTGACGGAACCTCAAGCTATACCATCAAAGCCATCTTTGCAGCGAAAGATTATGGCAATGTAAATGTCGCGGTCAAAGACAACGAGAGCATGGGCACTGCCACAGCTCAGATTGGCACAGAAGAAGCGGCTACACGCCTTATCGGTGTAGTTGAAGGGACGGAAATCAAGCTGCAGGCGCAGCCCAATACCGGATATATTTTCCAGAGTTGGAGCGCGACCTATGGTTCCGATAACACCCAGGTTGATATTGCGAACAGCACTGAAGCGCAAGCAACCTTCGTTATGCCAGTAACCAACCATCAGCCCGTCAACGTGGTCGCCACCTTCACAGAAGATCCTAACTATCTGAGTGAAGCGTGTGATTTGGAAGAGGTTGCCCTGCTTGATGCCAATGGCAGCTCTGTCGGCACCTGCGATCAGGATGGTACGGCATTCACTATCACGTTGCCTGCTGGTACAGATACCACCAATCTGTCCAATATGATCCTGAAGCTGACAGTTTCCGAGAATGCTCAAGTCTTTAAGGATGGATCTGAAACGGCGTGGGATGCGAACGGACAAGCCTGCAATATGACGCTGGGTACGCTCACAAAGTTCGTCGTGCGTTCGCAGAAGGATCTTGCGGAAGACAACGAAGGTCCTACCCAGAAGTACACCATTACCATTCAGAAGGCTGCGTCTCCTGGTACCCCGACCCTGTCCGGTGGCTCCGCCGCCCGCAGCAGCAAGACCGCCGCAACGGTGACGTTTACCACCAATGAGGCAGGCACCTACTTCTACAAGGTAGTGACCCACGGCGCAACAGCTCCCACAGTGGAGGAGATCAAGAAATCCACCACCAAGGGTACAGCCAGCGCAGGTGAGACGACATTCACCCTCAGCAATCTGACCACAGATGCCCGTGATGTCTACATCGTAGTTGTGAGTGCTGCCGGTGGCGAGAGCACACCCCTGAAGGTGGAGATTCCCGCCTATGACGGTGGTTCTGACACACCGAGTACTGGTGCGTATAAGATTTCGGTGCCTACCCCCAAGGGCGGCACTATCACTACCAACCGCACAAAGGCGGATGCGGGTGACGAGATCATTGTTACCGTTATTCCCGACGACGGCTATCAAATGGAGGCAGACTCCCTGACCTATACGCTGGCAAAAGATAAGGGCGAGACGGTGAAGATCGCCGGCAACAAGTTTACCATGCCTGCGTGTGATGTGACCATCACTTGTAAGTGGGAGACGGCCACCACGACGGCCAAGGGCATCACCAGCTTCTCCATCAATGGCGTAGCTGGCGCGGTGAACAACACCACTAACACCATTACCATCACCATGCCCCGCGGTACGGATGTGACAAAGCTGACTCCCACTATCTCCACCAACGGCGTTAAATCCCTCACGCCCGGTAGTGGCGAGACAGTGAACTTCACCACCTCCGTGACCTATACGGCCACCATGGAGGATGGCAGCACCAAGACCTATACTGTCACGGTTTACGTGGAAAAGGGTACGCTGTCCGACCAGTTCTGGGACAAGCTGACGGATTTCGTCAACCAGATCCCCTGGTGGGAGTACGCAAAGCATCAGCAAAGTACTAGCAGTTATCCTAAGTATTGGTAAATCCCCCTCTTTACCAAAGAGAGACGTCGGCAGAATGCCGACGTCTTTCTTTAGAGGATGTGTAGTTTCATAGCTGTATATAAGCTATTCAGATTCACTCGAGGTTAGCCGCAATTCTTCGTATCCTTTTCCGTACATAAAGAAGCAGACGCCTGAAACACCTGAAGCGCTTCTAAAAACTCTTGGTGTTCCTCCGGCGTGGCATCGCAGCCGTTTTCGACCGTGTCCTTCACAATGTTCTCCAGCGTCCAGCCATTGACCAGTTTTGATGCAGCGCCACGTAATTCAAAGTAGTTGAACGTGAACTGCGTTCCATAGTTGAAGAGCTGTGTTGCAATCTCCTCACCGCAGTGCTGCTTGATGAGAGTCAGCTCCACATAGCTTTTATCGTAGAGTTCAGCTTCTGGTTCCACATCGTCCTCACTTAGTTCATTTGCATACGTCGTCCATGCGTCTAGGGCTTCGTCCGTTGCTTCTGGTAGGAGATGCCTAATCAGGTTTTCAAATTGTTCTTTTTGCATAGTTCAAATCCTTTCATACTCGCAAGCCTATCACCGATTGCATGATACCATCACCGGTCAGCTCGCTGGTTCGGTAAATCTTCTGGCAAAAGGGCTCCAAACTGAAACCCATACCAGCTCGTCCTTTGTCCAACAAAATACCCGTTACCGTAAAATGATACACGGCCTGCGATGCCTGCAATTCCTGCCGGCAGCCATCGGGTAACGCACACTCGCCATCTGTGATGAAAACCACATCGGCCTTTTCAAAACCTTCCGACTCCATCAGATGGATCGCTTCACGGATGGGGCGTTCAAAGTTGGTGCCGCCGCCGAGGAATATTTCCGCAGCGGACAACTTATCCTCCAGCGTGTATTCGCCCGGGCGGAATATGTCCACTTGACAACTGCTGCTTCCGGCAAAATGGATCAGCGCAAAGCTCCGGTGGCTCTCTGCGGCGATCTCCAGCAGAGTCATGGCCACCGCCTTACCCCATGCCGCAGCTTCGCCTTTGGTAGAGTTGGATTCATCCAGACAGCAGATAATATCGCCCATACCCTTATAAACAGGTTCACGCCGGCGATACTGTTTGATCTGCTTTTGCTGATACTTTCGCAGGAACAGCGGAATAGTCTCCGGTGTGGCCAGCATGGCAAGCTCCGAGGTCAGCGCACGGGACAGATTATTACCCAGCTCCAGAGAGTAGGTTTCACCCCGTCCATAGGTATAGCTGTTTTTCTTGGCCTGCGTGAAAATCTCGCGAAAGCGTCCCAGATACTTGGAAATATCCTTCAGTGCCGTGCTTTGGCGTACCTTTTCCAACAGCGCAAGGTTTTCAGGTGTACGGCACATATTCATGGGTTCATCGCTCCATGCACCGATGATACTCTGCACCTCCTGTGCCCGCTCTGTGGCAGCCTGCACAGCGGCGGATACCGCCAGATCGACTGCTTCTTTTTGGCGCAGCATGGTCGTGTCCAGCATCTGAGATACAGCCTCCACCTGCCGCTGCTTGCTGTCCAGTCGATTGGCAGCATTTATCAGCGCCTGCGTATCCGTCTCGGTCGGTTCTCCTGTAGCTTGGGCGTCAAGCAACTTGGCGAGTTCCTCTGCCGCGGCATCACGCGCCGTTTCCAGTTTTTCGAGGGTGTTCAGCGCACCTTTATCACCGCCCAACTCAGACAGTAGTCCATCCAGCTCTTCGGCAGCCCGACCGGTGAACTCTGCTGCCGCTTCATAGGCGGGTAGACTACGGCCCTCGCAGATGTTTTTCAGCGTGGGATAGTCGTCCTGTTGAGAGATGTGGTCGAGGATGGGTGCGTTGAATTTCTGCGCCGCAGCGGTGAGTATATCCACATCGTTTCTGCGCGGGACCAACGAATACAGGGATTGAAACACATCTCTGGAGAGGGCGGGAAAAGATTTGAGCCTCTGCGCCGCGGCGTTCTCCGTCATATCCATTTCTGTATCATCCTCGCGCAGCTCGGCGTATATGCTGTCCTCCAGTTTGCTGGAGCGCATCACCCGGTCGGTTTTCTGTGTCGGTTTTCTCCAAAGTGCCGCAAGCTCCGCAATGGGGGAATGCAGTACATCCGCTATTGTCCAAAAGGCTTTTTTCATGTGAAATCCTCCTCAAAGCTGCGAAACCATGCCAGCAGAACGGCGTTTGCGGCCTCGGCCCGTCTTAGTTCCGGAAATTTCCGCTGGAGATACAACGTAGCGCCGAACATATTGGTCTCACCGGATTGGCGCAGATTTTCAAGGTAATCAAAATATATCTTGTTACTGTTGTTGGTGTCCATATAGCATCTCCTTATCCGCAAGGGGAAGGCATGAGCCTTCCCCTTGCTATTTCATGACCCTACAGAATCAGAACGGCAGATCTTTGCCAGAGCCGCCTGCGGCGGACGGAAAATCATCCAGTGGCGGGAAATCCTTAAAGGCATCTGCCTCACCAGTCCCGGAAGCTCCCTCGGCCTGCGCCGGACGGGAATCGCCAAAGTAGACATTATCGGCGTTGATCTCCGCACTGCGGCGCTTGTTGCCCTCCTTGTCCTGCCATTCACGGATCTGAAGCCGCCCTTCTACCACGACCATACGGCCTTTGGTAAAATACTTGCTGACAAATTCTCCAGTAGCGCGCCATGCCACCACATCAAAGAAATCTGTCTCCTTTTCTCCGGACTGCGATTTGAAATCGCGGTCACAGGCAATAGAGAAGCTGCATACCGGCGTGCCGCTGCCGGTGCGGCGCAGCTCAGGATCATGGGTCAAGCGGCCCATCACAAAAATCTTGTTCAGCATAAATCGTTCCTCCAAAAATGTAGTTATTGTAGAGCAGCCATCTGCTCCAACGGGATATAGGTGAAATTCACCGCATTGTGGGCGGCCATGCTGATGGCCTCCAGATCGTTCAGGAGCTTGTTCACCATGTCCTTTTCACTGTCAGACTGTGCGGCGGCACATAGCTCCTGCTGCCGCTTATAGAGTTGGAGCAGTTCACCACGCAGCTTCAGCAACGCCTTGCTGCCAGCCTTGGGATTACCTCCATCCGCAACAACGGTGTTGAAATCCTCCTGCGCCTCCACCGCCATGGCAAGAATACTGTTCACCTTATCCTGTAAGGGATTGACGCACAGGCGGGTCAGCGTGTTTTCTACTGCGGGTCGGTCGCTGGGTGCCTGCCAGAGATAGCACTTGAGGATCAGAAGGTCTTGGGACTCCACCTTGTCGTGCCCTTCCAGCCATGCCTTGGCCTGCACCAGCGGGTAGTAGTTGAGATATTTGCGATCTGACACCTCGATCCCGTTGCCACGCAGTTCACAAAGCACATCGTCAGCCAACTCATTGATGGCATCCGACACAGGGATGGCAGCCACCTCTTGTTGCATGGCGTACAGCTCGGACAGCGAGATCGTGGCATTTACCGATCCATCACCGCCGTTTTGCTTGCTCTTGAGGACAGACAGACGCTTATCGCGGTCAGCAATATCCTCTGTCACCACCTTGATCTGCAAACGGTCATACAGCGGTGCAAGGATCTGTTCCTGCGGATCGGCAAAGTTGGGTATCTCATTGGAAGCAGCAAAGAAGGAAATTGCCGGAATGGGATAGGTGCGCCCCTCGTTGGTGTATTTGCGCTCGTTGAGTGCTGTCAGCAGGGAGTTCAACACGCCATCATTGGCCTTGAAGATCTCATCCAGAAATACGATATCCGCCGCCGGTATTTTACCGGAGGTCTGTACCACAGGCTCATTCTGATGCAGCGCGGCCACGGCCTTTCGGTAGCTGAGCAGCTTATCCGTCGCCCTTTCCAGCGCGGCAAAGGTGTCCGGCGTATCTTTCCTCGCACCGAGACCATCCACCATACATTGAAGATCAAAGCGCAGGTTTTTATGTACGTCATCATCCTGCAGCACAGCATCCGGCACGCTGCCGGGTATCAGGCTGGACAGGTCGATGCGGCCAAAAAGCTGATCCTCATCGGTCTGCTTGGAGAGCAGCCGTTCAAACTGCCGCGCACCGGTGATCCGCTGGCGGAACAGGTTGATGGACAAGCTCTTGGCTTGACCGGGCTTGCCGAGGATGAACAGGTTATTCCGCGTCAGCAGCGCAATGGCGATCAGCTCGACCAGTTCTTCACGCTCCGCCACCTGACTGTTGACGTCCTGTATCACGGCCAGCATTTTATCTCTCAGTGCCATACGATCCACCCTCCTTACGCGGCTGCCGGTGCTTCATCCTGATGGTACAGATCCAGTGCATCAAGGGAGATGAGTTCCCTGCCCCGGAAGTCTGCGGGCGCGTGGGTAATGCCGTACAGCCTGCGGGGCGTTTTGCAGCTGAGCAGTTCATTCTTGAGCTGTGCCAGAATGTGGACACGCAGCACTCCCTTGTCAGGGTCAAAGGTCTCCACCGCCCGAATGAGCCGCAGCGCCAACTGCTGGTACACTTCCTCGTAGTCCAGACGGGCGGCGCGGATCAGCGCGTGATTTTTTCGCATCACGCTGTCGATGCACCATAGGTGTTCTTCCACGATACGGTTTCTCTCAAGAATGGAGTAAGTATTTTTCATGGTCGTGTCCTTTCATATCTTCGCTGATGGGTGCCCACAAGCGGCAGCAGCCCTTGTTCCAGTCCTCCATCAGCATCGTACGTGTGTATTCTTTCGAGTTATAGACGGTGTTCTTGCAATGCTGTCGCCATTTTGCTTCCGGGGCAGGACTGCTTACATCCGCCGCATAAAACGCATAGGTGCAGGTATCACAGCTTTTCTTGATTTCGTTCAAATAACGTCCTCCTTTTCTTCGTTGCTTCCGCGGCACAGATCAATAAGCTTCTGGCACTGGTGCATCTCAAAACCGCCGATATGCGCTTTCCGTTCAGGAAGGTGCATTTTCTTTGCCAGCCAGCGATACGCCTGTGTCCGGCTCATGCCGCGCTCTGTCCAATAGGCGTCGAAAACCTGATGTGTTTCGATACGCTTGAGACGCAGCACCTCATTGGCCAGATCACCCAAGGGACGAATCGTCCCCCTGTGACAACCTACCCTGGCATTGCAGTTCTGACATTGATACAGCTTTTCGCCCTTCAGACCCAGCCGCACGGCAGAATCGCCGTAGACGCTTTCTGCCGGCACAAGGCGGACAATACCGCCGCAGTATCGGCAAATATGGGGTATCTCCAACCGCACGCCCCCTTACGCAGCCTTTGCAGCTTTTTTGCGGGTCGGCTTCGCCTTCGACGCGGTCATGCGGAGCTGCGTCTGCATATAGAACGCATCCTCCGTGGAGAGCGTCAGCATTCCCGTCTGGGCGATACCCAGCGTAACGGTTCCGCGCAGTGCCCGCAGGCAGCGTTCCAGCCGATCCACCGCAAAGCAGTAGTCACCGAAAGGCTGTCCCGTCAGAGGAATGACCGTCAGTGCCGCGTTGGAGGAACCGACCTCGCCGGTGCAGCGAAGGGTCAGCCGATTCCCGTCAAAGTGCAAGATCGTCCTGTTGTCCAGACAGGCGGCAGTAGCCATCTGCAATGTGCGGCGCAGTTCCTCAGAATCGCTCAGCACCGTAAATGTGTTTTGTGTCCCCGCAATGAGACTGTCTGTGTCCACATAGCTGCCGTGCATGAGCCGTGCGGCAAACTGAAAACCCTCTTTCACAAAGACGAGCTGCCTGTCAGCCATGCCAACGGAAAATGTATCCTTTTCCTCGCAGAGCTGGGCCAGCTTTTCCAGGTTGGCAGCGGGGATAAGAAACGTCTGATCTCCGGTACATTGCTTATCTCCCTTTGCGGAAACAATGCAGACGCCATCGCTGCCAACGGCACGCAGGCCATCAGCGGTCAGGCGGAGGTTTACGCAGCGCAGCATGGGCATATTACTGTTGTTCGGGTCTGTGGCAAACGCCGCACGGCGTACCATGGACGGTATACCACTGAGCTTCACAATGCCTTCGGGAATGAGGATATTCATGCGCGGGAAGCCTTTGCCGCCGGTTACCGGCACCTGATAGTACGCATGGTCACTGGATAGTGCCAGCGTATCCTTGTCCCCCTTGCAGCACTCCACCGTATTCCCCGGAAGATTGGTGAGCATGGCGGAGAGCAGCTTGGCATCAATGGCGAATGTGGTATCACCGCCTTCATAGGCCAGCAGCGGCACGTCCTGCCGCAGCGTCACCTCCATATTGGTGGCGGTCATGTGCAGGGAGCGCATCCCTGTGTCGATCTCCAGCAACGCACACTTCAGCACCTCCAACGGTGATGCGGACGGCGCCAGCTGCGCGGCACGTTTGGCGGCAGTCAGAAACGCCGCCCTTTCAATGGTAAAATTCAAAAATATTCCTCCTTTACGCGGCAGTATCGAACATACTGAGCTGATCCTCCAGTTCGGTGTGTTTCGGTTTCCTGCCGGTTCTTGATGTTTGCAGCAGACCATCATAGAGCGCCTGCCGCACTACGGTATCTGCGGCACGGACACTTTCGGGCTGCGGTACTTCGACCACCCTTTCTTTCTGAACAGTGACCGGCTCCGGAAGCCGCTTTACTGCGCGGTGCGGGTTGATAATGGCCATCTTCTTGAATGTGGCGGCAATATCCTCCACATTGTCCTTGATGCCCAGCATCAGCTCCTTTGCCATCTGTGAGGTCATGTCCTGCACGTCACTCATGGCCGCCAGTCCTTCCTCGGAGAAAGTCCCCTCGATCAGCCCGGCCACAGCCAGCTTGGAGGCCATCAGCTTCATCGCCTTCGCCTGCATGGTGTCGGCGTAGTAGAGCATATAGACCTCGACTCTCGGCGCTGTCTGGTTGATACGCCATGACCGGCGCGACGCCTGCCGTAAGGTGAACAGGTTATAGCCCATGGAGTAGAAAATCAGCGTCGTAAAGGCGTTCAGGTCAAGGCCGGTCTCCACACATTTGGGGTTGGTGATAATGACCTGTGTGCCTGCGGACAGCCTCTTACTGAGCCAATCCTCCCGCTTTTCCGGGACGATCTGTGTGCTCAGTATCTCCGTTCGGATACCTTCCTCTCGTAGTAACCCCAGCAGCTTTCGCTGGGTATCTGTCCGCGTCCAGCTGGTGTAGAGCATTACCCTCTCGCCTGCGGCGATCTTGGCCCGCACGATCTCCAGCACCTTCTCCTCTTTCGGGAGGACGGTCTGGAAGTCTGCCATATTCTCCGGCTTTACGATGGTACAGCCGTTGATGGGGTGGATGATCTCCGGCTGGTCATAGGGCTGATCTGGATACACCGTTAGCAGGTTAAGATAGGCGGACAATATCTTATTGGCCGCCTTACGGTCATTTCGCAGGACTGACGTCAGTTCCTGTTCCACTTCTTTGTATGCATCTTCGATCGGTTTCGGCATCGTCAGAGGTATGGGCATTTCCTCGTAATCAGGAAGATCCTTGCCCATATCGGACAGCGACAAGAAAGCCGTACACTCCAGCAAAAAACGAGAGAATACCAGCGGAGAGACACCGGGGAGCTGCCGTGAGCGTTTTTTGCTTTTGGCACTGCGGCGGTTGGAATTATAATCCGCGTCGGTGATCTCATAGGTGTTTTCCACCACGCCGTATTCCGCATCGAATCGGGAAGGTGCATCGTGGGACTTTCCATCCTTTTGCATCAGTCTGGGGACGATGCGGTACAGAAGATGAAAAATGCCGGAGCTGTAACCGTTGATCAGCGTTGCGGTCATGCCGATGAATTTCCGGCAAATGCCGTAAAGCTCCGCCATGGCGTCACCCCGGCCGCTGTCGTTGTTGTACTCGTGTAGCTCATCACAGAGAAAGCTACTGATCCGTCCACGGTACTTTTTCTTGAGGTAGGTACTCAGCGGAAAACGGCGGTGCGCACCCCTGATGCAATACGGACGTTCCGGATGCTCCACGAGTTGCTGCAGCTGATCCAGAATGTGTTGGTTTTGCGTGCGGTTGAGGTGCATAGCAGCCTGTGACCGGAATACCCAGCCATACCCGCCGATTTTTATCCACGGCATTTGACGCCTGTCGTTGACCGGTGCCCAAAGCGGTGTGCCGCAATGAGGGCATAGGTGGTTTGCCAGATGCTCCTTCTGGAAGAAAAACTGGTCCGAAGGTACCATGTATCTTGTGCCGTCGCTGCTGGTCTCCATCTCAATGAGTTCCAGACAGTCCGGGCAGACAAAGCCGCGCTTTCTGCGGCTCCATAGCACGGCAGGATAACGCATATACCCGTCTCTGGCACGTTCTTTACTGAAAACGGCGTATACGTTTTTATCCCCGCGCTGGTACAGGTCAAAGAGCCGATCCACGTCGGTGATACTTTTGACCACCATGCCATAGGTATCCGGCAGTGTTTCTGCGATCTCCCGTACCCACTTGCCTGTGACGTGCGAGGGGCACATGACAAGGTTGAAGGATTTGCGGGTTCCGAGTCTTTTTAGTGCGTTCAACGCTCCCGCCGCAGCCGTGCTCAGCTTGGTCTTGCCGCTGCCGCATTCCGCCACAATGAGCGCCATTTTGTGTTGGCAGAGCTGCCGTTTGACAGCCTCCGCCACCGCAAGCTGGGCATCATAGAGGGAATAACCGGCTCTTTCGTGGATATAATCGTTGACCTCCAGTATTTCTTCCGAAAGCGGCTCCGACGCCGGATCGAACTTGGGAACGAACTGGCTGCGGATACGGTCAGCCACAGTAACGCCAAAGGTATTCAGATAGCTGGTCACACTGTTTACCTCCGCGAAACCGTCTGCCGCATCAGGGACAGCACCAGGAATGGTGATACGCCCATCTTTGAGCCCCTGCTCCAGAATGTCCGTTACGTTCCGGTCCTCCGGCAGCAGCGTCAACGACCATGCTTCCATGCGCTCAGTGAAGGAAAGCACTTTCATCTGCCGCAGATCACCGCTTGTAATGAGTGAATCCAGCACATAGTCCTGAAACTCAGGGATTAGCGGTGCGGCGGTTTTCCGGTCTACCTCAGCAAACAGACTCGCACGGTCTCCGGGCGGGCAAAAGATATAGCATTTGCGTGGGTTTTCAGGGGCGTTCTCCTCGCTATCGTCGGCAGTGTTCTCCTCCGTCTGGCTGTCATCGTTGGCCATCAGGGTCGCAACGGCATATATCCCGTCATGGGACAGCAGCCGTCGGTAGCCTTTGGGCCTGCAATCCAGATATAGGGTCGTATCACCTTGTTTCAGCTCCACCGACGCGCCGCCGTATATGGCGTCCGATAGAGCCCGAACGACTTCGGGATAGCCACCGAAGCGAATGGCGCTGATCGTCTGCTGCGCGCCGCTGTCGATGATAACGGTATCCGCATAGCCGGTCAGCCGGATCTGAAATTTGGGGTCACTGTAGCTGAGTTCCATCAGCTTACTTCTTATGGGTGCCATTCATTTTGAAATCTCCTTTCTTCCGGACAATGAAAAAAGACCGTAACTGCCCCGAAAGGCAATTACGGTCTTCTTGATGTCCTATGTTTTTACATACTTCAAGTCTTAGTCAGAACGAAGAAGGAAAACTTACCTCCTTTCTCGCCCGTGCCTGCTCTGCTCCGTCCTCAATGCCTAATGACCTTAAGTACAAGGTCATTGTAGCGGAAAGATGCTGGGGCGTACAGGTGGAAAGTACTTCGCGACATAATCTCTTTTGTACTACTGCGTTTGTAATATGCTCTGTGCCTAAAATTAGATAACCACATTCTGTTACTAAATCAGAAGCAATTACATTTGTCTGTAGTTGAAAGAGCAAAATTGTTCACAGGGTATTATAAATGTTATATCAGTTTTTGTCAGCCAGTCTTTCGCAGTACACCACATAGCGTTGCTTTCCGCCGCTGGCGTAGGGGTGGCAGGTCAGCAGCGTCAGCAGGTCGCGGTTCGGTTGAATTTTGATCTTCTCCACCTCGTGGGGCTGGATGATTTGGATGTCCGCCACCGTATAGGTCAGCGTTTCCCACAGGTTGGTGAGCTTCACAGTATCGCCTACAGCCAGCTTGTCTATATGCCGAAAGTAGTCCGCACCCTTCCAACCTCTGTGACCGGCAATAACACAGTTGGTGTTGTTCCCGCCGATGGGAGCAGAGGTATTGCCCAACACCGCCGCTCCTGCCGCGAGGTGGGCATCAGATGCACCCAGATAGACCGGCATGGTCAGCTCCATGGCTGGAATTTCTAAGACACCGATGATCTCATCCTCGATGCCATAGGCGGTCAGGTCGGCGGCGGGTGTCTCGCAGGCTTCGAGGTCGGTAAGATTACACTGCTTTTCTGTGTAAAGCTGGCGGTTGTACTCCTGCAAGGCTGCCAGCAATTCGGGGTACTGCTGCTCCGGCTCATTATGTTCTACCAAGAACTCTTGCACAGCAGTTGCGGCGTTGCTCTGAAGCCTATGTCCTGTGAACATCGGCCACAGCATGACACAGATGCCCGCCACCGCCAGCAGCGCCGCCAACACAAGAGAGGTCTTACGCATGGCGCTTCCTCCTTACCAAGAAGTACCCGCCGCCGACCACTGCCATCGCGCCAAGGCCGACGGCAAGGCCAGTGAGGTAGTGCTGCGTCCACGAGGATGGCACGGGTTTTTCTGCGGCATCCTCCGCTTTCTGTTCTGGCACATACGGCACCCGATGGCCTCGTACCAATAGGCGATGAGTATTGACCCCGAAGGGGGTACAGGTCACCAACGTGACCAAATCCTTGCCAGTCTCAATTTGCAGCAGGCTTGTGTCCGTAGGCAGTACCGTGTTGATGCTGTCCACTTCATAGGCCAGTGTGTCACCCAAAACGTGGATATAAAAGATGTCACCTTTTTCGAGTTGGTCGATGTCCGAAAACAGCTTGGAACTCGCCATGCCGCTGTGGGCCGAAAGTACCGCATGGGTACTGCTGCCGCCCACCGGTAGGGATGTACCTACGACATGGCCGACCGATTTTTCCAATGTCTCTGCGCCCGTACCGTGCTGCACGGGCAGATACACACCTATTTGGGGAATATCCACATAGGCCATGACGCCGCCTACCGTAAGCTGCTCGGTATACGTAAAGGGAGGGGCGAATGCCCCTCCCTCAGAGATCGTCGCATTGGCCAGCATGGCGTTATACTGCTGCGCCGCCTGCCGCTGGGCAGTCAGTTCGGCATCGTCGGTGTCCTCGATGGTCGCGGTGTAGATAGTTTCTACATCGGAGTGGTACTTTTCGCTCACCAACTCACCGATCAGTGGATAGAGAAGTAACCCCAGCGCCACAACACCGCAAGCTGCCGCCAGTAGCCAGCGTTTCACTGCTCACTCTTATGCTTACGGCTGCAGATCACAATGAAGGCCGCTGCACTCAGAAGCAGGACACCGCCTACCGTATACATCCAAACACCTCGGCCACCAGTCTTGGGCAAGTCAAAACCGGGATTATTGACGACAGTCAGCGGCACAATGGTGTTGCCATCCGCCATGGTGACATCCTTGCCGTTGACGGTAGCGGAGGCGGTCAGGAACTTGGCGCCGCACTTCTCGCAGGCACCGTTTTCCTTGGTGGTGATCACGATCTTGACCGCGTCCTTGAGGAGAACGTAGCCCTTATCCGTGGCGGTTTCAGTCAGGCTGTAGCTATCATCCTCCAGCCCTTTCACGATAATGTGGCCGTTGCTGTTGGGGATAAAGGTGGTAGCATCGGACTTCTTCGTGGTGATACCCTTGGCGTAGTAGGTGCCATCCTTCAGGTCTGCGATGATGTAGCAGTCGGCGGTGTCATTGTGCAGGTTGAACTTGACATTCTGAATGTTGCCCTTGCCATCGCTGAACTGCTTGAGGACGTCAACGCCGTAAGTATACACATGGCAGCAGTCCTTCAGAGTATCATAGTAAGTAGTGTTGGTACGCTTCCAAGTCAGTACGACTTCGTTGGGGTTATCCGTGTCGCCCATCTTGGCGTCGGCGGTCAGAGTGGCGGCGTAGGTGATCCGCATGGTGCAGTCGGAAAAGCCGCGCTTCACACTATCGGTGTAAACAGAGGCCGCCTCATTGATCTCCGCCAGACCGGTCTCGGTCATACGGATGGTCATGGTGTTGGCCGTATCGTCGTAAACCACGGTGAACTTGCCGGAATCCTCGGCCCAAGTGGTGATCTTGTCGGTGCAGGCAGCATCGCGGAAGAACTCGATAACAACATCCTGCTTGTTGTAGCGGATGCCCTTGGACATGGTATCGACGTAAGTATACTCACTCAGCGAAGAAGCCTTGGAGGTGATAGTGGGCAGGGTGCTGATGATCTGGTAATCTACAACATCACCCACGGAAGCGGTAGCGGTGTGCTCGAAGCCATCGGCGATGTCGGTCAGGCTGCCGTTGTTCTTTCCAGTGCTGTCCTTGCTCTCGCGGACAGTCTTTTCCAAGTTGGGGTTGCCGGTCTGGTTCTTGGGGTACACGGTCAGATCGTAAAGCCACTCGCTACCATCAATGGTGGTCATGGGCAGGGAAATCAGGAAGGGATTGCAGGTAGAAGTCACATTTTCGGGAACGCGGGTTTCTACCACCAGATAAAGCCCCTGATCCATGTCGGAGGCAGAGGTATGACCGGCAGCATCGGTTTCGGTCATGGCAACGCCACCGTTCTTCACGGCAGTTTCCAGAGCGTTCTTCACATTCGTAGCGTTGGCTGCGAAAGCTGCGGCCAGCTTATTGTTCAGGCTGTCAGAGGTATAGTAGTTGACGCCGCCCTCGGTCTTGTGAGCGTCCGCAACGGTCAGGCCGATGGCGGACAGCACGGCATTGCTGCGCTCAGAGCCATCGAAGCCATACAGCACGCCAACCTGACGCTGATTATCCACGACCTCGTTGTTCAGGATGATGTCGGCCACCTTCAAATATGTGAACTCCACGCCCTGAATGGCGTATTTGCTCAGCTTATCAACAACGGCGTCGTCATGCAGGCCGGTGGAAACGTAGGATTCCGCGTCCCACACGCCGTCCTCGCTGGCCTTGGTAATGTCATATTTATAGATACTCAGAGATGCTTTCTTCGCAGGATCAATGGTAGGTTCCGCGGCAAATGCCGTAGTCATCAGGCCGAAGGCCATGAGCGCCGCCATCAGCAACGCCAATACGCGATGGATCTTTTTCATGTTCAGTTTTTCTCCTTGATGTTAGATTTTTTGTAAAAATAAACACCCATGCAAAGCATGAGTGCTGCAAGCATAATGGGTGCGATGAATCCGTTGCCGCCCGTGAACGGCAGGACGAAGCCTGCGCTGTTGCAGGCGGTAATGGTGACGTCAGGACTGGTGTTGTCCAGTACACCGGTGAACAGCGGTTCAGCCATCAAGGTATAACCTGCGGGAGCTTTCACCTCAGTGACGCGATATTGTGCGCCAATCTTGAGATCGTCCCACTTGGCAATACCGGTCTTATCGGTGGTGATTTTGCCCACTTCTGTCCAGGTCTGTCCGTCTGCGGAAGTCTCCAGCAGCAGCTCCGCACCGGCGAGAGGACTGCCGGTAATATCAACCTTGCGGACGGTGAGGCAACCCTTGACAGGCTTATTCTCGCGGGTAACTTTGACGTTGAGGTTCTCGCTAGTCAGGCTGAAATCATACTTGGTTTCGTCCAGCTGGTAGCCATCCACGGTTTTGATCTCCTGATAGCTATAGCTGCCGGGCTTGAGGTTATCGAAAGTTACCTTGCCATTGGCATCAGTCGTTCCATCCGCGATCTTGTTACCTTCGGAGTCAAAGAGCCGATACACCACACCAGCCAGCGGCTTCTTGGTGTCGGCGTCAACCTTCAGGATTTCGATGCTTCCGGTGATCAGCTTGTTCTCACGAGTGACTTTCAGCACCTGTCCGTTCTGATTTAGCACAACGGGAAAAGCCGTATCGTCCAGCTCATATCCGGTCGGTGCCTGGAACTCCTTGCAGGTGTAACTGCCCAACTTCAGCCCGGTGAACGTCAGTTTACCGTTGGCATCCGTGTAGCCTTCTGAAACTTGGCTTCCAGAAGCGTCATACAGACGGAAACCGGCACCTTGAAGCGGGGTATTAGAGTCCGCGTCCACTTTGCTGATCTCGACACTGGCCTTCCCCAGCGCATTGGTACGTGTCGCCGTAATATTCAGAGTCGTGGATGTAATGGTGATTGGGTACTTGGTGTTGTCCACCACATACCCCTCCGGTGCGCTGATCTCTTGGTAGGTATAGCTGCCCAGCGCGAGGCCGGAAAAGACAGCCTTGCCGTCTGTATCAGTAATCGCATCGGCAATCTTGTTGCCAGCACTGTCAAAGAGCCGATAGGTGACACCTGCCAACGCCTTGCCGGTATCTGCGTCGGTCTTGTTAATGGTAAGGCTGCCCTTATCTTCCGTCACGGTGGCCTTGATCTTGATATAGGCTCTCACAGGATCAAGCCCAGTGCCGGTGTAACTCGCCAAGGACTGATACTTTCCGGTGCTGTCATACCAGCACAGTACGGCTTCGTCAGGGTCAATGCCGTATGCGCTGCCAGTGGCGGAGTAGGTTTTCTCGGTAGAAAGGCCCTTGGCCGCCTCCGGTGTGGCCGTGATGGTCAGGGTATTGCCGCGCTGCGTAAACGTAATGCCGTTGCCACTATTGCTGGCAAAGTTGAAGTCACTCAGCACACCGTTGGTGTCGGTGACGCTGGCGCTGTAGTTGCCGCTGGCATCCTTCGTCAGCTCAATGGTGTCGCACCAACGGGAGTTTGTCGCCGCAAAGCTGGGAATATCCGTAGCACTCTGCATGGCATCCACAATTTCACTGTACCACAAGGCAAACGTGGGATAGCGAGACGTATCGACGCAGGTATAGAAGGGACTGGTTCCCCAAGAGCGGTAGTCGTAGGGACTACGATACTCACAGATCAAGTCCCAGATAACCGCCTGCGTAGCGGCCCACTTTTCAGCGTTCACGATGTCGCTGCTGTTGCTGTCACCGTATGCCGATCCATACTCTGCGCTGGGGTAGCCGCAGGCAAGTGCCAGAGCGATGCCGCTCTGAACGGACGCGGGCAGGTTGTACCAGCACCCGCTGGAGCCCTGCACATAGTTGCTGCTATCATCCGAGCGAACGCCGGGCTGGATGCAGTAGGCCACCGCACCATTGACATATTTGACATGATACAAGGCGCTGCCACTGCCCAAGCTACTGTCTGCCAGAATGGTCAGGTTTCTCGTGCTGGGCGTGGTCGAACTGCTGTAGTCATACTGCTTGAAGGTCAACTGACTGGTATAGACGTAGACCCGATATTTTACGACTACTGTGGCGGCGTAGGCGGACACCGCCAGCATCGCCGCCATAACCAGTGCAAGTACTAAGGCTGTAAATCGTTTGAATGTTTTCAATGAAAATCCTCCTTTTTCAAAAGATAAAGCCCCTCTGTTGCCAGAGAGGCTTTGCGTTTAGGGTATCAAATTTTAGTCGTAGAGGACGTAGATCAGCAGGCTCCCGCCATCCTCCACGATGCAGACATTACAGTGGAATCCGGCATCCGCCACACTGTCACGTCCCGCCTGCATCATGAGCTGGTGGAATGTGAAGTCCACCATGTCCCGTGCCTTGGCCTCCAGTGTTGCTTGCGAGGCGTCCACCGGCACCGCAGCGGGGAAGCGGTAGGCGCTGTTGTCCAGCGTCAGGCCGCTGTCTGTGACCACGCCGTATTGCGTCACCGCGTAGGCGTTGACCACGTCAATAGCCGCCTGCCGGTCTGCCGGTGCTGTGGGCTCAGGCGTGGGCTCCGGTTCCGGTGTAGGCTCCGGCTCCACATAGCCGGTTTTGGCGTGGACAGTCTCGGAGGGAATGGCCTCCGTAGGCGTGGAAGCAACGGGGGCTTGCTCGGATGTACGCTGTGATACTGCGTCTGCTGATGCTGTCTTTCCGCTGCTGGTAGCTGCGGTTTCCTCGGTGGCTTTCTCAGGTGCAGCCCGTGCAGCTACCTCTGTACCTGCGGCCGGAAGATCGTCCCCGCCCTCCGTCAAAATGGAATTTTTGCTTTCAACAGAGGGTTCTTGAGGGGACGATACCTCCTCCGAGTTGACTGGCTTTTGGCCGCAGGCGGTAAAGAGCAATACACATACTGACACGATCAAAATAAATGCTTTTCTCACAACTTTTTGCGCTCCTTTCTTCTGTATTTGCATCTATTTTAATCATGTTTGCGCCCGAAAATCAATAGGTCGAGAGACTTTATTTTGGGCGGTATAAGCATTTAAAATAAAGTCTTGACAAGCCTTTTGACACTACCACTTGGAAAGAATCTTTCCGTACATCTGGCGTTTGTTGCTGTCGAACCGCTTGACCGTCAGGATCACGGTATCACCTATCTCAAAGTCGCTGTCCTCATACTGATAAGCATAGGAGCACATGCAGACAGTGCCATCCGGCAGGTTGCAGAAAACACCGCCGGCATACTTGCCGGAGATCACAGCCTGCCTCCGGCTGTTGACAGGGTGACGCCGCTCGGCCCCTTCAAAGGGGTCGGACAGCGCTGCCTTCACGGAAATCTTGAGCCGATCAGCATCGGAGTCATAGTCCGTCACAACGCAGTCCAACTCCTGCCCGGGGCGGTAGACAGCGCGTAGGTCTGACACGGACATATAGCAGAGATCCTTCTGCGTCAGCCGAATATCATGGCCATAGCACTCCACTGTGCAGCGGACGGGGCCAACGTCAATGACACGGCATTTCAGTCGTGTGCCGGGCACGTTCAGCTCTGCCCGATGGGCAAAGTAGGAACGGCGCGTTTTCATGGCCGACTTACGGGAGGCCAGTGCAAAGCCGTTTTCCCTATCCACCTTGATGATGTTGAAGGACAGCGTCGCGCCCATGATATGATTCAGGGACATTCCGGGTCGCCCCTCTCCTGACCACATTTCCGTTTCGGGAATCAGGATACGCACACGGTAAGGGACGACGATGGCGCAGGACAGCTCCCGCTTTCGCACCTCGCCGGTCCTGCGGTTGCGCACATTCAGCGAGAACATATCCACGCCGATCACCGTACCGCTGATCGGGCTGCCGCCGCGATAGGACGCGTAGATGGCGTTCCATTCCCGACGTTCCTCCTCGGATAGATTGCGATCCAGCTTATGGAAATCCAGATGGAAGAACTTCTCGCGGTCACTCATTTCCGGCTTCGGTGCAGGCGCTTGCTGCTCCGCTGCGGGAGGAGCTTCGGCCACGAGTGGCGAGGTGTCTTCTTCCGAAACAGCTTCTTCGACTTCTGCGGTGGTTTCCGGATCGGGTGGAGAGCCTTTCTGTGTGGTGGGATCCTCCGCAAAGTCTACGGTCATATCCGCATCATCGGGGGACGGTTCTTCTGCATCTTCAGATGCTTCCGGTGGAACCACTTCGGCTTCGGCGTCAGTTTCTAATGGCACAGATGAAATCTCCAAGTCCTCCCCAGGCGGAGCGCTCCCGTTCAGAATGTCAGGGGGTAGCTGCTCGATAGGAGCAGCTACCGGTTCCACTGTGGCTTCCGTGATCTCTGCGGGAGGATCGGGCTGTGGTTCGGTCGGAACGGTCTTCTTTCTTGGCATTTGGTTACCTCCTCGTTTTAGAATGTCGTGTTTTTATTCGCAAAGAAACGGTGTGTACCGTCCTTTTGCTTCTGTGCAACAATTTGGCGATCCGGCAGTTCCTTGCCTTGCAGGGCGAGGGAGTGTTCCGGAAGCCAGATGAGCCGCTCTTTTTCTCCGATCTCTATACGGCGAAAAGAGGGTTCACGTTCTGCGGACAAAGCTGTCACATAGTAAGCGGTCAGCTCATCACCGAAGAGAAAACAGAGCAGAGCGGGCAGACTGGTGGGGATAGAGAATTGAAGCGGACACCCGCCTGTGATCTCCAGCATCACATCGATGCTCTCCAGAAGCAGCGGATTTGCCGTTTTTGTGATAAGACGAATCACATCGCCCTCCACACAGACAGCGTGAGAGATCCCGCTGAGCTGCCGCAGCATGGGTGTCAGATGCTCCGGGCGCATGGTCATTACTCGTTCCCGGTACTTGCCATACAGCAGCGCGAGAAGCTGGTCGCGCCGGATACAGCCGACCTTGCCTAAGATCTCCATGATGCACTTTTGCTGGTTGGTCAAAAGCATGGCTATATCACCTCCTATGGATCGCCAAGGCTGTTGAGGTAGGGATCGACGACCAGATCGCTTTCACCCTCCGTGATGCAGTTGAACAGGACAGCCATGGTGTATTGGATCGAGTTGCGGATGTTGTGCTCCTGGTTGGCCCGCAGCCGCTGCTCCGTATCGCGCAGCGTCATGCTGTCCAGATCGTGGAGCCTGTGACGCACCCGGCTTTGCGGCAGGGTGGCGTTGCCTACCCGAAAGCTGTCCGAATAAAAAAGCCGCTCGATGGCCGTTTCAAAAATGCGGGCCATCTCCGGCTCAAAAGAGGAGAGCTCACAGGCATCCAGAATGCCGGTAAGCTCTTCTTCGTCCGGTCCCTCCGTAACGGATGGACTGACTTCAATATAACTCTCATCGTTCTTCCTCTTATCAGTATAACTTGGCCGCGGATCTTGCGGTTCTGTAGGCGCAGTATCTGCGGTTCTTGAACCGCTGTTTTCGCCGTTCTTGAACCGCCTATCCTGCGGTTCTGAACGTTCAAGAGCCGCAATATCCGCGGTTCTTGCGCCGCATTCCTCCGGCTCCATAAATGGCGCACACTGGTAATCCGGATCATCCATGGGCTGTACGCAGGCGAGGTAGATCTGGTTGGCATCGCCGCGTCCGCAGCGTTTTTCCCAGATCAGGTGAAGCCCCGCCAGCTTACGGAAGGCGGCGGACACTCGCTGCTCACAGATGCGCAGCTCCCGCGCCAAAGCTTTGCGGGGGAAGATCACAAAGACCTCGCCATTGTCATTGACCCAGCCGTTCCTGCGGGAGAGCTGAAAGCGGTTCAGAAGGAAGGTGTAGGCCACCTTGGCGTCCAAGCTCATTTCCGCATATCGTGGGTCGGAAAATAACCACCGCGGCATTTGCAGATGGTGGACGCTCTGTATATCCGTTTGCTTCATAAGTGCAAACGCAGGGCGCTGGTTCAATTTTGCGGCTTTCATACCGGCCCCTCCTCATAATTATCTTTTGAAGTTGAAGCTTTCCACGGCAGCTCCAAATTCCCCACGATCCGTGCCTTGAACGAATTGCTCGCGGGAAATAAGATCGTAAAAACGGGGGCTGGACCTGTGGTACGGTACAGTGTATCGGAATAATCGTTATAGAATCGGCATGGCATAACGATACAAACGATAATAACGATAACGGCGTTTGGCTGTAGAAGGCCGGGCGCCGTTTTCCCATGCCCGAATGCGGTTATTCCGCCTGTTGCCGTGGGGCGGGCTTCAGCTCCACCATGCCGAGATCGTCGCCATCCACCTCATAGAAAAGATCATCGTCCTCTGCCGTAGAGACCGGTGGCTCTGCCTGTGGGGCAGGCGCCCGTTCTTCGGCAGGGGGCTTTTCTTCCTTCTGTGGCGCGGTGGCCGATTTTTCCTGTGCCTTTTGCTTCCATGCGGGGATGTAGTCCACCACGCGGCAGGTCGTAAGTCCGGCGAAGTCCGGTAATTCTTCCGGCGTCAGCTTATACAGCAGCGCAGGCCGGTGGCCCTGAAACAGTGCCAGACACTTTTGCTGATCTAAGCGCAGCACCTCATCCGGTTGCATCAAGTCCCGCTGAATATTACTGCGGGTCTTGGAATAGGGCCGGGTGCTGTTGTAGATCGGTGAGAACAGCGGCTGCATGGGCATCTGGTTATTGGTGACAGCGATGGTGACCTTGCCGCACTTCTCCGAGATATACTTGGCGGAGGTCAGGTCGTTACAGCCCATATAGATGGTCTGGTTAAAGGTGTTGAGCTGATTTTCCCATTCTTTTCCGGGATACCGCTGCTGCCACTGGCTGAGACTCTGCACCACCACCTGACACGCAATGTTGAAGCCTCGCACGCTGTTCAGCGCGTCGGCAATGCCCTCCATGTAGCCGATGTTGCAGTATTCGTCCAGGCAGAAATTTACCAGTACCGGCAGCCGCCCGCCCTTGCAATGGAGCCGTGCGTAGTTGGAAAGCTGCGGCATAGCCAGTGAAAAGAACAGCGAACTGAGAAACCGGTAGGCGCTGTCTTGCGCGGAAATGATGATGAAGTACGCGCAGGGCCGTTGTCCCGGCAGCACGAGGTCAACATCGTGGTTGCGGGTGATGGTGTCCACCAATTTGTTCTGGAAGATGGCAAGCCGGTTGCCAAGGCCGGTGATGATGTTGCCCCAGAGGTTTTCGCGAGCCTTCAGGAACAGCCCATGATGGCCCTTTGCGGGATGATCGGGCGGCAGCGACGCCAGCGTGCGGTTCAGTTCGTTGACGCTCATGGTGGCAAGGATCTGATACACGTCGCCTAAACCCCGCTGCTCGATGGGGAGCAGATCACCCTTTTCATCCCGCAGATTACAGACGTAGTGGATCAATGCCATCAGGAGATTCAGCTCCGCACGGCTCCAGAAGTCGTCGGCCTCTTTGGGGCTGGAGGTGTTCTGGATGATGGTGTTGGCCACCGTCTGCACCAGATCCGTTTCTGTGTCCAGTCCATAGAGACAATTCCAGCCATCTGAGTGAGCCATGTCCAGGAAGTTGACTGCTTTGACGTAATGGCCGTTTTCCCGGAAGTAGGGGGAAAGCTGCTCGAACAGCTCGCCCTTTGGATCGACACAGAATACAGACTCCTTCCGCTGGGCGCAGCCCATCAGAAAAGGCAGGATCAGGCCGCGGGTCTTCCAACTGCCCGGTGCGCCGATGCAGAGAAGATTGTTGTTCTCGCCGGGTACCATACGGTGAGCCACATAGGCGGCGTATTTGTCGGGGTCTTCCGGCCGTTCCTTGATTTTACCCAACAGCATCCCGGAGACACTGCGTATGGGACCGATTTCCAGAAAGGCTTCCATCTCCCGTTTGGTGAGGAAGCCGGAGGAGCCATGCGTCCCGTCCGGGAGAATATCGAAGCCCCGTGGGTCTCGCGTATACTTATAGCCGGAGAACCAGAGATACCCGCGCTTGGTCACAAGGCAGAACATCAGCACGAAGAACGCGGTGGCCTTCAGCCCAAAGCCGGAGAATATCGCCAGCCAGTTGCGGATCGGATCAAATATCCAGATGGCGGTCACGTCCTGCCCCGTATTATGAAAGACAGCGTCAATTCCGAGGCGCATGGAGTTCAGGAGCATCCCGTAAAAATACCAGCACACCAGCCCGACGGGGATGTAGAGGGGCAGCTTCTTTTTGTGCCGCTGGAACCATACGCCCCAGCGGGCTTCAACGGTATCCTCCAGTTTTTCCAGCAGCTTTGATAAGCGGGGCATGGATCATCTCTCCTTTTTCTGTGACATAGGGGGTATCCGGTGGACGGTAAGGCTTCGGCTCCTTACCCAGCAGATGTGTGATGGCGTCTTCGGTCAAGGTAAAGACCCGCGCTTTTCCAGTGTCCCTGTAGCGTGGGCCCCACACCTCTGCCACCTGCTGCGGCAGAGCGGCCAATATGAGCTGCGAATGGCCTTGCTCCTGCGCCAGCGTATAGGCGGCGTCCACGCGGCGCAGCTCCATGTCAGCCGCCAGCACAAAGGGGTGGCCTTGAAACAGTGCGTCCCAACAGGGACGGTCAGGCGGTGGAGGGCGGTAATGGCCTTTCAGGGCCAAGCGTGTTAAACGCTGGCGGTAATCCGGCTGAGCCATGATCTGAAGCTGTGTCACACCGGTATTGTTGCAGGGCAGAAGATAGACCGGCTGCTGGAACCAGCGGGCGGCGGCACCATAGGCCATGAGCTTACCTTCCTCCTCCGGTTTGGGCTTGTCCAGTTCGGCGAGGATATCCGAATAGCTTTCGCCGCAAAAAAGGAAGCTGCGTGTTCCGGGCAATTTTGCGGTATTGTTCTGAAAGGCGGACAATTCATCCGTGGGGCAAAGGCATCCAATGTCGGGGCAGACATAGTGCGCAGCGCAGAGCAGATCGCCAATGTGGAGCAGCGCCGCCGTGCGGGTGCTGCCCCATGGGTTACGACCACGGCCACGACCAGCAGAGGTGAGAAACAGGGCGTTTTCCTCCGCCAGTTCATCCGGCTGCGTGGCATAGACGTTGATACCGGACTGGTAGGCTGTCAACAGCAGCGAAGCAAGCCGCAGCCGCCGTACAACGGCATCCGCATGGTACGTCCTCGGTGTATCCGGCAGCCATATGGTTCCCGCCAGCAGCCGATGCCCCTCTGCGGTAAGGATCAGGGCCTCGCTTTTGCTGTGGTATTTGATGAGCTTCATCGTTAGCAGGTTCGATAGCTCTGTCTCGCTGACGATCCGCAGCAGCTGGGCGGGACGGATATACTGGCACCATCCCAGCAGCCGCAGCGCCTCGATCTCACGCACACAAAAAACCATTCGCACCCTCATTCCTGTGAACGCCGAAAGCACCCTTACACCGTGCCGGTGTAAGGTCACTTTCGGCGCTTTTCTCGCATCAAAACTGTTGGCTCCCCGTAGAAGGCAGTTTTTCCGCCGCTGTGGGCCGGAGCAGGGGCGCGGAAAAGCTTGCCGGCAAAAGGCTTTGTGGGGCGTATATACCCAACAGATTTTTCTTTCTGAGGAGGCGCGGGATTTTGACCCGCTTTGGCGGAAAACCTGTTGGGTGTTTCCGCCTCAATATAACCCCGTAACGCTGTAATCTCCCGATCGTGCGGAGAAGAAATCCGGTGCATCCTTCATGTCCAGCACGGTGATGTGACACACATTCTGGCAGCTCCGTGTGGAGAGCAGTGCCACTGACAGCGTATACTGGTCATCGTCGGGGACCACCCTGCCCTTGATGGCGTTGCTGACCGCTTTCCAGCCCTTGTTGTCCTGGTCGAAAATGTGGCGGCCATCCACATCGCTGTATTCCTCGATCACCAGCAGCGCGCTTTTGAAATGAGGAAGCTGACCGCCGCAGGCTTCATAAGCGTCCAGCAGCTCCACCAGGGTTTCTGTCAGCCATGTGGGTGGCTGGAACCGGCAGTGGGGCAGCAGAGTATTGATGCGGATATGAAGCCAGTCAATGCCGATGCGTTCCACGCTGCCTACCACCTCCAGCGAACGGAGGGCGCGGCCCCGTTTGTACCCGCCTGTGCCGGGACTCTGCTGTTCGCAGAGGCGGCGGAGCTGCAAGGCGGTATCCTCAAAACTGCCGCATAACTCCTCCAGCATTTTCTGGAAGGTGCCGGGCGGCAGATTGTCCGCTTGGATCAGCAGCTTGCGGGCGTCTATGGCGGCGTCTTCCGTCAGGCGCTGGATCTCCCGTAAATCAGTTTGTTTGCTCATTTGCTTCCTTTCTTCCAGGCCTGCCGGTCGGTGGGTGATGTGGTAATGGCGTCATATTCCTTTTTCGTAACATGGAAAGCCACGGGGACGTGGTTATACCCGATGCACAGCAAGCCCTCGCCGCGCCGGAAACGTGTGATCTGCCGCACCTCCTCTTCCGAGAGGTTGAGGATCTGCTGGATAAGGCGGGCCTCCTGCTCCTCCATCTGCATGACGAATTTGATACGGCTGGAGTCCAGAATGCCCTTGCCGTACTTACCGCCCTCCAGACTGAATAAGTCCTGCATGCCCTGCGTAGAGGTGATAGCGATACCGCCAAGGCCACGGATGGTCTTGACCATCTCCTGCACATAGGCGGCGGCCAGCGGATTGGAACCGGCACCTACCAGACTCCACAGCTCATCCGCAATCAGGGCGGACAGCTCGCCGCCCGCGTTCATGATAATATCGTTGGCGACGTCGATGGCCCAGTAGATACCGGGCAGGATCAGATCATCCGGCATACCGGAGGTGTCCAGCACGATATACTTGTTGTCGATGCTGATGTGGTTGCGGCGGCCCATGGCGGCGGCAGAGCCGGTCACATAGCGGGTCAGCACCACAGCCAGATGCTTGGTTTCTGCCCTTTCCAGCAGAACATTGTACCAGTCGGGGATGATGGGCATTTCCTTAAATGCTCCGTTTTCGTCCACCACGGAGGCGTTGTCGAAGGTGATCCCATAGCGGTCGTAGCACTCCACCAGCGAGGCATCCAGATAGTTCTTGTCCTCCTCCGTGAGATCCTTCTTTTGCAGGGAGTACCAGATGATGAGCCGGGAGATCTTGTCTGCCAGCACGGAGTCGTCCCGTGCCGCCAGCTCTTGTATCCCAGCATAGGCATCCAGTGTCTTGCGGCGGATAGCCATGATATTGGGGCAGTCCCGCGAGGAAGGGGACAAGCGCAGATACAGACCGCCCAGCTGCTCACAGTTGGGGCGGAACTCGTGGCCCTTCTTGGGAATGACGCATACCACACGCTTGCCCTGCTCACGCAGGCGTCCGGCCAGACATTGGAGCGTTACGCTCTTGCCGGCGCCGGAGTTGCCGCCGATCCACCAGTTGCCGTTGGTGTATTTGTAGTCATCGTAGGGGTCGAGGAACACTGGGGACTTGTTATAGAGGTTCAGTCCCAGAAATATGCCATTGCGGTCGCTGTGCTCATAGGACACAAAGGGAAATGCCGCAGCTACGCCGGTGGTCAGCGCGTTGCGGCGGCTCTTGCGTTCAATGTCGGCGTCCAGTGCGACCAGCGGCAGCGCGGAGAGGAAGCCCTGCTCATTGGCGTAATCGCAGCGGCGGGCGATCATGTCCACCGATACGCACAGCTTCTCCACGGCGGTGACGCGCTGTTCCAGCGTATCCGGATCATCTGCCACCACTTCGATGAGGGTGTGCATATAGTAGAAGTCCTCGCCCTGCCGGTTCATGACGTCCTTCAGGTAAAGCCCGGAGGTGATGGCACTGTCCAGCTCCTCATAGTCCTGCCGGGTATCTCCTACATCACGCATTCGGCTGCGGTTGAGCATGGTGGTCTGCGCAATTTTGGAGAGGATCTTTTCACGGTTCTGGCGGGTAAAGCTGAAGCTGACATTGACGCCCTCGCCAGCCTCCACCAAGGGCGCAAGCCAACAGGAGCCGACTGTGGTGCTGTAGCCATAGCCGGTGATGTAGAGGTAGGCATGAAAAACGCCGTCCACTACGATGTAGTCACGGCTTTTCGTATCAATGGCGGTGGGGGAGAGAATGTCCAGAATGGTGGTGGAGCCGGCTTCCAGCTCGGAGAGATCCGGCCTTTCCGGGCCGAACAGCAGCCGTTTCAAAAGCGGCTGCTTCTTGATAACAGGCTCGGCTTCTGCCGATGGTACGGGTTTCTTTTGCTTTTTCATTGGTGATACTCCTATGATAGATGGTGTGGCTGATGCGCTCCGTTTCAAAAACATAAAATGAAACGCATCAAAAACACAAAACGAAATCCTTCAAAAACATAAAACGCGACCGCATCAGGTCTGTTCCTCATACACGCCATGTACCGCCGTGGTCATATCAAATACGCCCTCCGGCAGCTTGACGCGCTGGCTGGTGCGCTTGTTGATGATCTCGTAGAGCAGCTCCAGCGCAAAGTCATCCGCATAGCGCGGCTCCTGCACCTCCAGTTCACACAGATCCAGATAGCGGCGGGCGGTGTCCGCCTCCTCATTTAGCCGCTGGATAATGCCCTGTACGGTGTTGGGAGAGGCCCGCATCTGCGATTCATACTGGAATACCATAAAGAACCGATGCTGCAAAGCGTTGCTGGCCACTCCCATGCCGATGTCCTGAATGTTATCCCGGATCATTTCACGGCAATAGGCGTTGTCCTCGTACTTCGCGTACTCCTGCATCCGCTCAACATAGCGTGATATGTCGGCAGGCAGCGTCCGTGCCTCAAACTGCATGTGATCCGGCGCGATCTTGAGATATGCGGCGAAGGCTTCCACGATGGCCTGCCGGTCCTCAGCGGACTTCAGATAGATGTTCACCGGTATGATCTCAAGGATTTTGATAAAGCGGTTGTCCTTTGTAATGACCACACCGCCGATGATATTTTTGACGGGCAGCCAATCCTGAATACTGCCCTGATAGCTGGCCGTGACGCCAGTCTCCACACCGCCGCCAAATAGCGTTTTTTTGATACTCATGCCGTTACCACTCCTCTGAAAAACATCATGCGCCTGCGGCAGTGCCATGCCCACCAGCCCTTCAGCCATCGTGTCAGGCTGTCATCGCTGACACCCATCAGTCCAAAGCCGCCGATAGGAACGACCAGCGAGACGGTCACGATGATCTTCGGCGTCAGGGAGAAGGGCAGATATGTCAGGCACACATACAGCACCGGCAGGCATAAAAGAAGGGCCTCAATGAGATTGCGGATCTCAAACAGGCCCAGGATCCGTCCGGCATTGGTAAAGTTGACTGGGATATAGTAGGTGTCAGTGTTCATTCTCGACCTCCTTCGCGGGCTGCAAAAGCCGCCCTTTATAGGTTTGATATTCTTGCCTCAGCTCCTCCGGTGCGCCGTCCCATTCCGCCAGCAGCCGCTCCATACCGAGACAGAGCAGATGCTCGTGGTACTCGGTGGGCGGAATATCCGCCAGTTCCATGCGGCTGAGATGCTGGTTGCTGATGTTCATGCGCCCGGCAAGAGCTTTCAGTGTGATCTTGTATTTGATGCGCAGAACGCGCAGACGGGTGGGAACGTACATTATCCGGCCTCCCTGTATTCGATGTAGGGGATGTGGCACCAGCCCTGCCAGCCGCGGCCCGCGACCTCCGTCCGTACCACGCCGTACTTGGTGCCCATGGCCTCCACCGCGTAGCCGTTGCCTACATAGACGCCGATGTGGCCCTGCTTCCAAAGTGCGATGCCCACAAGCTCCGGCATGGTATCCATCGTTCCCGCCATACCGGCTTTCTGAGCGTTGGCATACATCTGGTCAGCGCCGACATCGGGCATCCCGTTTGTGCCGTAGTTGATGGAGCCGCTGGCAGCATCAAGCCAACCATAGCCTTTGATGAGTCCGATGCAGTCCGCCGTGCGGCGGCCCAGCCAGTTGGCGCGGATAAAGTCCTCATATTTGCCGACGCCCTCCGGGTACTGCTGGAGCTTGTAGTTGAACAGGGCTTCCGTCAGGACGTTGCCATAGGTGCCCCAGCAATAGCCCCAGTTGTTCTCCCACGCCTGCATGGCGTAGGCGGCAAGGTCTACATTGTTCTTGGTAGAGGGGCTGACAAAACCGGACGTGTCAATGGTGTCGCCGTAGCTGCCGCCATGCTCATAGTCTCCGGTATAACCGGTGTCGCCGCTGTAATTGGGTCGGTATGGCGCGTAATATTCCGCGTATTCCTCAAGTGCGTCACTCTCGGTCAACACCTCATACAGCGCACCCGCCCATGTGCGGGCATCTTCCTCAAAGGAGAGCTGATCCATAAATGCCTCCGGGTCAAGGTGGTCAATCTGAATGACCAGTGTTCGCTTGAGCAGGCCGCCGAACTCGAAGATGTTCAGCGTCGGCTCATAGCGGAGCCGGGAAGTTGCCAGTGACAGTACGGCCTCCGTGGTCATTACCTCTAAGTCCTGTTGATAGGCCACGGAGCTGATAGCGATGAACCAGCGCAGGTCATCCTCATCAAAGTCGCTGTCGATCTCCACCCCGTCGATCTCAATACCTTCCTCCTCATATTGCTGGATAAGGCTTGTCACGATGGCGTCGATCTGCGTATTTTCAAAGTCCTCCAGATCCATATAAAACCCGCCCAACGTCATGGCCTGTCCCGTCATGCGGGAAACGGGTGCTGTACCGGAGGAGGAAAAGCCAAAGAAGATATTGGGGAGATAGGCAAAGATCAGCATGGGCAGCGCGATCAACGCCACCAGTACCCAAATTGCCAGCTTGGCGAGAAACGGCGCGGCCTCCTTTGCCGCCGCCAGGGCGGCGCCGTGGACACCGCCCGCTGCGGCTGCCTTGGCGATCCTCGCGGCACTGACAATGCGCCGTGCCATGTCGATGTCGCTGTGCTGACGCTGATTATCCTGCATGGTCATCGTCCTTTTTCTTGTCGGTCCGCTTGCTGCTCTTGGCGTCCTTCGGGACAGCGCGGCCCGATACGGTGGGCTGTTTCACCTGCGTAGGGATATGCGGCGTCTGCTTGGGCGTACCTTGGGTATTCTTCGTGGGGCCGGCAGTCGGCCTGCGGGTGCTGTGGCTCATTCCTGCGGTATCGGGACGAACCCCGCTGCGCTGTCCGGTGGACACAGCAGAGGGGGCGGCACTCCGTTCCTGCGGTATCGTGCTGGAGCGTGGCGCCTTGGTCGGAGTATTGGCGGACGCGGGAGCCGGACGCACAGTTTTTTCCGCCACAGTGGAACGGGCGGGGCCGGTATTCCTGCTGTATCGGCTCTCAAAAGCAGAGGTAGCCGTATGCTGCTGGGCAGCAGAGGCGGTATGCTGCTGTGCGCCTGCCTGCACATGACTGCTGCGGCTGACGGTATGGCCCGCTTTTCCTGCGGTATCGGAGGGCGCAATCTTATGCTCACCGGGAACGTGGCTTACAGGACGGCGCGTACCGGGCATAACAAAGCTGCGGTCTGCCGCTGCGGACGCCGGCTGCGCTGACGGTTCCGTACCGGATGCCCGCGGCTCAGTCTGACGCGGCGAGCTGCCGGACTGCTGCTCGGAACGTCTGCTGTCGGCAAAGGTGTTGACCGTGTTGACGCCGCCGTAATAGCGCCCGCCGCTGGCGGGCTTGCTGCCGGGCTTGGTCTGCGTCTGTGCGCCGGTTTTTCCTGCGGTAGTGTTCTTGCCTGCGGTCTGCACAACGCGGGAGGCTACCGTTCGCGCCACCGTATAGGTCAGCACACCGGGGAAGGAACGCCCCAGAGAGTCGCCGGTGATGGCAGGGTTCAACCCGATCCGCGTGATGATGGCGTCGATTTTCTTGGCAACCTTGACTACGGTAAGCACCATCACGATCCACGGCAGTACATCCAGTCCACTGGGATAGAAGGACAGGATCGACAGCAGCATTTTGACGAACACCACGTTCATCACCATCAGCAAGCACATGGAGCCGTACATACGGCACCAGCCGGAGAAAATGTCCGAGGTGCTGCGGCTGCCACCTACGCCGAAGGCCAGCGGCGCCATGATGGTCAGCACCGCCAGAATAAAGTAGCGTTCTGCCATCTCAAAGAACAGCTTGCAGGATTGGAACATGACGATAAGACCACAGATAATGACCAGTAGCCACGAAATGGCCAGACCGACAAAGGTGCTCTCATCCGGCAGCTTGATAGTCGCAGCATCCGGCATCTGTACCATCTCGATGATAACTGACGTCATATTCAGGCAGGCGTCGCAGATCTGCGGACTGACCACCAGCAGAAAAGAAAAGACGAAGGTGCGGGTAAACAGCAGCTTGGGATCGTCGGCCTCAAAGCCTACTCCTGCCATCATGCTGCGGGTGGCCTGAAACACCAGATTGCCCAGCAACAGCGCCCAGCCCACACCCAGCATGATTTGCCGAATGGTCGTGATAATGGGCATGTGCGTTTCCAGATAGGCAAAGTCGAGGCTCATCAGGTCAAACAGCACCGAGGAGAAATACTCCCAGCATTCCAGTATCAGTCCGTATGTCCATTCCAGAAAACCCTGAAAGATCAGCTCAAGCATAGTCGGTCACCCCTCTCGTTCGGGGAGCGTGGTGTTTCACGGCTCCAGTGTAGCAAGCCCCTGAAACAGCGGGACAACATAGGCGATAAACGCGCCGATGCCGTTGATAATGGCCCACGCCAGCCAGATACGTTTCAGCCAGTCCCATGCCTGATCCGACTTCTGCTGGGTGTTGGACATCTTCGCACCGATCACGGCGATGGCGGTCATAAGACCTGCCAGCACTGTGCTGACCGAGGCGATGTGAGTATAGATGTCCTTGATGATCCGGCTGGCCGCTGTCCACATATCCTCCACGGCGTAGACGGGAACCAATAAAAAAAGCCCTGTCAAAAACAGGACACAGCAAAAGAGATAGACCTTGTATGCGGTTTTCATGTTCATTCAGTTTCCTCCATAGTGGCAGATGGTTCGTTTTCTTGCAGAATATCTGATAAATGCGCGGCAAAGGCACGCATGAAAATGGGGAGGATGTCCTTGCTGCCTGACAGCCACCAGATGGGGTCAGGCAAACTGCGGCGCATGGCGTCATAGGACATGGATAGTGCCAGCAGTGCTTGGCGGGGCCGGTTCTCTGCTTCCTCGCTGATGATGTGCTGGCAGACACCGGATGCACTCTCGTGGCTCTCTACGGAGTCGCAGAGTTGGTCATAATAGAGACCGGCGCTGACATAGGCCAGTGGTTGGATAATGCGCTCATCCGGCGTTCCATCGGGCGTGAGCAGCCCCATTCGCCGCAGCCGCATGGCGGCGGAATCATCAAAGGGCGTAGTAATATGCGGCGGCATTCGTTGTGCGTGCATGGTGATCCTCCTTAGTGTGTAATAGAGAAGGCCCGATACCTGCGGTATCGAGCCTTTTATAATAATTGATATTTAATGTGTGGAATGACTGGCGAAAGCTATCAAAAGCCCATTGCAGGCGAGAATTGAAAGTGTACTTTCAATTCTCTTGGAAAAATTGGAAATACACTTAGAATTCCTGCTCATTGCTTGTCCTTCATTGCTTTCTGAGGGGATACCGTTCTTTCAGTCCATGCAGGGTTTCTTAGCAGGTTTTGCTCAATCAGCAGAAGTTCCTGCGTTGCATGGCCGAATGTAATCCTGTCATGCTCCCGGAGAACATACTGGTTTTGCATCGTTTCATATGCCCTCTGCACATCTGCGTTGCCTTTGGCAGAGCGGAAGAATGTAAATTCCGAGGGGGCTACACCGGGAATACCATCCAAGCGGCCAGCTTCTTCCTCCAGTCGTATATCCAGCAGATGCTCCATTTGAGCAGGATCCGCCATCAAGAGCTCGATTTTGGGATTGTGCGACAATACAGCCAAATCATATATGTGCTTGGCTGCCTCAAAGGCACGATGCTCAACAGAGGACTTTCTAACATAGGCTTCCGCCGCAAACAGCTTATCGACGAAGATACGCTCCATGGTGATCGTCTGGATGTTAAAGGGACTTACTTCATAAACTGTTTCCAGTATTCGCCGCTGCTCCTCGGTGGCCAAATCATAGAGCATAGCGGACACCTCTAAGGTATCGACCGGCTCACTGATTGTGAAGGATGTCGCTTCGATTTTCAGCTTACCGAAGCGCTGCAGTGCGTCATTGCTGTCATAGGCCGTTGCAGGGTCGTAGGTATATACGGAAATAACCTCCGAGCGATTAGTGCGTCCTTGCTCAGGATCTCTCGGGAGTGACACATACTTTTTAGTCGCCCGTTCCAGCCGCTTGACGCTTTGGCTTCGGCTACAGTTTCTGGTATCAACCGAAAGGTCGATATCTTCTGAAAAGCGGTTGGTTGTCTTTAATGCTTTGTACAGCGCTGTGCCGCCCTTGAAGTAGGCCGGTAAACCGTCCTTTTGCATTTCGGCCAGTTCACTCAAAATCAGAACGACATAATAGTCCTTCTCCAGCACATCGGTACGGTAGCCTGTTCTTGAATGAATGTCCTCCAGAAGAACGCCAAATGCGTCCCTGTCCAAATGTAGTTTCATATCATCTCTCCTGCACTTGCCGTGCTTGCCAGATGAAGCACAGTCGTTTTGTTGTAAAAGTCATTTGCGAAAGCCAGCAGGGTTCCGTACTCAAGCCTTTTTCCTTTAATATGGCGTGCGATGATCTCATAAGGATGGGCATCGTCTACCGGGGCTTTGTCCAGAAGTTCAAGAACATCCAACACCTGCAGATAGGATTTGTTCTCCGCAGTCACGGTAGTCTTGGGAGGACGGATCATCACACCGAGTTTCCTATCTGCTCTTGCGCATTCTTTCGCCACATTCGTGGCAAGAATACGCTGTCGCGGCATTTGAGAGGTAAGCCCCAACTGATGCATGACGGTGAAGCCGGTTTCATAACCGATATTGGGCAGAAGATATTTGTCTGCGATGAGCTTCTCTTTATTGATCCCGACTTCCCCAAACGGCGTCACGGATGTCCGGTAATAGATGCCCTTTTGGTAGCATCTCAGCTCAGGAAGAACCGCTCCATCCATAATGCGTTTGAATGCAACAGCGGTAGCAGCAGCGGCTTCCTTATTATCAAGCTGATAGGCTGTTCCAAGCTGCTGCGCAACACGATTCGTATAAATAGGTGTGCCGACAGTCTCTTTTTTGAGAATATCACAAGTAAAATCAACATAAGTCGCGCGCATTCTGACCACCTCCTTGATATATTATATTCAGAATTACGCTTTTAATTCCGATGAAATTATATCATTCCTGTTGGTGGTAGTCAAGGGCACTGCGGTAGATGTTTTTTCACTGTGCCGCTATGCAGGTTGTTCCTCACACAGCCAGTTCTTTCGGATATATGTGCCTAGCAGCAAAGTTCTGAAGCCTGGATTTGTGGTTGTTTTCTTTCAGACTATCAAAGATGCTGATGGCAACTTGGGTGCTACCACCCAGGTTGTCAGAGCCGCTTTTATCCGGTGGGAGTTGCACGTTTATGTGCAGCTTCCTTTAGAAACTCCAGAAACATCTCCTCCAATTCCGCCTCGCTGCCGATTTGTTCTAAATACGGAGCAAACTTCCTGCGGTCGAAGGTGATCTTCTTAGACGGTGCGGAACGATTCTTATCCGCGGCGGCGCGAGCTTCACGCCATGCGGCGTAGATGGCCTGCTTATCCGCTGCGGGCGGCGGACATTTCTGCGTGATGTGATTCAAGGTGACCTTGTTCAGCCGATACCCTTCAATGCGGCACATCTCCACAAACGCCTCCTGTGAGGTTTCATCGTAGTCGGCGATCATATCCGCACAGCTCAGCGGTAAGTGCCGAGGATCGCTTTCCAGAATATCCGCCAGAGGCGGGATCAGTCCGGCCAGCTTGACAGCCTTGCGGATCTCATATTCTGTAACGCCAAAGAAATCCGCTACGATTTCACGGGCATTGTACCTTTGGCGATTTTCGCCAAAGGTTTCTGGTGCCGCATTACGCTGCCCGTTTCGGTTTTTAGCATCCAGCATAGCTTTATATGCTTTGCCTCGCTCGATGATGGTCAGTTCCTGCCGCCGCAGTAAATTGGTAGCCGTGGCGATGATAATGGCGCGGGCATCGTTGGCCGCGACGACCTCAGCGGGAATTGTGTCATGCCCGGCCATGCGCCATGCGGCGGTGCGATTGTGTCCGGCCAGAATCTCATATTCATCGCTGCCGGGGATACTCCTGACGATGATACGCTCCAGCAAGCCCTGCTCAAGAAGCTGCTGGGCGAACGCCCGCAGTTTTTCCGGGGGATACGGGTGAAATCCGATATCGATGGTGAAAAAGGGTCGTAGCTTATCTATCGGAAGCTCGCGGATCGTAGAAGCTGCCACGGGAAGCGGGTCGATAAGGCTTTCATAGGCCCTGTTGCCGATCTCCATTTCTGAGACCTGCTGGGCAGCGCTCATGCGCTGCTTCAGCAGGTCTTTCATGTTGTTGCTCTTAGCCAAGCGACAACACCTCCCGCGCCAGACTACGGTAGGACTCTGCGGCGGGGTTCTTCGGTGCGTAGTCCAGAATACTCATACCGGCGGCAGGACATTCCGCCACCTTGATGGTCTGCTCAATGGGGCGCTCAAACACATGAAACGCCTCACCGTAGACTTCGCCGACTGTTGCCCGGACGCTCTGGCAGAGCTGTGGACGGGATTGATACATGGTCAGCAGGATGCCGGCGATTTTCAGTGAGGGATTGAAGTGGGTCTGCACCGTGCGTACCAGCTCCAGTACGTCGGGAATGCCCTCGCTGGCGAGATAATGAGCCTGCACAGGGATGATGCAGTAATCTGCGGCTGTCAGCGCATTGACCGTCAGCAGTTCGTGTTTCAGTCCGCAGTCGATGATGATATAGCGATAGGTGTCGCGCAAGGCGCCCGTGATATGCTTGAGCATTGCTTCACAGCTGCGGCTGCTATCGCCGTAGGGCTGATACTGGGATAGCTGCATGATTTGCAGCCGGGCTGCGGCATCTGCCAGCCTGCGATTGGCGGGAACGATGTCCATACCGGTATCGCTATGTAGGATAGCCTTTTGCAGATGCTGCGCAATGTCCTCCGGATAGTCGATGGCGGCCAGCAGCAGAGAGGCCAGTGTGTGCTTCATTTCACCAGCGGTATATCCCAACGCAGCGGTCAGATTGCCCTGCGGGTCGTTGTCAATAAGTAAGACCTTCTGTCCTTCAGCGGCCAGTGCGGCACCAAGGTTCAAGGCCGTCGTCGTTTTCCCAACGCCGCCCTTGGAATTTGTAATGGCAATAATCATCACTTTTCCTCCTGTATTTATTCCGATTTAAGGGGCGTATCACAAGGCGTTTTTTACGGTAATTTACCATAGTTTAACAAGTGCTCACAGCGCTTTTTGCAAAATTTGTTGCAAACGAGCATCTTTTCAGATGCGCTTAAAAACTGATAACACAACGATCAGAGACTCTTCTTGGCAAAATGCTTGACGTGCATGGGGTCACAGGTTCGAGTCCTGTACCGCGCACCATCGTCAAAAGCCCTGAAACCATTATGGTTTTAGGGCTTTTCGTTATTTTGCCGAAAAGCTTTGTTGTAATGATTTGGAAAATGCCCGCAAAAGTTGCAGAAATTGGCTTTTGTGGATTTTGCCGCAGCAAAAAAACAGGCGGCCTCCTTAATTGGGGAGGCCGCCTGTTTTGCGTATTAGAATTATTTTTAAGTACCCAAGGAATATCTCTTATCTCAAAGCAACCAAATATCCCATCGCATTGGTCAGTTCAGCGTTTTTCTCTGCGTAATATGCGGTGGCAGCGGTGTTGTGCGCGATCACATCGCTGTTCTTGGCGATAGTAGTGCCGATCTGCGAAATGCCTTCCAGTTGTATGACGGCATCTGATGCGTTGTTTTCTATGTTGTATATCGCGGTCAAGGCGCTGTTCATCGTGTCGTTGAGCTGCGTCAATTCCTGCTTCATGCTGCACATGGCGGAGTACATCATGTATTGGTTGGCCTTTATTTGGTCCAGCGAGTCGATCACCGTATCCAACTGTTCAATGACGCGATTGGCGCGAACTTCCGACTCGTACAGGTTATAGGCACCGTTCGTCCCCTCCAGCTTTTTGCAGCGCCCTGACATAAGGTATTCATAGAAAGACGACAGCGCAACCGCATTTTGGTATTTTCCAAAGATAATACCAGCGGCATAGAGTTCATTTCGAGCAGCGATGGATTTTTGCAGTAGCTCCATCGTTTGCGCTACCTCACCATCCAATATTTTCTGTGCCTCTGAAGCGGGGGTGGGGCGTGCCTCAGCTTCCGCGCATTTTTCTTCCACATCGGCTTCGGCTTCTGCCAGTTGACGCTGTGCGTCATCCAACGCTATTTTTGCCGCACCTGCCATTTTGCGCGCCTCGTCAGCATCATGCTGCAGTTCTGGATCTGACCGAATGGCAGCCACCTTTTCCGCTGAAAAAAGAGGTGTGGCGGGTATGTCAGCGCCACTGATGCATCGCGCTGTGACAATCTTTGCCTCGTACTGGGCAACTACACAGCAAGCTCCTACATTGAGCGATCTTCCCGCCCGAAGGTAGGGAGCTGCGCCAGCTAACTCATCCGGGCAGGACATAAGCGCCGCATCGAGTTCCGCCACCGCAGGATCATCTTTTTGGGCATGGTACGCTAAAGAGCTCTCATCCCTAAACGCCTTAAATGCTTTAATTGAACGTTGCTTCTTGAAAAAAGGATGCTCAAGATTCATTTTTTGCACCTCCGAGCTGTTCTGATTTTTTGCCGCATATCTTGCACAGACCTACCGCCCGGCCATCAAAGGCAAGCGCCTCATCGTAGGTGGAAAAGAACCTGACATGGTATGGAAGCAGTTTGCTTTCTTTGCACAGTCCCTTGATATGCAGCCGATGGGTGTTTCCGCACGGGACATGAGCCTTTCTCTTGGGCAGAGCGAGAGCTATATCAACAAGATCGAAAACAAGCGGACGCTGCCGTCCATGACGGGCTTTTTCTATATCTGCGACTACCTGAACATCACCCCGCAGGAGTTCTTTAACACGGACGCTGCCGCTCCGCAGAAGTCGAAGGAGCTGCTCCGCGAGATCGAGCGGCTGTCGCCGGAGCAGGCGGAGCATATTTTGCTTGTGGTGCGGGATATCATAAAAAACAATGATACAGCAGCCTAACAGAAGAGGACTGCAATAAACAAGGAACAGGGCCGCGGCCCTGTTCCTTGTTTATGAAGAGGTTCTCTTGCTTGAAAAATCAAAGGCCCATGGCCAGCTCGGCGATCTGCACGGTGTTGGTGGCGGCGCCCTTGCGCACCTGATCGCCGCAGCACCAGAGGTTCAGGCCGTTGTCGCTGGTAAGGTCGTCCCGGATGCGGCCCACAAACACGATGTCCTGATCGGAGGTATCCAGCGGCATGGGATACTGCTTGTTCTTGAGATCGTCCACCAGGCGGCAGCCTGCCGCCTTGGCGATGGCGGCCTTGGCGTCGGCCACGCTGATCTTATCCTTGGTACGCACCACGATGGATACACTGTGGCTGCGAACCACGGGAACGCGGACGCAGGTGCAGCTGACCTTCAGGTCGGGCAGGTGCAGGATTTTGCGGCCCTCGTTCTGCATCTTCATCTCCTCGGAGGTGTAGCCCTCGAAGGCCTCGCCGCCAATCTGGGGGATGACGTTATAGGCGATCTGATACTGGAACACCTTGGGCTGGTAGCTTTCGCCCCTGCTCAGCGCGTCCACCTCTGCCATCAGCTCAATGGGGCCGTCTGCGCCTGCGCCGCTGACTGCCTGATAGCTGGAGGCCACGATGCTCTCGATGGGACTCAACTGGTTCAGGGCGTTGATGGCCACCAGCGACACGATGGTGGTGCAGTTGGGGTTGGAGATGATGCCCTTGTGCCACTTCACGTCCTCGGGGTTGATCTCCGGGATCACCAGCGGCACGTCCTTGTCCAGACGGAAGGCGCTGGAGTTGTCCACGAATACCGCACCGGCCTTGACGATGGCGGGCGCGTACTGCTTGGCAATGTCGTTTTCCGCCGCGCCCAGCACCAGATCCAGACCCTCGAAGGCGCTGTCGGCAACGGCGACCACTTCTACCTCGCCGCCGTTAAAGGGCAGCTTCGTGCCTGCGCTGCGCTCACTGGCGATGGGCCGCAGCTCCGCCACGGGGAACTTGCGCTCCTCCAGAATCTTCATCATCTCGCGGCCTACCGCGCCGGTAGCGCCCAGAATACCTACCTTAAACTGCTTCATTTTGCAACTTCCTCCTTTACAAAGCTGTCATACAGGACACGTATGGCCTGTTCAAAATCCTTTTCCTCTACGCCCACGATAATGTTCAATTCCTCCGGGCCCTGCGTTATCATACGAATGTTGACGCCGTGCTCACCCAGCTTGCTGAAGATCTTACCGGACACGCCCAGACGGTACGCCATCTTCCGGCCTACCGCCGCCACCACGGCGATGTGCTCCGTCACTTTGATGGTGTCGGGCTGCACCTCCTGCTGAATCTCGCCCAGCATACTGTACAGGCACGGGGCGGCCTTGGCGGCCTCCACCACCAGCGACACGGTGTCGATACCGGAGGGCGCGTACTCCACGTTTACCTGATGCTTGGCCAGAATGGACAGCAGCTTCAGCAGAGAGCCGGGCTCCGAGGACATGCCGCTCTTGGCGATGGTGATGATGGAGAAGCCCTTTTTGCCGGCGATGCCGGTGATGAAGCTTTCGTCCTGCTCCTCGTCGTCGATGCTGCTGAGGATCATGGTGCCGTCGTGGGCGGGATCGTTGGTGTTGCGGATGTTCAGGGGAATGTTCTTCTCCCGGACGGGGAACACCGTGCCCTCGTGCAGCACCTGCGCGCCCAGGTAACTCAGCTCACGCAGCTCGCTGTAGGTGACGCGGCGGATGGGGGCGGGGTTCTCCACGATGCGGGGATCGGCCATCAGGATACCGGACACGTCCGTCCAGTTCTCATATACGTCGGCGTCCAGCGCCGCCGCTGCCAGCGCGCCGGTGATGTCGCTGCCGCCGCGGGTCAGGGTCACCACCCGGCCGTCGGGCATAGCCCCGTAGAAGCCGGGGATCACCACCCGCTGGCCGTCCGCCGCCTTCCGCAGCGCCTCATAGCTGGCTTCCTGATCCACCGTGCCGTCAAACTTGAACCGCAGCCACAGCGCCGCGTCCAAAAAGGTATAGCCCAGATACTCCGCCATCAGCCGGGCGGCGAAATATTCGCCGCGAGAGGCCAGATACTCCTCGTCCGCTTCACCGCTGCACATCCGCTGCCACAGAGCGTCGAACTCCGCCGCCAGATCGAGGGACAGGCCGCAGTCGTCGGCGATCTGCTGATACCGCTGGCGGATCAGGGCGAAAATTTTCTCGCAGCTGACGCCGTATTTCAGGTGGGCGCTGCACAAATATAAGAGATCCGTCACCTTGTGATCGTCCTTGTACCGTTTGCCGGGGGCGGACACGACGATGACGCGGCGGGCGTCGTCAGCCTCTACAATGGCCTTGACTTTGGCAAATTGCACGGCGTCAGCCATGGAAGAGCCGCCGAATTTTGCTACTTTTAACATATCAACAGTCCTTTCGTCGGGTGCAAAGTGTTTTCTATGGGAGACAAAAAGACAATATATGGTAATTTGTCTTTGAATAAAAAACACTTGACTTTTTATGGGAAACAATATATCATAACCATCATGAAAATGCAAGGCGAAATTTTTGCTTTTTTCGAGAAAATTTTTGGAGAAATTACCCGGAGGTCAATCCCATGATGGAATATCAGAGCACACGGAACCCGGAGCTGCACGCCACGGCGGCGCAGGCGGTACTGCAGGGCCTTGCCCCTGACGGCGGACTGTACACCATGCCGTCGCTGGCGCAGGTGAAGCTGGACTGGCAGGCTGTCTTACAGCTGGATACCCTGTCCATGGCCCGTGAGATTCTGGCGGCGCTGCTGCCGTCTTATGATAAAGAAGAGATGGACAAGCTGGTTCACGCCGCCTATGCGGGGAAGTTTGAAACGCCCGACCTGACCCCCACCGTTTCCGTGGGGGAGGACGCGGTGCTGGAGCTGTTCCGCGGCCCTACCAGCGCTTTTAAGGATGTGGCCCTCAGCATGCTGCCCCGGCTGATGACGGCGGCGCGGGAGAAGTGCGGCGTAGAGGACGAGATCCTGATCCTGACCGCCACCAGCGGCGACACGGGAAAGGCCGCCATGGCGGGCTTTCAGGACGTGCCGGGCACGAAGATCATCGTGTTCTATCCCTATGGCGGCGTCAGCGCCGTGCAGCAGCGGCAGATGGAAAGCCAGCTGGGCCGCAACGTGTGCGTGTGCGCCGTTCGGGGCAACTTCGACGATGCCCAGACCGGTGTAAAAGAGATCTTCGCCGCCGTGGAGCGGCAGAAGCTGCTGGAGAGAAAGGGCGTGCGCCTGTCCTCCGCCAACTCCATCAATATCGGGCGGCTGGCCCCGCAGGTGGTGTATTACTTCCGCTCCTATGCCGACCTGTGCCGCATGGGCCGCGTCAAAGTGGGCGACAAGGTGGATTTCGCCGTGCCGACCGGCAACTTCGGTGATATTCTGGCGGGCTATTTTGCCCGTGAACTGGGGCTGCCGGTGGGACGGCTCGTCTGCGCCAGCAACGCCAACAACGTGCTGACGGAGTTCCTGCGCACCGGCCGCTATGACCGCAACCGCCCCTTCTATAAGACGGTATCTCCCTCCATGGACATTCTGGTGTCCAGCAATCTGGAGCGGCTGCTGTATCTCATGAGCGGCGATGCGGCGCTGGTGGCGCAGCTGATGGCGCAGCTGAAGGAGACGGGCGTCTATCAGGTGCCCGACGACCTGCTGGAGAAGATGCAGTCCGTGTTCTGGAGCGGCTGCTGCGACGACGCCGCCACCAAGGCGGCCATCGGCAGGCTGTGGAAGGAGCAGCACTATCTGGCGGACACCCACACGGCGGTGGCATGGCAGGTGGCGCAGGATTATAAGGCCGCCTGCGCCGACCATAACCCTGTGGTGGTACTGTCCACCGCGTCCCCCTACAAGTTCCCTGCCGCCGTACTGGAGGGACTGGGCGAACAGCCGGAGGATGACGAATTCGCCGTGATGGAGCGGCTCCACGCCCTGACCGGCGTACCCGTGCCGCCCAATCTGGCCAGCCTGCGGCAGCAGGCCGTCCGCCACCGGGATGTGATCGACCGGGAGGATATGCTGGCGTATGTTTTGAAGAAAGCGGGTGAACCGGTATGGAGCGAGTGACCATCCGTGTCCCGGCCACCACCGCTAATCTGGCGGCGGGGTTTGACGTGCTGGGCTGCGCGCTGGGACTTTACAATACCTTATCTTTTACCCCGGCGGAGCGGTTGAGCTTCTCCGGCTGTGACGAGCAGTATCAGACAACGGAGAATCTGGCCTATGTGGCCTATGAGCGGGTGTGGCGGGAGCTTCGCCGCAGTGACGTGCCGCCGGTGCATATCCACATTCAGGCGGATATTCCCGTGTGCCGGGGCCTTGGCTCCTCGGCGGCGCTGATCGCCGCCGGCGCCATGGCGGCCAACATCATGGCGGGCAAGCCCTTTGGCAAGCGGCAGCTGCTGTCCCTGACCACGGAGATCGAGGGTCACCCCGACAATCTAGCCCCGGCGCTGCTGGGCGGCCTGACCGCTTCCATGCTGCTGGGCGGACAGGTGTACACGGTGGAGTATCTGCCCCATCCGGAACTGCGGTTTGTGGCGCTGTCACCGGACTTCCCCCTCAGCACCCACGAGGCGCGGCGCGTGCTGCCCTCCATGGTGTCCCACAGCGACGCGGTGCGCAACGCCGGTTTTCTGGCAGTGCTGCTGCGGGCTATCGAGCAAGGGGACGAGGAGCTGATCGCCGCCTCCCTGCAGGACCGGCTGCACCAGCCCTACCGCCGCCGCCTGATCCCGGAGTACGATAAGATCGAGGCGCTGGCCAATCAGAACGGCTGCCGCGCCGTGTGCATCAGCGGTGCAGGCCCTACCATTCTGTGTGTCACCCGTGACGAGGGCTTCGCCGCCCGGATGGAGCGTGCCGTTTTCCCGCTGGAGCATCACTGGCAGGTGCGGGATCTTCCGGTGGACTACCACGGCGCCGTGAAGCTTTCGTAAAGATATTGTGCATGAAAAGGGGAGCGCGGCTCCCCTTTTTGTCGCATTATGACGGTTGCAATCCGGCAAACAGCGTGATATGATGGCGGGGCAAAATACTATATGAAAGCAGGAGATGTCTTGCAGGCATTATCGATCGCATTTGAAGCGATTGTTCCGTTGTTTTTGATTATCGCCGTTGGTTACGGCGTCAAGCGTCTGGGCTGGATCGGCCTGGAGGAGGTGCGCCGGTTCAATAAGGTGACGTTTTACACCTTTATGCCGGTGATGCTGTTCTATAATATTTACATCTCCGATTTTTCTCAGGCGGTGCGCCTGCCCTACGTGCTGTTTGTGGTGGGCATGGCACTGGGAATGGCGGTCGTCGCCTTTGGCGTTGTGCTGCTGGCGGAGAAAGCGCCGGAGCGCCGGGGTGTGATGATCCAGGCGGCCTTCCGCAGTAACTTCGTGCTGCTGGGCCTGCCTATCGCCGCGGAGCTGCTGCCCGGCGGCAATCTCGGCGTAACGGCGCTGATGATCGCCATTGTGGTGCCGTTTTATAACATGATGTCGGTGGTGGTGCTGGAGTACTTCCGGGGCGGCAAGCCCAAGCTGGGCGAGGTGCTGCTGGCGGTGGCGAAGAATCCCCTTATCATCGGCTCGATACTGGGGCTGCTGATGCAGGCGCTGCATATCGTCTTACCGGAGGTGCTGGTGTCCTTTGCCGGAAAGATGAACAGCGCGGCCACGCCGCTGATCCTGCTGCTGTTGGGCGCGTCCTTTGAGGCGCAGGAATTGGCGACCTATAAGAAAGAGCTGCTGGTGTGCGTGGGGCTGCGGCTGGTGGTGTTTCCCGGATTGATCCTGACGCTGTCCATGGCGCTGGGCCTGCGGGATATTGAGTTCGTCACGCTGCTGGCCATGACCACCGCGCCTACTGCGGTCAATTCCTTCAACATGGCCCAGCAGCTGGGCTGCGACAGTCATCTGGCCGGCAGCGCCGTGGTGGTGTCCACCGCGTTGTCCTTCTTCACGCTGTTTTTCTGGATCACACTGTTCAAGCAGCTGAGTATGTTCTGAAACCATATAAAATTAAGCCTGCAAATAAAAAGTCAAGCTCCAAAGCGGGCTTGA
>ULRT01012106.1_pt1 | contig 62813 bp, 48 predicted proteins | sample 1955711 | NCBI WGS metagenome assembly ULRT01 (sample SAMEA4835690, study PRJEB28245) | human gut metagenome | biome: gut microbiome; material: fecal sample | place: Denmark | collected 2008 | reverse complement strand
CCGCCGATATCGGACAGCCGCAAGGGCTGTCCCTACGAACCGTGCACAATTTTTAATTGCAGCAAATCTTATGAAAAATCTGTGCCGCCGTTGGTCGACTCTGTGCGGAGGGCCATTTTGATATGATCAAAAATCGGACATGGCTTGTACAAAATAAAAAAACAGGACGGACTATTATCATCAAAGATAATAATCCATCCCGTTTAAAAATCCTGCCGAAATGCGGCGGGTTAAATATTTTTATTTTCCAAAAGATAACCGCGAACCTCGCCCGCGAGATAGAACGAACCGCAAGTAACGAACGTTCCGCCGTTTTGCTTTATATCATTTATTGCCATGCGACAGGCTTCTGTCGGCTCGGACACAGGCGTACAATCGGCGCAATATTTATTGGCAAGCTTGCTCAGGGCTTCGGGATTCATGCTGCGCGGATTGTCCGGAGCTGTCAGATACATTTTTTCAAACAGCGGCGCGGTCAGGCGCAGATATGTATCGCAGTCCTTATCGCCCATGAGCGCGCACACGGCAACGCGTCTGCCGCTTGTGAAGCGTTCCAGAAAGGCTTTAAGCGCCGAGGCACAGCCCTCGTTATGACCGCCGTCAAGAATAATTTTATCGCCGATAAGCTCCATTCGTGCGGGCATCACGGCTTTTTTCATTCCCTGCTCTATCGCTTCGTCGCTGACATTCAAGCCGCACTCGCGAACGGCTGTGACGGCTGTCAGCGCATTTTTTATCATATGGTCGCCCGCGAACGGTATGCGGAGATTCAGCGAGCCGTAGACTATATCCGTGCCGCGTATCGTCTCATCAACAACACGGCAGGCGGTCATATCCGGCACTGCGAGCTTATTTTTTTCGCGCTGAGCGGTTTCTTCTATAACACGGCGTGCATCAGCAGACTGCTCAGGATACATGACCGTTACGCCGCGCGGCTTGATTATTCCGCATTTCTGCGCGGCTATTTCAGCTATTGTATTGCCGAGTATCGCGGTGTGATCCATAGAAATCGAGGTTATTACGGAGACGAGCGGTGTTTTTATAATATTCGTTGAATCGAGCAGCCCGCCGAGCCCGACTTCGAGCACGACAACATCACATTCGCGCTCTTTGTACCAGAGGAACGCGGCGGCGGTCAGAGTCTCAAACTCGGTTGCGACAATTTCACGCTTGTCGAGTTCGTCGCACGCTAATTTAACGCGCGCGACAACAGCTGCGAGCTCATCGGGAGGAATCATCTCACCGTCAATTTGCATGCGCTCGCGGAAATCGATGACATATGGCGAAGTGAACAGCCCGGTTCTGTACCCGGCGGCAGAGAGCATACAGGATATCATGGTGCTCGTCGAGCCTTTGCCGTTCGTCCCGGCGACATGGATGAAGCGAAGCTCATCCTGCGGGTTGCCGAGCGCGGCGCAGAGCGCCCTGATACGCTCCATACCGGGGTGTATGCCAAAGGTCAGGCGCGAATGGATATATTCGATTGCTTCGGTTGGTGTCATCAGTTTTCCTCCGTAAAGCATCAAAGGACGGGACATGCCCGTCCTTTGCAGGTTGGTTTTTATGAGAGAATATGCACAAGCGCAATAAACGCCGAATTTGCACGGTTCCCACAACGCAGTATCACGCGAAATTATGAGCCGTCTTCCCGAACTGCGAGAAATTGTGCAGAGCAAGGCGTGGGGTTCTGCGGGCAAAGGAGCGCACTTTGTGTGCGCGACTGCCGCCCGCACGGTTCTCACAACGCAGCTATGTGCGATTTCTCCGCGGTTCACACGAAAAGGCAGCCAATAGCGGAATTTTGTGCGAAACAAGGCGTGGGGTTCTGCGAACGATGGAGCGTACGTCGGTGCGTGACCGAACGGGCATGGTTCCCACAACGCAGTATCACGCGAAATTACGCATTGGCGACGAAAAAATTCTTGCACAAGGCAGCCAATAGCGGAATTTTGGGTGAGACAAGGCGTGGGGTTCTGCGAACGGTGGAGCGCACGCGGGTGCGTGACTGAGTTCGCATGGTTCCCACAACGCAGTATCACGCGAAATTACGCATTGGCGATCTTAGAGAGGCTGTCGTTAAGCATTGCTATCTTCTCGTTCAGCTTTCTCGCCGCTTCGCGCTGAGCCTCAACGACCGGCGCGGGAGCTTTGGAGACGAAGTTCTCGTTGGAGAGCTTGGCGTTGATGCCGTCGAGCTGCTTCTGAGCGGAGGCGAGCTCTTTGTTGAGTCTTGCGCGCTCGGCTTCGAAGTCAACGAGGTCGCCCATGGGGATATATATCTTTGCGGCGTCGGTGACGATGCAGACTGCGCCGTCTATCTCGATGCCGTCCTCAACCTCGACCTCGGACGCGCCCGCGAGCTTCTGCATGAACTCGCCGGATAGTCTGAAGGTATCGACATAAGAGGTGCTGATATATATTTTTGCTTTCTTAGAATGAGGAACGTTCATCTCGGCGCGGCGGTTTCTTATCGCCCTGACCGCGTCCATGATCATGTTCATCTGCTCTTCCTCTGCGCTGAAGTTCAGAGCGTCGGAATACTGCGGCCAATCGGAGACCATTATGCTCGCGCCCTCATGCGGCAGGGACTGCCAGATCTCCTCGGTCACGAACGGCATGAACGGATGGAGAAGCTTCAGAACATTGGACATGACATATATGAGCACGCGCTTTGCGCACTGTGCGGGCTCGCCGCCCTTTTGCAGGCGAATCTTCGCAAGCTCGATATACCAATCGCAGAAAACATCCCAGATGAAATCATAGAGCTTCTGAACGGCGATGCCGAGCTCGAATCTCTCGAGATTGTCCGTAACCTCTTTGACGAGGTCGTTATAGAGGCTGAGCACCCACTTATCCTCAAGCGCAAGCTCATCGGGCAGACCCGCTTCTTCGGAGCCGTCGAGGTTCATGAGGATAAAGCGTGCGGCGTTCCAGAGCTTGTTTGCAAAGTTGCGGCTCGCTTCGACCTTTTTGTCGGAATATCTCATATCGTTTCCAGGGCTGTTGCCGTTGGCAAGAGTGAAGCGCAGGGCATCTGCGCCGTACTTGTCAATGACCTCAAGCGGATCAATGCCGTTGCCGAGCGACTTCGACATTTTTCTGCCCAGCTCATCGCGGACGAGTCCGTGGATGAGGACGGTATCGAACGGAACCTGACCGGTCTGCTCGATGCCGGAGAACATCATTCTCATGACCCAGAACGGGATTATATCGTAACCTGTGACAAGGGTGTTGGTGGGATAATAGCGCTTGAAATCCTCGCTGTCGGTATTCGGCCAACCGAGGGTCGAGAACGGCCAGAGAGCCGAGGAGAACCATGTATCAAGCGTATCGGGATCCTGATGGATATGGGTGCTGCCGCACTTCGAGCACTTGTCGGGAGCGGTTCTTGCAACGGTTATCTCGCCGCAGTCGTCGCAATACCACGCGGGGATACGGTGACCCCACCAGAGCTGACGGGAGATGCACCAGTCGCGGATATTCTCGAGCCAATGGAAATAGACTTTCTCGAAGCGCTTCGGGACGAACTTTGTCTCGCCGTTCTTGACAGCATCGATAGCGGGACCCGCGAGGGGCTTCATGCTGACGAACCACTGTTTTGAAACGCGGGGCTCAACGGTAGTCGAGCAGCGGTAGCAGGTGCCGACATTGTGGTTATAATCCTCGACCTTGACAAGAGCGCCCTCAGCCTCAAGATCCTTGACGATAGCTTTTCTCGCCTCGTATCTGTCCATACCGGCGTACTTTGGATAGTCGTCGACTATCTTTGCGTCATCGGTCAGGACATTGATAACGGGCAGGTTATGGCGCAGACCGACCTCGAAGTCGTTCGGGTCATGCGCGGGAGTTATCTTAACGACACCGGTACCGAAGTCTATCTCGACATAATCATCGGCGACAACGGGTATCTCGCGGTGGACTATGGGCAAGATGAGCGTCTTGCCGACGATATCCTTATATCTTTCATCATTGGGGTTGACGGCGACTGCAGTATCGCCGAGCAGGGTCTCGGGTCGGGTCGTTGCAAGCTCAAGATAGCCGCTTCCGTCCTTGAAAGGATAGCGAAGATGCCAGAAGTGACCAGCCTGATCCTCATATTCGACCTCGGCGTCAGAGATCGAGGTCAGGCAACGGGGGCACCAGTTGATTATCCTCTCGCCCCTGTAAATGAGTCCCTTTTCATAGAGGTTGCAGAAAACCTCGTTGACAGCCTCATTGCAGCCCTCGTCGAGGGTGAAGCGCTCGCGCTCCCAGTCGCAGGACGAGCCCATTTTCTTGAGCTGTTCGATTATTCTGCCGCCGAACTTCTCTTTCCACGCCCATGCGCGCTCGAGGAAGCCTTCACGGCCGACATCGTCCTTTGTAAGCCCTTCCTTTGCCATAGCCTCGACTATCTTCGCCTCGGTGGCGATAGAAGCGTGGTCGGTGCCGGGCAGCCAGAGGGTATCATAGCCCTGCATGCGGTGGTAGCGGATAAGTATATCCTGAAGAGTATTGTCAAGAGCATGACCCATATGGAGCTGACCCGTGATGTTCGGAGGGGGAATAACTATAGTATAGGGTTTCTTCTCCGGGTCGGGTACGGCGTGGAAGAAATTGCCGTCGAGCCAGAATTTATAGGTTCTGTCCTCCACTTCCTTCGGATCATACTGTTTTGCGAGTTCCTTTGCCATAACATAATCCATTTCTCCGGCGAATAGATTTTACATGAACGCTGATTGCTCCGCGCCGGAGGAGCAGCGTTGGTTTTACATTTCAGAAATCGGCAGCGATGCGGTATTCGGACACCGGCATACGCTTTTTGGGGTGATATCCTCTTTTCCGATGAATTACTCTATATTATCACATTCAGAAGCGTTTTTGTCAAGAGATTTAACGCTTTTTGACTTCTCCGGAGGCAAAAATGAAGAACACGAAACGGCTTCTCATAAACACGCTGACGCTCGCCGCGACATCGTTTCTCATGCGCACGGTCGGCGTTGCGTTCAATGTATATCTGACCGGTCGGCTGGGCGCGGCGGGAATAGGACTTTTTTCACTCGTCACGGATGTATACGCGATGGCGCTTACATTTTCGTTTGCGGGTCTGCCGCTCGCATCGACGCGGCTCACGGTCGAAGATTCCGGAAAAAATGCCGGTCAGGGAGCATGGATAATGCGGCGGTGCGCGCTATACGGGCTGACGGTCGGGTGCATGATGCTCGCCGCCGTATGGTTCGGCGCGGAGCTGATAGCAAAGCTGTGGCTCGGCGACATACGCACGGCGTCGTCGCTTCGCATACTCGCGCTGAGCCTCCCCGCGGCGTCGGTCGGCTGCGCGTTCAGCGGATATTTCACGGCGCGGCGCACGGTGCTCAAATATGCGGCGGTGCAGATATTCGAGCAGGCGGTAAAAATAGCGGTCTCTGTTCTGATGCTCAGATTCTGGGCGGCAAAGGGCGCGGAGTACGCCTGCGACGCGGTGGCGCTCGGCATAACGATATCGCAGATAAGCTCGCTGATATGCGCATTTTTGCTCTACAAGTCAACGAAGCACCAAAAGCCGAAAGAAAAAACGCCCGGCGGGCTTCGGGCTCTGCTGCGCATTGCGCTCCCGGACGCCGCCGGATCGTGCGCGCGCTCGGTGCTGCTGACGATAGAACACCTGCTGATTCCCGTGGGCTTTCGCAAATCGGGGCAGAGCGCGGGCGGCGCGATGACGCTCTACGGAGTCATTCACGGCATGGCTCTGCCGGTTATCCTCTACCCCGCCGCCATAATGACGGCTCTCGCGAGCATGCTTGTGCCGGAATTTGCCGAATGTGCGGCGCGCGGCAACAGAAACAGGATAGACAGCATGGCGGCGCGGGCAATAAAAATAACCGTGCTGTTTTCGATGGGCACGGCGGGAATAATGTTCATTTTTTCCGAGGGGCTGTCGCAGTGCATCTACGGGGACGGGCAATGCGCGGAATATCTGCGCGTGCTCGCGCCGCTGCTGCCGATAATGTACACCGACACGACAGTTGACGGAATACTCAAAGGGCTCGACCAGCAGGTATATTCAATGAGATATAATATAATCGACTCCGCGATGTGCGTCGTGCTCGTGCTGATACTCATCCCGAAATATTCCGTAAAGGGCTATGTCGCGATACTTTTTATCAGCGAGATAGTAAACTTTTCGCTGAGCATACACAGGCTTTCAAAAGTTTGCACGCTCGAAATAAATATCATGGATTCGATAATAAAGCCCGCCGTCTGCGTGACGGCTTCGTTTCTCGCGGGGCTGCTGCTCTCCTCGGCGCAGGGCAGCGGAAAAGCCGCGCTGACAATCATAATAACTGTCAACGCGGCGGTGTATATTCTTCTGCTGATGCTCACGGGCAGCATCTCGGCGCAGGATATTATTTGGTTCAAAAACATCTTTTCGCGCGGCTCAAAATCTGAAAAAAGAGGGCTCTGCGCTGCTCGGATAAACAACCGTCAGCGTTCCCTGAGCGACTGATATTTCGCTTCTTTTGCCGACAAATTCATTGCTGACGCCGAGGGCGTATGTGTTCTTCAAGGTGCCGTTTTTGAGCTCATATTTGAGCCCGCTTATAGTGACACCCGATGAGATATCCGAATGGGAAAACACGGAGACCATGCCCTTTGCGTTCTCGTCAAAAAGAATTCTGCCGTTTGTTATCGAAGTGAACGAAGTTTCGCGCGCGTCGATAATCGCAGTCATTCCGCGCCTCGACAGAGACGAGATGAGCTGGATATTCGCAAGAGTATGGTCGGCTCTGCCGCCCGATGCGCCGTAGAGAATGAAATTTTTATATCCGCGCATCACGCCCTCTGCGACCGCCGCGCCCATATCGGTATCGTTCTTTTCGCAGGGCAGGACGATAATATTCCGCCCGTTCGGAGTGTGCCCGAGGGAATCGAAATCGCCTATAACTAAATTCGGCGTTATACCGAGATTCTGAAGATACAGCAGGCCTTTATCGGCAGCGATGATGAAATCACCCTCCCCTGTCGGGCGGATTCCGAAGAAGTCGCCGCCGCCGACTATATGACAAACTTTGCTCATAATATCACCGTCCGTTTGTTTCTTTGACAATTATATATCATCAATCATAATTTTTCAATCATATACGAAAAGCCGCCCCGGAATATATCCGGAGCGGTAATTTTATGCTGCATCTTCGTCTTCCGCCGGCGAAGTTGAGCCGAAATCGGGAAGAGTGAACGGGAAGCGGCGGGTCGTGCTCTCTGCCTCGGTGAGCTCGCTCACCGCCTCGGAAGTATGCTCATGAGTTACAGGCTCTTCGCTCTCCGCCACAGTACCGACATCGGTGTGCGGACGGGTCGACGCAGAATATGAGCCTGAGCCGCTGTTGTTGCTGCTCGGGACTGCGCCCTTTTTCAGCAGATCGACAGCGGAGACATGGTTATCGCCAATCTTTATATTCGTGTCGCCGTAGAGAGCGAGCTGGAGCTCACGCGCAACGACGGGATAATCGACGACCCAGACCGAAAGGCGCTGGTTGATTATCTTGCCGTAGTAGGTATAGAGCTGAGCGGAAGTGTAGTTGCCCTCGGTCGGCATGACTATCTGCTTTATCTCGTAGTTCATCCAGCCCTGAGAGAGCGCCTGGGTCATGAGAGAGAGAATCTCACTGCGCTTGTAGTTCGTCACGACATTGGGAAGGACGATATCGAGCGCGTTGTTGAGCTGACCCGCAGAGGCGTTCTGCGCGCTCTTGATGAGAGCCATGATAACGGTACGCTGTCTCGCAGTTCTGCCGACATCGCCTTCGTTGTCGACGTGGCGGATACGGCTATAGACCAGAGCCTGGCTGCCGCTGAGCTTGACGGAATCGCCGGCGCTTATTTTCTTTATCTTCGTTGTGGTGCGATTGATATAATCCGCCTCATAGGGCTCAATCGGGACGGACACGCCGCCGAGAGAGTCAATAAGCTTCGGGAAGCTCTTGAAATCGACGCTGATATAATGATCGATCTCAATCTTGTAGTTGTTTTCAAGCGTCTCGATAAGCGTTGCGGGACCGCCCCAGAAATAGGCGTGGTTCGTCTTGCAGCAGCGCTCGGAGCCGTTGATGTTCATATAGGTGTAGCAGTCTCTGAGGAAGGACACGAGCGTTATCGTCTTGGTCTTTTTGTTGAGCGAGAGTAGGATGATGGCATCCGAGCGTCCGTCCTCCGCCTTGCCGGTCTCGCTGTCAACGCCGAGGAGCAGAACATTGATTATATTCTTGCTCGAATACTTCGCGCCGCCGTTCTTCGCCCACGCGGTTATAAGGCTGTCGATGCTCGAAGCGTCGCTGACATCATACATAGCCTCAAACTGCTCCTCGGGCGCAAAGGTGCCATCCGGATTGCCGTTTCCGCCGTGATCGATGGTAATAAGTCCGAGCTTATTGCCGATATAGATGCCGCCGCCGATTATAGCAAGGGCAAGCACCACGCAGACAACGGTAATCGTGATTTTGAGATTGCGCTTGTTGTTGTCCATAAAAAACTGTTTAAATGTTCTTTTTTCTTTCTTTTCCATAAAGCAGCTCACTTTCAACAGTATACGGCATATTGTATCACTTTTCGTGTCAAAAAGCTATACCAATCCCACAATTTTATTGTTTCTTTATTTTTGGCTGTTTACACAAAACGTGCAAAATATAAAACGCGCGAATTTGAGATTTTACTGCACGGCAAAAAAATTTTTTCGGAGGATGATATCATGATAAAAAACATTGATATAACGCTGAGCATACATAAAACAGATTGACAAATTAGGATTTGTCGCAGAATCTATTTTGGCTCCCCTGTAGGGGGCTGGATACGCGAAGCGTAGACTGAGGGGTTAGTTTTGTTTTGCTCAAAGCAATAAATAAAACATATACAATGCGGACGGATATTATTCGCCCGCGAATTTACGTGATTTATTGGCGCGCAGTTTGTAGGGTGCGGCGACCCCGACGCACCGCTGCTGCGTAAGCGGCACGAATTTCCTGAAATATCCATTGCCGACCATTCGTAGGGACAGCCCTTGCGGCTGTCCGTTATCGTTGTAGCCGATACAGGGGCATATAATTAGCTCCCGCCTTCGCTACGCACTCTAACCGGATGATATATATATCCCGCGTTTCGGCATTTTCTTTTTATTTGAAAAAGAAAACGCCTGCAAAAGAAAAGCAAACTGTGCCTACAAAAAGGCAAGCAAGCATCGCTTAAAAGTAAGTCTTTTTGCGCCATGCTGCGAAAAAAGCGCTTGAAATGCGGGCGCATTCCTGTGCGCCTTTTTCTTGCCTGTCATCAAAAATCCAATACTTTTAAGTGCAAGCAGTTTTGCTGCGCAAAGCCGATGTGTGCCTGCCTTTTTATGGGCTTCGCCCCGCGAACGCCGCGCCGCAGCACATAACCCGCGGCTCTCATTTAGTTGCTCGGCACATTCGCCCGTAAACTCGCTTCGCTCAAACAATACGGGCTCGTGCGTCTTGCTGCGCAAGCCGTTCCCTCGCCAGTCTCCGTCAGATATCAAACACTTCGGCGCGGCTATTGGAAGCTTGATTATAAAGACAAGTCGGCAGTCTACTTCTACTTTGTAAAAATTCGTGCTAATCAAATCAACAAATCCAAATCTATCAAACCGATAAATTGGCACGTCTATACACCTTGCAGCAACAAAAAACGACCTATGAGCCATAGATCGTTTTTATATTCTATAAGCACCCCGCCAAAAATCAATGGGGAAATTATTCATCAAACAGACCGTCCATAAGTTCGAGAGCTGCTTTGCGGCGGCGTTCTTCTTCCTCGCGGTCGAGCACGAACGAGCCGTCCGGCAGGCGGCGCAGGACACTGCCCTCGCCCGCTCCGTCGGGGAGCAGAGCGCGGCTGATATTGACCATTGTTTCGCCGTCTTTTTCGCAGACTGCGTAGTTTTCTTCGATACGGTCGATGGCGTAATATTCCATTATTCCGCCTCCTTTTTTACTTCTCAGCGGTCTTGTTATCCGGGAAAGCCGTTGAAAGATGCTCGCCGTCCGAGCCGACAACTATCGTGCCTTTTATATCCGTGCGCTCATACGGAATATTATATTTTTCGAGCTTCTCTATAGTCTCCTTGTGCGGATGACCGTAGTCGTTATCCTTGCCGCAGGAGATGAGCGCGAGCGACGGAGAAACGACCTTGAGGAACTCCTCGCTCGTCGATGTACTGCTGCCGTGGTGACCGAGCTTCAAAACATCGGCTTTGATATCCGCGCCGTTTGCGAGAATCTTCTTCTCGCTCTTCTCCTCGGCATCGCCCGTGAAGAGGAACGAATTCTTGCCGTAGACAACTTTCATCACGACAGAGGCGTTGTTGAGATCCTCAGGAGTGCCAACGGGTCCGACTATAGTTATCTTTGCGTCGCCGAGGGTGTAGGTATCGCCGACCTTTGCGGAGATAACTTTAGCTCCGGACGCTTTAATAGCCTTTATGAGCTTTTGATATATCGAAGTTGTGGGCACAAGGGAGTTCGGGAGCTTCGGCATGATAATATTGTCGACCTTTATACCCTCGATAACCTTTGGCATACTGCCGATATGGTCGGAATGAGGATGGGTGGCGACTATGTAATCAAGCTTTTCGACGGAGTTTGCCTTGAGATAATCAAGTATCGTCTGGTCGTTGCCGCGCTCGCCTGCATCTATAAGCATGGCATGGTCGCCGCTCTTGACTAAGATGCTGTCGCCCTGACCGACATCTATAACATGGACGGTGAACGGCTGGTTGAGTGCGTCGCCGCTCTGTATCGTCTGCTCATTGCCCGAGAGCAGCTCGCCCCATGTGGGGATATCGAACGGGAGATTCATATAGGGCGCGAAGGTTATCAGCAGCGCGACGGCTATCACGACTGCGGTGACGATTATCTTCGTGCGCTTGTTCTGTGCGGCGGAACCGCTTTTTCTCTGATTTGCCATATTTCCTCCGATCAGGTCTCGTCATCTGCGGGAGCATCCGACAGGGCGCATTTTTCCATCCACTGCTGTTTGGTTATAAGCACCTGGCGGGGCTTGCTGCCCTCGAACGGTCCGATAATACCCTTGCTCTCGAGTTCGTCCATGAGCCTTGCGGCGCGTGCATAACCGAGCTTCAATTTGCGCTGGAGAAGAGTTGTTGAAGCCATTTTGGCATCGAGCACGACCTCGACGGCGTTCGGGAACATCTCATCGCCCGGCTCTTCGCCGTCATCGCCGCCTGCGGCACTGTTCTTCTTAGCAGAACCCGCTATCGCCGCCTGCCTGTTTATCTCGTCCATAATGCCCTCATCGTACTCCGCCTCGGCATTATGCTTGATGAAGTCGGCAACATCCTCGACCTCTTCGTCGGAGATGAAGCAGCCCTGGATACGGGTCGGCTTGTTTGCGCCGATGGGGCTGAAGAGCATATCGCCGTTGCCGATAAGCTTCTCCGCGCCGGACATATCGAGTATCGTTCTCGAATCGACCGACGAAGAAACAGAGAGCGCAATTCTGCTGGGGATATTCGCTTTGATAATACCTGTGATAACATCGACGGAGGGGCGCTGAGTCGCTATGACAAGGTGCATACCTGCGGCACGCGCTTTCTGAGCGAGGCGGCATATCGCATCCTCGACTTCATTGGGCGCGACCATCATAAGATCGGCAAGCTCATCGATGAAAATGACTATCTGATGCATCGGGCGCAGCGACTTATCGCGCTCGGCTAACTTGTTATATCCTCTTATATCGCGGACATTCTTCTCGGAGAGTATCTTATATCTGTTCTCCATCTCGTTGACCGCCCATGTGAGAGCGCCCGAAGCCTTGCGCGGATCGGACACGACGGGCACGGCGAGATGTGCGATGCCGTTATAGACCGTGAACTCGACCTGCTTGGGGTCGATCATAAGAAGCTTCACTTCGTCGGGGGTCGCGTTATAGAGAATGCTGACTATCATTGTGTTCAGGCACACGGATTTACCGGAACCCGTAGTACCCGCTATGAGCAGATGCGGCATCTTCGCAAGATCTGCGCAGACGGCGTTGCCCGCGATATCCTTGCCGAGGACGACATTGAGCTTGCTCTGGGCGTTCTTGAACTGCGGGGTTTCGATTATCTCGCGCATATAGACCATCGAACGCAGCTTGTTGGGCACCTCGATACCTATCGCCGCCTTGTTCGGAATAGGCGCTTCGATTCTTATTCCCGACGCGGCAAGGCGCAAGGCGATATCATCCGCAAGGTTGGTTATTTTATTTATTCTGACGCCCGCGTCCGGCTGAAGCTCGTATCTTGTGACGGATGGACCGCGGCTTATCTCAGTTATCTTTGCGTGGACATTGAAGCTTTCGAGCGTGTCGAGCAGCTTCTGCGCGTTGGATTTGAGCTCATCGGAGAAGTTGTCGTTGCCGTCATGGATGGGCTCTTTGAGGCAGGTTATCGGCGGCTTGCGATAAGTCGGCTGACTCTCGATAACAGGCTCTTTCTCGTCCTCCTCCGGCACATCGGGCACAGGATCAGGCTCTTTGACGGGCGGGAGCTCCGGCTCTTTCCTCTTCGGCTTTTCGGGCTCGGCGGGCTTCTTGCTTATATCGAGCATTTCAAGCTCGTCTTTCGCGCTCTCGGTCGGCAGAGGCGGCACGCAGGCGGGTCTGCCGTCAACAACGGCGGCGGCTTTTGACACGCCCTCGGCTATCTTCGCGGTCGCCGACGCAGCGTTGACGCGGTTGACTATATCATCGATGCCGACATCGGTCTGAACCGGTTTGCGTGGGAACACGGTGGGCTCGGGGCCTTCATCGGCGGCGGATTTTTTGCGGCTCTTTGCAGTTGCTGCAGGCGCATCGGTCGGCAGAGGCGGCACAGGGAACGGACGGGGGCTGACATAGGGCTCCTCCGCTTTTTTCTCCCTGCGCTTGTCTCTCGACGGCGCTCTCTCCTGCTCATCTCTGACGCGCTGCGCTCCGCGCTCAAGGCGTTCGTTGGTATCCTCGCTCATGCGTTTTATGGGCTTGGCAATAGATGTACCGAGGCGGGACAGGGTAAGTCCCGTGAGAAACATTATGCTGACTATCAGCAGGATAATATTTATTATCGCCGCGCCGACCTTGCCCGCCATTTTGGCAAGCAGTCCGCCGACGAGCGCACCGAGCGCGCCCGCACTCGGGAATGTGTCATAATCCCTCCACGCGGTCTTTATCTGATCGCCGAGGGTCATGAGCGAAAAGTATTCCGACGGGTTCGAGAAAATATGTATCGCCGAGCACAGCAGCAATATTGATATCCCGACGCCGATAAGATTCGACGATATCGAGCCGAACGTCTTGTTCATGGCGAGCATGACCGAGACATAAATGAGCATGACGGGCCAGATATATGTACACGTGCCGAACACGCCGAACATAAAATTATGCACGGCGCGCCACGCGCTCTCGCCCTCGATAAACGCCATGGCTATGAGCAGAGCCGCGACAGCCATGAGCGCGATAGCCGCTTTCTGGCGGCGCGAGGACTGCTGCTCGGGAGTCTGCTCGACAGGCTCTTTTGCAGCCGCAGGCTTTGAAGCCGGGGCTTTTTTTGGCGTTGTGGTTGTTGTTTTTTTCTTCTTAGCGGCCGTTGACTTTGCCGCAGTCTTTTTCGCAGCCATTAAGGCCCTCCTTAGAAATTTGAACGAACTTATCTGACCTTTTCAACTATGCCGGCGATGATAACAACAACGCCGAGGACAAGGCAGTAGTAACCGAAAATTTTGAACTTATCGATTTTGACGAGCCACTCGAGAGCCTTTATCGCGGCAAAGCCGACGATGGCGGCGGTGACAACGCCTATAATAACGGGCAGGATATCTATCTGCTCGCCGAGGGCTACGGCATCCTTTATCTCCATGACATTGGCGGCAAGGATAGCCGGTATGCCGAGGATAAACGAATAGCGAACCATATACTCTTTTGAAACGCCGCAAATCATACCGGTCGAGATGGTCGAGCCGGAGCGCGAGATGCCGGGGAATCCGGCGGCGAAAGCCTGAGCCACGCCGACGGCAAGCGCGGATTTCGCGCCTATCTGGGGACGAGCTTTGACCTTCTTTGCGCGCCATGAGCCGATGAGCAGGAGAGCTGCGGTGAAGAGGAAGCAGACTCCCTCGACCAATATATCATTGTCATCGGCAAGACCGCCGAGAACATCCATGATGCGTCTGTCGCCGCCGACGGGAATGAGCAGGAACAGCAGAGGCACGCAGGAGATAACGAACATGAAGAGCATACGCCTGTTCTCGTTCATCTCGCTCCACTTGAACTTGCCGGTGAAGATATCTTTTATAGTGCTGAAAAATTCAACGATGAGACCCCATATGGTCTTGTAATAAACGACGAACACGGCTATCAGAGTGCCCATATGTAACAGCACCGTGAACAGAAGCGAGCTTGTGCCGCCGACATTGCCGAAGAAGTGCTGAAAGACCGAGAGATGCCCGCTCGATGAGATGGGCAGGAATTCGGTCACGCCCTGCAGAAAGCCGAGCAGTATTGCCTTGAGTATTTCCATGATATATTACCCCTTTTCCATTTTTCCGGCGGAATATAAAGTGCCGGGCGAATAACATGGTTTCAGATATTCAAACGGATCGGTCGTCACAAGTCTTTCAACGACCTCGCCTTTTTCTGTCCTTGAACACATCACGCAGCCAAACGGGGTCTGATGCTCGCAGACATCTGCGGGCGGCTGCATAAAAATCTCGGCGGGAGAAACAATTGTGTAGAGCATCACCCGTTCTCCCCTTTCTTTTCACTCTGCTCCTCAATCATATCGCAGAGCTTATCGAGGGCATCGGAGAGAGAGCCGAGGGAATCTATAAGCCCCTCTTTGACCGCTGCCTCGCCGTCGAGCACAGTGCCGACATCCATAACGAGCTGACCGGTTGCGAGCATAAGCGAACGGAAGCGGTCGGCGGAGATGCGCGAATTATCGGCGACGAATCTGACTATACGCTCCTGCATCTGCTCAAAATAGGACATAGTCTGCGGCACGCCCAGGACAAGTCCCGTCATTCTGACCGGGTGGACAGTCATGGTGGCGCTCGGTGCGATAAACGAATACGCGCTCGAAGCCGCGAGCGGCACGCCTATCGAATGTCCGCCGCCGAGGACGAGGGACACGGTCGGCGTTTTCATTCCGGCTATAAGCTCCGCTATCGCGAGTCCGGCTTCGATATCGCCGCCGACGGTGTTGAGGATTATGAGCAAACCTTCGATATCGCGGCTCTCTTCTATCGCGACGAGCTGAGGAATGACATGCTCGTATTTTGTAGTTTTGTTCTGCGCCGGCAGGACATAGTGACCCTCTATCTGACCGATAACAGTCAGGCAGTGGATATAATGCCCGCGCTTGTCAACGGTTATCGAGCCTGTTTCGACTATCTGTCGAAGCTCCCTGTCCGTGCTGTCGGACGAATCGCCGTCATCCTCGCCAACGCTCGGGGTCGGCGCGACGGGCTCCAATATGCCGTTTTTTTGTTCTTCGTGCTTTTTTCTGTTCATCGAATTCACTCCCGACAAACAGTATGCCCGAATAACTTTTGATAATTCAGCCATAGCACAGCGCACTGCGGCAGATTACATTTTATTATACCACGCTGAAAGCTTTCGGGCAACATAAAAATCGTCATATATCAATTTCCCCTATAAAATGTAATATATACAGGTATATATTTGGCGCGGCGCACCTTGACAAAATCCGCGGATTGCAATAAAATTTAAAGGTAATTTTATTTTTATACGGAGGGATACAAGTGGGCAGCACTATTGCACAAAAGCTTATAAAAAGCCACCTGCTCAGCGGCGACATGACCGTTGGCAGCGAGATCGGTCTGAGAATCGATCAGACTCTCACTCAGGACGCCACAGGCACCATGGCATACCTTGAATTCGAGGCTATGGGAGTCGAGAGAGTAAAGACCGAGCTTTCGGTCGCATACATTGACCACAACACTTTGCAGACCGGCTTTGAAAACGCGGACGATCACAGATTCATCAGGAGCGCCGCGAAAAAGAGAGGACTGCTTTTTTCACGTCCCGGCAACGGCATCTGCCATCAGGTGCATCTTGAGCGCTTCGGCATCCCCGGCAAGACGCTCATCGGCTCGGACAGCCACACCCCGACCGGCGGCGGCATCGGCATGCTCTCGTTCGGCGCGGGCGGACTTGACGTCGCGGTTGCGATGGGCGGCGGCGCATACTACATAACTATGCCCAAGATGACTCGCATAAACCTGCACGGCGCGCTTTCACCGTGGGTCAGCGCAAAGGATATAATCCTCGAAGTTCTGCGCATCATGTCCGTCAAGGGCGGCGTGGGCAAGATAATCGAATACGGCGGAGACGGAGTCAAGACTCTTTCCGTCCCCGAACGCGCAACGATAACCAACATGGGCACGGAGCTCGGCGCAACAACCTCTGTTTTCCCCTCCGACGAAGTGACGAAGGCTTTCCTCGCCGCTCAGGGCAGAGAGCAGGATTGGGTCGAGGTCAAGGCGGACGACGATGCAGTCTATGACGAGGTTATCGACATAGATCTCAGCACCCTCGAGCCTCTCGCGGCTATGCCCCACATGCCCGACAATGTAAAGAAAGTTTCCGAAATAGGCGAGATAAAGATCGACCAGGTCTGCATCGGCTCCTGCACGAACTCCTCGCTCTACGATATGCTCAAGGTGGCGGCTATCCTCAAGGGCAAGCGCGTCGCTCCGAGCGTCAGCCTCACAATCTCCCCCGGCTCGATGCAGGTTCTCAGAATGCTCTCCGAGGACGGCGCACTCTCCGATATCCTCGGCGCGGGCGCAAGACTGCTTGAGTGCGCGTGCGGTCCGTGCATCGGCATGGGTCAGTCCCCGAACTCCGGCGCTGTCTCCTTGCGTACCTTCAACCGCAACTTCGAGGGACGCTCCGGCACTGCCGACGCAGGCGTTTATCTCGTCAGCCCCGAGGTCGCCGCGGCTTCCGCTCTCACAGGCGTGCTGACCGACCCGAGAACCCTCGGCGAGGCGCCGCACATCACAATGCCCGATCACTTTGAAATAAACGACAATCTTATTGACAAGCCCGCTTCTCCGGAAGAGGCCAAGAATCTTGAGATAGTCTACGGTCCGAACATCAAGCCCGTTCCCAACGGCGACGCACTGCCCGAGAGCATCGAGGCAGAAGTTGTTCTCAAAGTCGGCGACAACATCACAACAGACCACATCATGCCCGCAGGCGCAAAGATTCTCCCCTACCGCTCGAACGTACCGTTCCTGTCGAACTTCTGCTTCAAGCAGTGCGACGAGAACTTTGCCGAGCACTGCAAGCAGGCAGGCAAGGGAATCATCATCGGCGGCAGCAACTACGGTCAGGGCTCCTCGAGAGAGCACGCGGCTCTTGTTCCGCTGTATCTCGGCATAAAGAGCGTTATCACAAAGTCCTTTGCGCGCATACATCAGGCGAACCTCATAAACGCCGGCATCGTGCCGTTCACCTTCGCCGATCCAGCCGACTATGACCGCATTGAGAAGGGAGACAAGCTCGCGCTCGACGGCATCAGAGAGACCATCGAAAACGGTGGCGAAGCTGTTCTCAAGAATGAGACAAAGGGCGAAAGCTACAAGCTCTGCTACAGCTTCTCCGGCAGACAGAAGGACATAATCCTCGCAGGCGGTCTGCTCAACTACACAAGAGAATCACACAAATAAGAGAGGAAGATAAACATGACAGAGGCACAGGTCAAGAACGCCGTCGAAAAATTTGAGGCTCTCATCCGCGCTCAGAGCGACCGTTCGGACAAAATAAAGGCTCAGGGCGATTTCATCGACTTCAAGTCGCTCGACAAGATCATCATCGGCGTCTGCGGCGGCGACGGCATCGGCCCGGTCATCACCAAGGAATCCGCAAGAGTTCTCGAATATCTGCTTGACGATAAAGTAAAGGCAGGCAAGATTGAATTCAAGGTCATCGACGGACTGACCATCGAAAACCGCGTCAAGGCAAACAAGGCTATTCCCGACGACGTGCTCGAAGAGCTCAAGAGCTGCCACGTTATCCTCAAGGGTCCGACCACTACCCCGCAGGCGGGCGATCCGTGGCCGAACATCGAGAGTGCAAACGTTGCGATGAGAAAAGCTCTCGATCTGTTTGCGAACCTCCGCCCCGTCAAGGTTCCCGAGCAGGGCATTGACTGGACCTTCTTCCGCGAGAACACCGAGGGCGCATATGCCGTAGGCTCTATGGGCGTAAATGTCACCGACGACCTCGCGCTCGACTTCGTCGTGACGACCTCCGAGGGCTGCGACAGAATCGCAAGACTCGCATATGACTACGCGCGCCGCAACAACAAGGGCCGCGTTTCGATAATCACAAAGGCAAATGTCATCAAGACCACGGACGGCAAGTTCCTCAACCTCTGCAAAAAGGTCGGCGAGGAATATCCCGACATCGTGACCGACGAGTGGTACATTGACATCACCACGGCGAAGCTCATCGACGAGAAGCGCCGCCGCGACTTCAAGGTCTTCATTCTCCCGAACCTCTACGGCGATATAATCACCGACGAGGCTGCCGAGTTCCAGGGCGGCGTCGGCACAGCCGGCAGCGCAAACATCGGCAAGCGTTACGCGATGTTCGAGGCTATCCACGGCTCGGCTCCGAGAATGGTTCGCGAGGGCAGAGCGCAGTATGCCGATCCCTGCTCGATGCTCAGAGCGAGCGTGATGCTCCTCTCCCACATCGGCGAGCAGGAAAAAGCCGATCTGCTCGAGAGAGCGCTCGACATCTGCATGTACGAGGACAAGAAGCTCAAAATCACAGGCCGCGAGGACGGCTGCACCTGCAGCGAATTCGGCGACTATGTCATGGAGACAGTCAGAAAGATCAGCGAGTAAAAACATATAAAGTCAGCCGCAGCGATTTGTTTTGCTGCGGCTGTTTTGTTTTGACCCACATTCAGTGGATATAAAACGAACCCGGTCGGTGCAAAATCAAATGCACTGACCGGGTTTCTATTATACTTTTTCGAGCTTGGCGTAGTTCGCCATTATCTTTTTTGTGCCGACCTTTTCAAAGGCTATCTCGAGCATAGTATCGTTCGCCATTTTCTGCATACTGAGTATCACGCCCGTGCCATATGCCTTATGCTTGACCGTCTCGCCGACTGAATAGCTCTGCGCCGCGGCGGCGGGTTTCTTCGCGCCTGCGCCGGAGAAGCCGGACGAAGCGGAGAAGCTGTAAGCAGGCTTCGACGGGATTGAATTCGACACTCTTGCGGGCGACTGCGACGATAGCTTTGAAAAACCTCTCGACGAGCTTCCCTGCCCTGCGGAACGCTGCTGCGGGATGCCGTGGGTCTGATAAGACATCGGTCTTGCGCCCTTTTTATCGAGCAGCTCGTCGGGTATCTCCTCGACGAATCTCGACGGGCGGTTGCGGTTCGTCATGCCGTAGAGCATTCGCGTTGATGCGCTGGAGATATAAAGTTTTTTCTTCGCGCGCGTTATCGCGACATAGGCGAGTCTGCGCTCCTCCTCGATATTCTCCGGCTCATAGAGTATCGTCTGCATTCCGGGGAATATCCCCTCCTCCATGCCGACGATAAACACATTCGGGAATTCGAGTCCCTTGGCCGAATGTATAGTCATCATGACGACCGCCTGGGTCTGGGCGTTGTAGTTATCTATATCCGTGAGCAGCGCGGTCTCCTGCAGGAAGCCGTTGAGGTCGCCCTCGGGGTTTTCCTCGCAGTAGCGGCGTATGTTGTTTCCAAGCTCCGCCAGGTTCGCCACACGCTCCTGATATTTTTCGGGCTCGTTGGCGAGCGAGAGCGTATAGCCCGTCTCGTCAAGTATAACGCCGAGCAAATCGGCGAGAGGCATAATCTCCATCTTCTCGCGGAACGAGTCGATAAGCTTGCCGAACGCCATGAGCTTTGAAGCAGCGCGCGAAAGCTTCGCATACTGATCTGCCGAGCGTATGACCTCGAACGGCTCAACGCCAAGTCCGTTCGCTATCTCAAAAACGGCATTGAGCGAAGTCTCGCCGATTCCGCGTTTGGGCTCGTTGATTATTCTTCTGAGCCTTATCTCGTCCGCCGTGTTGTTGACGACATAGAGATACGCCATGGCGTCTTTTATCTCTTTGCGGTCATAGAATCTGTGTCCGCCTATCATTCTGTACGGTATGCCGCTCCTGATGAACGACTGCTCGATAAGGTTCGACTGCGCGTTCATTCTATAGAGCACCGCGTGGTCGTTCCACTCCTCGCCGTCGGCGACATTGGAGACAATCGTATCGGCAACGTGGCGGCTCTCCGCCATCTCGTCTTCGGCGACATAGAACTCGATTTTCGCGCCCTGCCCGTTATCCGTCCAAAGATTTTTGCCCTTTCGCTGTTCGTTGTTCGCGATAACGGCGTTGGCGGCATCGAGTATTGTCTGAGTCGAGCGGTAGTTCTGCTCGAGGCGGATAACTTTTGCGTTCTTGTACTGCTTTTCAAAGCTCAGGATGTTTTCGATAGTTGCGCCGCGGAAGCGGTAGATACTCTGATCGTCATCGCCGACGACGCATATATTCTCGTGCCCCGCCGCGAGCAGTGCAGTGAGCACATACTGCGCGTGGTTCGTATCCTGATACTCATCGACCATTATGTATTTGAAGCGATTCTGATAGTATTCGCGGGTTTCCTTGTTCGTCTTGAGGAGCTTCACCATGTTGACTATCAGATCGTCAAAATCCATGGCGTCCGCCGCCTTGAGGAACTTCTGATATTCCTCATAGACCTCGCCTATCTTCTTCAGGCGTATATCCGCCTGGTTCGTCGAAATGAACTCGGCGGGGGTAATCAGCTCGTCCTTGGCGCGGCTTATCTCCGAGAGCACCGACTTTACGGGAATCATCTTCTCGTCATAGCCCAGACGCTTTATGCACTCCTTGGCGGCGCGCTTCGAATCGTCCGAGTCATAGATAGTGAAATTGTGCGTATAGCCTATCTCGTCGGCGTGGCGGCGCAAAATCTTGGCGCAGGTCGAGTGAAATGTGCTCGCCCAAACATCGTTGCCATCTTCGCCGAGAGCCTTGCAGATTCGCTCCTTGAGCTCGCCTGCGGCTTTATTGGTGAAGGTTATCGCGAGAATCTGCCACGGTTTCGCAGGACGGACGCTCAGAAGATCCTCCGCCTCGAAAAGGCTTGTGTCGCCTGCGAGATAGTTTTCAAGAAGCGCCTCGTCGCCCTCGCGTATCGGGCGGGAAAAGTCGGAGGAATAATAAGCCTCGCCGTATTTGACGAGGTTGACGATACGGTTGACGAGCACAGTGGTCTTTCCGCTGCCCGCTCCCGCAAGTACCAAAAGCGGTCCTTTGGTAGTAAGGACCGCTTCAAGCTGCATATCATTCATCCGACTGAAGTCTTTTTTGATTATCTGCTGTCTTAAAGAAATCAGTTTTTCTATGCTCATATTACACCTTTATATGGAGATTTCGTGCGCAAGCTCATAGTCTTTCATATCTATGGTCTTGGTCATTTTGAGAGCCTCGAAGATATCGAAATCGACTATCTTGTTGTCCTTTATGCCGACAACTCTGTTGCCTATGCCCTGAGTGAGCAGGTCAACGGCGCGCGAGCCCATCTGGCTTGCCATTATCCTGTCTCTCGCAGTCGGCGAGCCGCCGCGCTGGACATGGCCGAGAATGGTTGCTCTCGACTCGACGCCGGTCTCGGCTTCGATTTTCTTTGCTATCTCAGCGGTTCCGCCGACACCCTCGGCAACGATAACTATAAAGTGCTTCTTGCCGGTCTTCTGAAACTCGCGGATACGCGCGATAACATCGCGCTCGATATCGTACTCGACCTCGGGCACGATTATCGACGTTGCGCCGACAGCGATGCCCGCTTCAAGTGCGAGATAACCTGCGCCGCGTCCCATGACCTCGACGACCGTGCAGCGGTCGTGAGACTCGGAAGTGTCGCGGATGCGGTCGACCATCTGAACGATGGTGTTAAGGCAGGTGTCATAACCTATTGTATAATCGGTGCAGGAGATATCGTTGTCGATAGTTCCGGGCAGTCCGATGCACGGAATGCCACGCAGAGAAAGATCCCTTGCGCCTCTGAACGAGCCGTCGCCGCCGATGATGACCATGCCGTCGATGCCGAACTTTTTGCAGGTTGCAACGGCTTTCTGAAGTCCCTCTTCGGTCTTGAACTCGGGGCATCTTGCGGAATAGAGAATCGTGCCGCCTCTCGTGATTATATCGGACACGGAGCGGAGGTTCATCTCATGTATATCGCCTTTTATAAGTCCGGTGTATCCTCTGTCAACACCGTAAACTTTGATACCTCTCTGACAGGCCGTACGCACGACTGCGCGTACAGCGGGATTCATACCCGGCGCGTCTCCGCCGCTTGTAAGCACTGCTATGCTCTTCATCGTCATTCCTCCGTCGTTGTTTATGATCTTATTCCTGTTAATTAATAAACACTGTTTTTATATAATACACTTTTACCGAATCAAAGTCAAATGAAAATACACTTTTTCTGCAAAATTAAGCTAAAAATTCGGTTTTTCCCGCATTATTTTTGTCTTTTCGTGATTGCAACACCAATGTTGCACCCTACAGGGTCAAATTGCCCGATAAACGGCTTATTTTCCGCCATTTTTCGCCCTCAAGGCTTGAATCTGCGCCTTGTCGGGCGCATCTGGCGAAAAATCTGCTCGTTTTCGGGTGCAGGGCAGTTTTGAAGCGAAAAAATTTCGCTTCAAAACCGATTTGTCTCTATCGGGCACAACACTCTGTGATACAAAAAATGCTGCATCTCACTCGATGTAGATAACGTTATTTTCACCGAGGATTCGCCTGAGTTCCTTGAGCATCGGCGCGTTGACATCCGCGCTGTGAGAATAGGGCTGACGGATATATTTTTTCGTGTCGCAATAGTAGAAATACACCGTCTTATTGCCGTCAAAGAAGTCGAGGACTCTCTGGGCGCGCTCGATCTCGGGGCAGGTTTCACTCGCAAAGCGCAGGAAGAGTCCGGGCGTTTTTGCGGTCTTTTTCTGCGGCTGAGCAGCGGCATTTGAAGCCTGTCTCACCTGCTCGGAGACTTTTCTCTTCGCGTCCGCAGGCGGACACGGCTCCGCCGACTCGCAGACAAGCTTTGCTTCCTCGTCCTCGCGCACGCTGAGTCTGCCGTGGATGAGAATTATGTTGCCCTCGGTAAAGAGCTGAGTCTGACGCTCATATATTTTCGGAAACACTATGACTTCTATCGAGCCGAACATATCCTCCGCCGTTATAAAAGCCATTGTGGTGTTATTTTTTGTTATCTTTTTTCTGACATTCGTTATTATGCAGAGAAGATTAACGCGCGACTCATCTTTATATATGCCGCCGACCTCATCGGCGTTACGAAGATCCGCCGTATTGGCGCAGCCGAGGCGCTCGGCGAGCTGTTCGTATTCCGCCATGGGGTGACCCATGAGGTAGAGTCCGGTCATCTCTTTTTCGAGTCTTAGCAATTCGCGCTTGTCCATCTCTTCGAGGGTCGGCATTTTATATTCGCCCTGCGGCGCTTCGCTCGGCGCGGCATCGAAGAAGCCGAGCTGACCGTCGATATTGCGGCGGCGGTCGTTCTCGAGCTGAGCCGATATCTCCGGGAAAGCGTAGAGCATCTGGCGGCGGTTCGCGCCGAGTCCGTCGAGCGCACCGCATTTTATGAGGCTCTCGACCGCGCGTTTGTTGAACTCCTTATCCTGCATACGCTTGCAGAACGAATAGAAGGATTTGAACTCCCCGCCTGTTTCGCGCTCGCGTTCAATCTCTCTTATAAAGCCCGCACCGACATTTCTCACGGCGAGCAGGCCGAAGTATATCTTCCCGTCCTTTGGCGTGAAACGCTCGGAGCTGACATTGACATGGGGCGGCACAACCTCGATACCGAGGCGCGAGCACTCCGCGATATATTCGGCAACTTTCGGCGTATCGTCAAGCACGCTGCTGATGAGCGCCGCCATGAACTCGCAGGGATAATGGCACTTGAGCCACGCCGTTGTATAGGCGACAAAGGCATAGGCGGCAGCGTGGGATTTGTTGAACGCATAGGACGCGAAGGACGACATATCATTAAAGATATCATTCGCGGTCTTTTCGTCGACTCCGCGCTTCACCGCGCCCTCACACTCGACAGTACCGTCCTCATTGACGAGTCCGTATATGAAATTATGGCGTTCGCGCTCCATGACATCGTGCTTCTTTTTCGACATGGCGCGGCGGACGATATCGGCGCGGCCGTAGGAATAGCCCGCGAGGGTGCGGAATATCTCCATGACCTGCTCCTGATAGATCATACAGCCGTAAGTGACTTTGAGTATACCCTCGAGCATCGGGGTCTTGTAGCGTATTTTTGACGGGTCGTGACGGTTCGCGATATATGTCGGGATGGAGTCCATGGGGCCCGGTCGATAGAGCGAGATAACGGCTATCAGATCTTCTATGCTCTGCGGCTTGAGACCCATGAGCACGCTGCGCATACCCGCGGATTCAAACTGAAACACGCCCTCCGTTTTGCCGGACGAGAGCATTTTGAACACTTCTTCGTCCTCGTAATCTATCATATCCTCGGAGAAATCAGGGATGCGTTTTTTTATACTGCGCTTTGCATAGTCTATAACAGTCAAAGTTCGCAGACCGAGGAAATCTATCTTGAGAAGTCCGAGTTCCTCGAGGGTGGTCATGGTAAACTGCGTGACTATCGACTCGTCGTTTCGCGCGAGGGGCACATAACTCTCGACCGTATCGCGGGTTATGACTACGCCCGCCGCATGGGTCGAAGCATGGCGCGGCATACCCTCAACTTTGCGCGAGAGGTCGATAAGTCTGCGGACATTCTCGTCGTTTTCATAGAGGGCGCGGAGATCCGATGAATTGAGCGCCTTGTCTATCGTTATGCCGAGTTCGCGCGGGATGAGCTTCGCGACGGTATCAACATCGTTATAGGGCATGCCGAGCACCCTGCCGACATCGCGCACCGCGGCGCGCGCCGCCATTGTGCCGAAGGTCACTATCTGAGCGACATGGTCGGAGCCGTATTTTTCAATAACATAGTCTATAACTTCGCTTCGGCGTTCGTAACAGAAATCAACATCGAAATCGGGCATGCTGACCCGCTCGGGGTTGAGAAAGCGCTCGAACAGCAGGCTGTATTTCATCGGATCGATGCCGGTTATACCGATAGCATAGGCGGTTATACTGCCCGCTCCCGAACCTCTGCCGGGACCGACGGGAATATTGCGGCTTCGCGCGTGATTTATGAAATCGTGGACTATCAGATAATAGTCGACATAGCCCATGCGGCTGATAACCGAGAGCTCGTAGTCGAGGCGCTTCTGATACTCCTCGGGGATATTCTCGCCGTAGCGGCGGCGCATCCCCTCCTGCGCCATATTTTTAAGATACTCAAAGTGATCCTGATTCCCGGGCACTTCGAAATGCGGCAGCTTCGTTTTGCCGAACTCGAACTCGACATTGCAGCGTTCGGCTATTTCCGAAGTCCGCTCAACCGCGTCGAGGTACTCCGGAAAGAGCGAAAGCATCTCCTGCTCGCTTTTCAAATAGAACTCCTGCGTCTGGAACTCCATGCCCGTATCCTCGCCAAGGGTATGGTTCGTCTGGATGCAGATGAGCACCTGCTGCATCTCGGCATCTTCTTTGGAGATATAATGAACATCGTTCGTGGCGACGAGGGGTATCCCCGTCTCCCTCGAAAGCTGGGCGAGCATCGGGATTATACGCCTCTGCTCGGGCAGGCCGTGATCCTGAATCTCGAGGAAGAAGTTGTTTTCGCCCATGACGGAGCGATACCAGAGGGCTTTTTTCTTCGCGCCCTCGTAGTCGCCGCTGAGCAGGGCGCGCGGGATTTCGCCCGCGAGGCACGCAGAAAGTGCAATAAGCCCCTCGTGATATTTTTCGAGGAGCTCACGGTCTATTCGCGGTTTTGTATAAAAGCCTGTGACGAATCCCTCCGACACAAGCTTTATCAGATTCTTATATCCTGTTTCATTTTCGCAGAGCAGTATCAGATGATAGCGCTCGGAATCGAGGGCGTGGACTTTGTCAAAGCGGGTGCGGGCCGCCATATACACCTCACAGCCGATTATCGGCTTTATCCCGCGTTTTTTCGCCGCGCGGTAAAAGTCGATGACGCCGTACATAACGCCGTGGTCGGTCACGGCAACGCTCGTCTGACCGAGGCGCTGCACTTCGTCCATAAGCTGCTCGATGCGGCACGCGCCGTCAAGCAGGCTGTATTCGGTATGAAGATGAAGGTGTGTAAATGACATAGCTCTTCTCCGCGGGGTCAGCCCCCTATGCCGCCGGCGATTTCAACGAGGCGTTTGAGCCTGTGATTGACACCCGAGCGCGTGAGCGGCGGATCTGTCATATCCGCAAGCTCGCTCAGACTCACTTCGGGGTTGTCCCGCCTCAGCTTCGCCATTTCGGCGAGCGGCGCGGGCAGACTCTCGAGTCCGACGGTTCTTTCTATTTTTTCTATCGCTTCAACCTGCACTATCGCCGCATCGACAGTGCGGCTCAAATTGGCATTTTCAAAATTGACGCGCCTGTTGACATGGTTGACCATATCCTTGTGCATCTTGATTCCCATAAGCTCGAGCGTTGAGTTCACTGCACCGACGAGGGTCAAGAACTCCTCTATCTTCTCGCTGACTTTGAAATAGACGATATGGCTCGACTTTCTCCTGACATATTTCGGGGCAAAGCCGACCTCGTCAAGCAGCTGAATCAAATCGTTGCAAAGCTTTTTATACGAGACGGAAAACTCAAGATGATAGTTTTTCTCGGGCGAGCTTATTGTTCCGCAGGCGATGAAAACGCCGCGCAAAAACGCGCCGAAGCAGCAATCCTCCGGGAGGTTCGCCCTGTTGATGCGCAAAGAAATGTCGCTTTCGCTGTGGCCGAAAAATTCGAGGATTCGTTTTCTGTCCGCTTCGTCGGCAACAGAAACCGTGTATTTTGACACGCCCGACGAGACGGACGGAGTAATATCAAAAAGTTCTTTTATAACATCGCAGTAGAGCTTCGCGATATTCTCGTTCTCGGTGACAAAGGATATCTCGGAGACGGAAAACATTCTGCCGAAGAGCAGCATTCCGTAGGCTCTTGCCTGCGCGCAGCAATCCGAAAGCACAGGCACCTGCGCGAGTTCCTGCTTGACATCCGATGAGAACGACACGGTTTTTCCTCCTATTTTTTCATATCGCGGTGCTGAACGGTCGCGATGCAGCCGATTTTTTCAAGATGAGCTTTCAGTAATTCCGCAAAGACGACCGAGCGGTGCCTGCCGCCGGTGCAGCCGACGGAAATGACCAACTGACTCTTGCCCTCTTTGCGATAAAGCGGGATAAGATAATCGAGCAGGTCGCAGAGCTTCGCTTCAAGTCCCCTCGCCTCGTCCCACTTGAGCACATAGTCCCTGACGGGGTCTTCAAGCCCGGTATGCTGCTTGAGCTCGGCGACATAAAAAGGATTCGGCAGACAGCGCACATCGAACATCAGATCGGAATCGTTCGGGATGCCGTATTTGAAGCCGAAGGACACGCAGTGAACTTTGAGAGCGTTGCCGGGATTGTCAAGAAACATCTCGCAGATGCGGTTCTTGCAATCTGTCGGGGTCATATGCGAGCTGTCGATAACATAGTCGGCGATGCTCTTCGCAGGCTCGAGAATGCTGCGCTCTGCAGCGAGGGCATCGTTTATCGAGCCGTTATATTTATCGAGCAGAGGGTGCTTGCGCCTTGTCTCTTTATAGCGGCGGATAAGCACATCGTCGGAGGCATCGATAAACAGAAGCTTCGTGTCGCACTTGAGCTCCTTGAGCTCGACGATGGCGTTGAACAGATCGCCGAACGACGCGCCGACACGGATATCGGTAACAATGGCGACCTTTTCTCTTTTTTCGCGGGAATTGAGCAGAAGCTGCGCGAAAGTCGGCATAAGCTTGGGCGGCATATTATCCACGCAGAAATAGCCTATGTCTTCAAGCGCATCAACAACTCTCGATTTTCCTGCACCGGACAGTCCGGTGACGATAGTGATCTCCATTTTGTTTTCTCCTATAAAATCAGCCGATGAGTCTGATCTCCGTTTCGAGCGTTACGCCTGTCTGAGCCTTGACGCGCGCCTGGACGTGCTTAATAAGGCTGAGAATATCGGACGCGGTAGCGCCGCCGCGGTTGATTATGAATCCCGCGTGCTTCTCGCTGACCTGCGCGCCGCCGACGCTGACGCCCTTGAGTCCGCACTGTTCAATGAGTGCGCCCGCAAAATGACCCTCGGGGCGCTTGAATGTGCTGCCCGCGCTGGGATATTCAAGCGGCTGCTTATCCCTGCGGCGGGAAATGATATCGTGCATGGTATTTTTTATCTGCTCCGGGTCGCCGGGAGTCAGGCGAACGGAGGCGGCGGTTATGACAAGGTTGCTGTCCTCATATGCGCTGTGGCGATAAGAGAGCTGCATAGCCTCATTGTCAAGCTCGCCGGAAGTTCCGTCGGGCGAAACATATTCGCTGTTTATGAGCACATCCTTCATCTCGCCGCCGTAAGCTCCTGCGTTCATGAACACCGCGCCGCCGACGGTTCCGGGTATGCCATAGGCAAACTCGAGACCCGAGAGCGAATTTTCGAGCGCGAAAGAGCAAAGCTGAGCGAGGCTCGCGCCGCTCTGGGCGCGAACGGTGTTTTCATCGGTCAGGGTTATACCGCACTGCTTGCCGGTGAATATAACGGCGCCCTTTATGCCCTTGTCGCTGACGAGGACATTGCTGCCCTTACCGAGGACGAACACCGGGATATCCTCTTTTTCGCAGAAGCGAACAAGCTTGGCAGTCTGCCCGGCGTCCTCGGGAGAGAGGAACAGCTCGGCAGGGCCGCCGACTTTAAAGCTCGTATAATTTTTCATTGACACTCCGCGCTCGGCACTGCATTCGAGCGAGAGGGCGTATTTTTCCAACGCTTCGATATTATTCATAATATCTCCAATATGTCGGCCGCACTGGCGGCGTTTATTTATCTGTCGAGCAGAGCGGCGCCGATGAGTCCGGCGTCGTTGCCGAGTTCGGCAGAGATTATCTGAGTCTGAACCTTTGCATGGATGCTGTATCTCTCACGCTCGACCATCTTTCTCAGCGGAACGAGCAGGTTCTCTTTTTCATGGCCGATGCCGCCGCCGATGCAGATCATATCGGGCTGAAGGGCATTGACGACATTCGTTATGCCGGCTGCGAGATAGAAAATATACTGATTGACGACTTTTTTAGCAGTCTCGTCGCCTGCACGCATGGCATCAAAAGAAGTTCTGCCGTTGACGCGGCTGATATCATTACCGACGAGATCCCACATGGCGGTATAGGGATCGTGGCGCATGGCATCTTTAGTCTGGCGGATAAGCGCGGTGGCGGAAGAATAGCTCTCCCAGCAGCCTCTGCGTCCGCAGGTGCAGGCTTCGCCGTCCGAGACGATGACCATATGACCCATCTCGCCCGCGGCATCGTTGACGCCGGTGACGAGCTTGCCGTCTATGACAATACCGCTGCCGACTCCGGTTCCGAGAGTGATGGCGACAAAGCTGTTGACTCCCTTGCCTGCGCCCGCCTTTGCTTCGCCGAGCGCGGCGCAGTTCGCGTCGTTGTCGAGATAGATAGTCTTCTTGAGTCTCGACTCAAGGATATCGCGCGCGGGAACATTATCGAAAGCGAGGTTATTCGCATATTCGATAACGCCGTTCTTCTTGTTGACCGAGCCGGGGGTTCCGATACCTACGCTGACAACATCGTTCATGGTGATGCCCGCATCTATAACAGCAGCCTCGACAGCCTTGGCAACATCCTCAAGAATAGCTTCCGCCGCGCGGGGGCAATTTGTCTTGAGCTTGCCTCTGCCGATGATTTTCATTTCTTCATTGATGACGCCGGCAACGATATTCGTGCCGCCGAGATCGACTCCTACTCTGTACATTTTTTTACCTCCAGATAGACAGTTTCTCTTTCCCTGTCTTTTTATATCAGAAATCATGCCAGACTTCAAGTTCCTTCTTCTCGGGAACTATATCATCCGTCATGCCGAGCGAATGCAGCAGCTCGCGCGCCGCATTATAGCCCATTTTCTTTTGCCTGTTATTCATCGCCGCCGCTTCGATTATTATCGAAAGATTTCGTCCGGGCTTGACCGGAACGACGGTCAGCGGGATATTTATGCCGAGTATCTCGACATACTCGTTATCGAGGCCGAGACGGTCATAGACCTTTTCATTATCCCACGGCTCGAGCTGAACGACCATATCGATTTTCTCAGTCATTTTGACAGCGCCCATACCGAATATTCTGCGGGCGTTTATTATGCCGACGCCGCGCAGCTCGATAAAGTGGCGTATATTATCCGGTGCACTGCCGACGAGCGTTCTCGAAGAGACGCGGCGAATCTCGACCGCGTCGTCCGCTATCAGTCGGTGACCGCGCTTTATAAGCTCAAGGGCAGTCTCGCTCTTGCCGACGCCGCTGTCACCGAGGATCAGGACACCCTCGCCGCTGACTTCGACAAGCACGCCGTGGCGCGTGATGCGCTGGGCGAGCTCGACGCCCAGATATGATATAAGAGTTGACATACAGCCGGAAGTGGAATCCGGGCTTGTCAGGATCGGCACGGAATATTTCTGCGCATATTCGCGCAGCTTATCCGGGCACTCGAGCGAACGGGTGATAACGACGGCGACGGGCTCGGTCGCCATCAGCCGCTCCATGCTCGCCGCGGCGGCATCCTCATCGAGGCTCGAAATATAGTTCATCTCGGCGAGGCCGAGGAACTGGATACGCTCGGCATCGAAATACGCGCTGTAGCCTGCGAGCATAAGCCCGGGGCGGTTGACATCCTGCGATGTGACATAGACATCCTCGACGGGCTTGGGCGCATAAAGTATCCCGAGTGAATTATCTTCCACTACTTTTTTGAGTGAAACGGAATATTTACCCATACTTCTCTCCTGTAGTTCTCCAATTCAAGAAATGATAGTGCATACGAATTATATTATAATAGATTTGGGCAAAAGTTCCAATACCTTTTTGACTTTTTTTGAAGTTTTGGGAAGCTTTTTTTAATATTTTCAGCGGGGCGGCAGAAGGATTTGGAGAACGGGAAAAATGGAGCGGTGAGAGAATCGATATTGCAGAAATTTCGTGCCGCCTGCGCGGCATCGGGTCATCGAGGTCGCCGCGCCATACAAAGGATAATTAATTTGTTTGGTTCACAGAGAAAGCGAGCCGGAAGAGAAGCTCTCTCCCGGCCGATATCCGTTTCTATGTTAGACGTCCGTTTCTCTGATTCCGAGGCTGACGGAAAGAGCCTGATCCACCCTGCCCATATCCGCACCGCCGAGCGCGCCCATTTTTTCCTTAAGACGCTTTTTGTCGAGCGTGCGCACCTGCTCGAGCAGGACTATCGAATCCTTGGCAAGTCCGCAGCCGTCCGCATTGACTCTTATATGAGTGGGAAGGTTGGTCTTATACTTCTGGCTGGTTATCGCCGCGGCTATGACCGTCGGGCTGAAGCGATTGCCGACATCGTTCTGAACTATCAGCACGGGTCTTATCCCGCCCTGCTCGGAGCCGACGACGGGACTCAGATCAGCGTAGTATATATCTCCCCGTTTTACTGTCATTTTTAATCACTCTCCGTTTTTATTGTCCGGCAAGAGTATTTTTGCCTGACAAAAGCGCGATTAAACATTAACTTGTTATTCGGGGAGCAAAAATTTCAAGTCAGTCCATTATATGTCCTGTTTTTATTTGGGTGAGACATTGCGAAACTCCGCAGTCAGCAGAGCTTTCGGTATTTCGAGGCTCTGCGGCAAGCCGTTATCGCCGCGGCGCAGGGTGAAATCCACGCCCGAGACGGTGCCTTTCGTCTCCCATGCGTCGCCCGTATGTACGGTCTGTGTATTCGCCGTGTCGGACGAAGTTTTGAGCGTTTTTGTTATCAGCTCGCCCACTCCGCTCTGCGGCAGGGATGAGAGATCCGCAGAAAAAGTCAGATTGCCGTAGCTGAATGTGCAGGTCGAGCCGCTGAGCTTCACTTTCAGGCCGCGAACGGTTGCCGGGGATGTGAACTCAAGCTGAGCTTCGGTGAGCGAAGTCTGATCGTACTTTGCCTCATACTCGCGCTCGCCGTTTATGATATACAAATCGGCTGTGAACGCAGTCGGGATATCCGGCGGCCGGTCTTTGCTGTTTTTCAAAGGTGCGTTTTTGCATCCGAAGAGAGACAAAACAAGCAGCAAGCTTAAGATAAACGGAAAAATTCGTTTCAAGCTATCACTCCAATTGCCCGTTACCTCTCCAGGGTTCGCAGCACGCGCGGCAGAGCGGCTATGCAGTCGGAGGCGAGCATCGATGAGAGCGACAGTTCGCGCGCCGCTGCGTCTCCTGCCGCACCGTGGATATATGCGCCGAGCACCGCCGCGTCAAACGGATACACGCCCTGAGCGAGGAGCGCGAGAATGATGCCCGAGAGCATATCTCCGCTGCCGCCCTTTGCCATACCCTGATTGCCGGTGACGTTGATATATGCGTCACGCCTGCCCGCGCCGGCTATCACCGTGCTCGCGCCCTTGAGCAGGAGCACAACGCTGTATTTATCGGCGAAGCGGCGGGCGACATTCACCCGGTCGCGCTCGATATCGGCGATGCTCATGCCGGTAAGGCGGGACATCTCGCCGGGGTGCGGAGTGAGGATAACGGGAGCTTTGATATTTTTCAGTATATCTATATTTGCGGCGAGCGCATTTATGCCGTCGGCGTCTATAATCATGGGCTTTGTGCAGTTCTGCACGAGCGTCGAGACGAGTTCTTTCGTATGGAGATTGAGTCCGAGACCGCATCCGACGAGCACAGCCGAGGATTTTTCAGCCTGTTCGAGCAGCGCGGGTATCGCGCCGGACGAGAATGTTCCTGCTTCGTTTGACGGCAAGGGCATAAGCAATGATTCCGTGAGCTTCGGGGCTATCGCGTTATAGGCGGCATCGGGAAACGCGGCAGTTACAAGACCCGCTCCGCATCTAAGCGCCGACGAGGCGGCAAGCACCGCCGCGCCCTGCATATTGCGGCTGCCGCAGACGCTCAGAGCGCGCCCGAAGGTGCCTTTATTCGCCATAAGGTCACGGCGTGGGAATATCTTTTTCGCCTGGGCGGGAGTGAGCACAGCGAGGGTATCGTCCTCAATGCCGTCGATAATATCGTCGTCGATGCCTATTGCGACGGTTATTGTTTCGCCGCAGAGCACGCGCGCGGGTTTTAATATGTGGACGGGCTTCATGCACGACACGGCTATTGTGATATCCGCTTTTATGCAGCTGCCCGGCACATCGCCGTTGTTGCTTTCGAGTCCGCTCGGGACATCGATTGAAACGACTTTTGCGGGCGAAGCGTTGACAGCCTCAAAGACCTCCGACACCCGTTCGTCCTCTCTGTATTTATAGCCCGTTCCGAACACGGCATCAACTATCACGGCAGCAGATTCGATTGAATTTTTAGCGTTTTCCTCTCCCCAGAAGAACTCCGGGACGAGCCCTGTTTCGACAGCCTTTTCGCGCATGAGTATCGAGTCCTCGGCGGTAGGCTCGCCGAAAGCCTCGACAACGGCAACATTAAAGCCCGCAAGTGCAAGCTTGCGTGCGATAACAAAGCCGTCGCCGCCGTTTTTGCCCTTTCCGCAGAGGACGCATATGAGCCCGCGCGACTGTTCAAGAGATGCTAAGCGCTCTCTTATCTCCCTTGCGCACGCGCTGCCGGCGTTTTCCATAAGGCGCGTAAAGCTCATTCCCCTGTTGACCTGTGCCTGCTCGGCAGAGAACATCTGCGATGAAGTCAGAACTTTCATTTTGCCGCCTCCACATATGCTTTTTCATAACGCTCACTGCGGGTATTCCGCGCGAAGATAAAACAAATATCCATAATACTCCTCACTTTTATAAAACAAGGGACTGCCGCACGACAGTCCCCGATTATCATTTTGCGTCGATAACTACTTTTCCGTCCTCGACAAGAGCGCGGACTTCGCTCAGCGGAGACGAAGCGTGGTCAACGATAGCGTTGGCTATCTTATCCTCAACCTGCCGCCTGATATTGTTCCTCAGGTCGCGCGCTCCGCGCAGACCGCCCTCGGACATCGAGGCGATAAGCTTAGGCACGCTTTCATCCCAGGTGAACTCTATGCCCTTGTCGCGCAGGGGCTCGACAAGCTCGGAGAGCATGAGATTCGATATCTGCTCAAGATTCTCCGGGGTCAGGTCGTTGAAGACGACTATCTCGTCAACTCTGCCGATAAACTCCGGGCGCAGGAACTCTCTGAGTGCCTTGAGCGCCTTTTCTTTATTGGCGTCGTTCTGATTCTTTGCAAAGCCCATGACACCCTCGCGGCGTTCGCTGCCGGCGTTGGAGGTCATGATGATTATCGTGTTTTCAAAGCTCACGGTTCTGCCCTGCGCATCGGTTATTCTGCCCTCGTCAAGTATCTGGAGCAGGATGTTCATAACATCGGGATGCGCCTTCTCTATCTCGTCGAAGAGTATAACTGAATAGGGCTTTCTGCGGACTTTTTCGGTCAGCTGACCCGCCTCGTCATAGCCGACATAGCCGGGCGGCGAGCCGATGATACGCGAGACGGAGTGCTTCTCCATGAACTCGGACATATCAAGGCGGATAAGCGTCTCGGGAGTGTTGAACAGCTCCTGAGAGAGCAATTTTACAAGCTCGGTCTTGCCGACTCCGGTCGGTCCGACGAAGATAAACGACGACGGACGGCGGCGGGGATTAATCTGCACTCTGCCGCGCTTTATCGCGGCGCAGACGAGTTCAACTGCCTCATCCTGACCGATAAGCTTCGCTTTGAGATGCTGTTCCATATCGGCAAGGCGGGTAAGGTCGCTCTCCATTATCTTATTTGCGGGTATGCCTGTCCAGAGCTGGATAACTCTGGCGATGTCACTCTCCGTCACCGCATTGTCGGCGGCGAGAGGCTTCAGCGCTTCGATATCTTTCTCTTTGGCGGCGATACTGCTTTTGACTTTGAGCAGTCCCTCGTAGTCGGTGTTCTCGGTCTCCTCCATCATCGCCTGCTGGCGGTCGTTGAGGTTCTTGAGGTCGTCCTCGGCGGTCTCGAGATCGCTGATGCTCTTGTTTCTGAGGTTCGCGCAGGTGCAGGCCTCATCAAGCAGGTCGATAGCCTTATCGGGCAGGAAGCGGTCATTTATATAGCGCTCGGAGAGCACAACGGCTCTGTGGACGAGCGAGTCGCTTATAGTGACCTTGTGGAAATTTTCGTAATAGTCCTTGATGCCGACGAGCATCTGATAGGTCTCCTCTATCGACGGCTCCTCGACTTTTATCGGCTGAAGGCGGCGCTCAAGGGCGGCATCCTTCTCGATATATTTTCTGTATTCGGTGAAGGTCGTTGCGCCGATTATCTGTATCTCGCCTCTCGAAAGGGCGGGCTTCAGGATATTCGCGGCGTTCATCGAGCCCTCCGCATCGCCTGTGCCGACGAGGTTATGCACCTCATCGATAAACAGGATTATATTGCCCTCTTTTTTGACCTCGTCTATAAGACCCTTTATACGGCTCTCAAACTGGCCTCTGAACTGAGTGCCGGCGACAAGAGCGGTGAGGTCGAGCAGGTGTATCTCTTTTTTGGCGAGCTTCGCGGGAACTTCGCCGTTTGCTATGCGCAGGGCAAGTCCCTCGGCTATAGCGGTCTTGCCGACGCCGGGTTCGCCGATAAGGCAGGGGTTGTTCTTCGAGCGGCGGCAGAGAATCTGCACCGCGCGGTAAATCTCGTTATCGCGTCCGATGATGCGGTCTATTTTACCCTCGCGGGCTTTTTCGGTAAGATCCGTGCAATAGAGCGAGAGGAACTTTCTCCCCTTTTTCTTCTTGCCTTTTTTCTTTTCGCCCGGACCCTTGGCGTTGATAACGGGGATGCCGAACGGACCGACCTGGGGTTTGTTATCGTCGCTGTCGCCCTCGTCGATCTCATCCTCGCCGTCGGAGTTCTCATCCTCTTCATCGTCGTCCTGCTCGGACTGGTTCATGAAAGGAAGAGTTCCCGCGCCGCCGGGCATGAAGCCTGTTCCGTCCTCGCCGAACAGCTCGTCGAACTGGTCGCTGACGGAATCTACCTCGTCCTCCGAGATGCCCATGCTCTCCATTATCTGTTTTATGGGACCTATATTCATTTCCATGGCGCATTTCATGCAGAGTCCTTCCTGCTTGGTCTCGTTGCCCTCGACCTTGGTTATGAAGAACATTGCAGGGCGTTTGCCGCACCTGGAACACATCATCTTTTTCATTTAAATAATCTCCGGGATTCTGATTTGACTTTTATCGGAACGCATATGATTAAACACCGCTGACACGGTTCATTTGCGGATTCCGATTATTATTTTTTGCCCTTTGCTTCCATTCTGCTCTGGTGCTTCTCTTTCACCTGTCTGTAGGTCGCGGGCATATAGCTTGCGAAAGCGACTATAGTAAGTATTGCCGAAATTATGACAAGTACCATGAGAACGGGGTCGGGCAGAGTCCAATAATTTCTGAACGCGCCTATCTCGGGACCGAAGCCGATTATGACGAGCATAACAAGATAGAACACGAAGGTTGCGACCTTGCCGTATATCTCGGCCGCGCCGGGCTTGATGCCGCAGGCTATCATTACAGCTCCGCCGATAACCATGACCGCCTCTTTGGCGAGGAACACGAGGAATACCCAGCTGAAAGCGACCATCAGCTGATCGTTGCAGCTGCGGAAAGCTATGTAGAGCATAACTGCGATCGTTATCTGAGTCAGCTTATCTGCGACGGGATCGAGTATCTTTCCGAGCTCGCTGACCTGATTGAAGCGGCGGGCGATTTTTCCGTCGAGGAAATCGCTGATGCCGGAAAGCGCGAGCATGAGCACTGCCCAGCCGATATGACCTTTATAATAGAGCACGGCGAATGCGGGTATAAGAAAGATTCTTATAAGCGAGAGCAGATTCGGGACAGTCAGACAGCCCTTAAACAGATTTTTTACCATAGTTATCCTCCTCAAATATCTTCCTTCCTGTGCGGGGACGGAAATATCAAACCGTTATCAGCCGCGAAAATATATCGGTTGAAACGATCAAACTCACGAGTTTGGATGCGCCGACTGCCGAGGCGAACTGCGTGCCGGGCACAAAGGACGCGGCGGCATCGAGCAGCAGGCAGGCAAACACGGCGACGAACACGCCCTTCAAAGCTCCGAAAACACCGCCGAGAGTGCGGTTGACGGAGCGGATAACGGGCAGTTCAAACAGCTTGCAGACAGCCTTGGCGGCAATCTGAAGAAAGAAATCGCAGACAAAGAAAATGACGGCGAAGCTCAAAACTTTAAGTACGGCGACAGCGATAGGCTTCGCGACGCTGTCGCAGATTTCGGCGGCGATATTCGACGCGCTCAGATCGACAGAGCCCGCCTTTTCGGATATCGCGGCGATATCAACGCCCATGCTCTGAGCCGCTTTGACAATGGCGGCGGGCAGAGAAGATATAACTTCCTGCACATTCTGCGAGGTAAGCTGAGCCGAGGACATATCGGGCAGCTGAGCCGCCACGGCAGTTTCAAGGCTCTTTTTTATAAACAGGTCATATATACCGCTTGCGACGGGTTCGCTCAGCCATACGGCGAGCGCGGCCGCCGCGGCGACCACGACAAGTCCTATAATAGAGCGGATAAGCCCGTTTTTGACGCCGACGAAAATGCACAGCGCAAACACTGCGACTATTAAAAAATCGACTATAAAATCCAAGACTTATCCCCCCCTGTTCGCTGTTTTTTCAATTATATCACACGCTATGCACAGTGGCAAACCTTTTATTATTAAGCGGTTGTTAATTTTTTGTGATATTTGACGCATATTGTACATACACGTCGCTGCCCGCGCAGATGACCCTTTTGCCGTTTTTGCCGGCGGAGACGGTCTTTGCGGTCTCGCCGCTTGAAGATATCAGTTCAACGCCGTCGTCAAACAGCACAGCGACATATTTATCGGTGCAGGTGAGCGCATAAATTTTCTTGTCGAAGCTGCGCTCGAACAGAAGCTTTGAGCGCCTGTCGAAAGCCACGACTTTCGGCTTCTCCTCGTTGGCGTATTCATAGAGCACGACGGCGCTTCTGCCCGAATCCGACGCGGACTCGTGAGCCAGAGTATTGCTGCCGAAAGAGTAATCCTCTTTGTGGCCTTTTTTCGTCACGGTCGTTTTGAAATCGGTCGAATAGGCTATTATGCTTGTACTCGAATTATATATGACATCGAAGAGCAATGTGTTGTCATATTTTATGTCGGTGACTATCGGATTATCTTTTTTGAAGCTCAGCACGACAAGGCGCGAATATGTAACGGCGTTTTCGGAGCCGACGAGTATCAGCGCGGCGCTCTTGCCGTTGGGGGCTATCGAGATATCGAATATCTTCTCCTGTGCGCACTCCCATGCGAATATCTTTTCTAACTTGTGATTATATACGCACAGCTCGCTCTGGGCTGCGGAAGTTTTGAGCGAGAACGCTATTGTGCCGTCCTTGCCCATGGCGGCGGTATAAATGGGCGAGCCTGTGTTGCCGTCGCCCAAAATCTTGCTTGAATTCATCAAAGTGAAATCGCCGGATGTGCGGTCATAGACCAGCGCTCTGCCTTTATAGACCGCCATATCCGGGTCGGAATAGTTATGCTCGAGGCGCGCGACCTCTTTGGCGGAGGAATTGAGCACGACCACGGAATCGCGGGTCAGCATGGCGATATTCGACTTGAACGGCGTCATATCGAGCACATCAGCCGAGCTTATTTTATATGGATATCCCGCTCCCGTGCCGGACGCGGATATCAGCTGCTTTGCCGAATCCTCGACATCGTTATATTTCATGCCGCCGAACGAACGCGCGGCGAAGAACACGACCGCGCCGACCGCAAGCAGAGTCAATATAACAATTATTATTGTCTCGCGCTTGGAATTTTTTGTTTTCTTCCTGCCGTTTTGTGCGAGTTTATCCGCCTTTTTCTTCGCAAAGAGTCCGCTTATGAGCTTCTTTGCGTTGCCTTTCTTCTTGCCCTTTTTCTCTGCCAACTTGCCGCACCCCGTTTCAATCTTCTTTGCCGTTATAGAAAACCTGCTCAAGGCAGAGTCCGCAGGCGGGCGCAGTTGCCCCCGCTCTGTCTCTGCTGAGCGATGAAATTATATCGGGCAGCGTATCTGCCGCTATCCTGCCCCTCGAAATATCAAGGAGCGTACCGACCATTATTCTGACCATATTATAGAGAAAGCCATCCGCCTCGAAGTACATCAGCACTTCGTCGCCTCGGCGCACGACCTCGGCGCGGGTCAATGTGCGGACATTGTCGACCGTGCTGGCACCCGCCGCGCAGAACGCCGAAAAATCGTGGGGCCCGAGCATCTGCGACGCCTGACGGTTCAGGAAATCCGCGTCGAGCGGATATTTATAGTGATAAGAATATCTCGAAATAAAAGGGTTGCGCTCCTGCGCGTTCCAGATTCTGTAGACATATCGCTTGCCGGAGCAGTCATAGCGCGCGTGAAACTCAAACGGCACTTCTCGGCAGTCGGTCACAGCGATATCGTGCGGCAGAACTCCGTTCATCGCGCTCTTCCACTTCTCGGGCGAAAGAGACGATTCGGTGCGCATATTGCAGCAATACATATCGGCGTGGACGCCGGAATCCGTTCGCGAACAGCCTATGACATTGTCGCGGACTCCGCAGATACGCTCGGCGGCATCCTGAAAGGTTTGCTGAACCGTATTCGCATTTTCCTGCACCTGCCAGCCGTGATAATCCGTGCCGTCATAGCGCAGGGTAAAGAGCAGATTCTTCAAAGCCTTCACTCCGATCAGATAAGATGCCCGAGATAATGATTGAGGACTATTACAGCCGCGAGCAGAGCGGCTGTGACACCGAGGGCGACAAAATCGCGCGCGGCGAGCTTCATCTGCTTCATGCGTGTTCTGCCCTCGCCACCCGTGTAGCAGCGACACTCCATGGCGAATGCCAGCTCATATGCGCGGCGGAACGACGAGATAAACAGAGGAATCAATATCGGTATAAGTGCCTTGGCGCGCTTTATAAGTCCGCCTGTTTCAAGATCCGCTCCGCGCGCCTTCTGCGCGTTCATTATGCGCTCGATCTCCTCGATAAGCACGGGGATAAATCGCAGGGCGAGCGTCATTATCATGGCGAGAGTATGCACCGGCACCTTTATCACTTTCAAAGGCGAGAGCAGACGCTCCAAAGCGTCGGTGAGCATAGTGGGCGTGGTTGTATAAGTCAGCAGCGAGCTGACGACAACGAGCAGGATTATACGCACGGTAGTGAATATCGCGGTATAAACGCCTGTGGTCGTTATGGTTATTTTCCAGAATGAGACGAGCGTCTCGCCGCCGCGATTATAAAAGACATTGATGACGGCGGTGAAGAGCATAAGAATAACGAGCGGCTTTATGCTGCGCCACATCATCTTCATCGGGACTTTTGAAAGCAGGAGAGTTGCCACGACGAAAATGAGTCCGAGAGCGAGGGAATAGAAATTTCTGCACACGAAGAGAATGACTATAAGCGCCATTGTGAGCACAAATTTCATACGCGCATCCATGCGGTGGATGACGGAGGTGCCGGAATAATACTGACCGATAGTGATATCGCTTATCATACCATTCCCCTCCCCTCAAAATAGCACATGAGCTCGTCCGCGCCCTGACTTACCGTGAACACGGACGGAGAGACATCAAAGCCCCTGTCATGCAGCGCTCTGAATATTTTTGTTATCTGCGGAACGGTGAGCCCCATCTCCTCAAGCTCGTCCGTGCGGGAATAGACCTCGGGCACAGTGCCGAACATCGCAACATGGGAATGGTTGAGCACCAGAACCTTGTCGGCGGTTTTGGCGACATCCTCCATGCTGTGGGAAACGAGGATAACGGTGCTCCCCGTCTGATCGCGATAAGTGCGGACAAGCGAGAGAATGACCTCTCTGCCGCGCGGGTCGAGTCCCGCGGTAGGCTCATCGAGAATGAGCACTTCGGGCTCCATCGCCATAACGCCCGCTATTGCGGCGCGGCGTTTTTCGCCGCCCGAAAGATCGAACGGAGATTTTTTCAGATGCTCTTCGCTAAGTCCGACAAATTCGGCGGCGCGGCGCACGCGGCGGTCAATCTCCGCGCTGTCGAGTCCCATATTTTTCGGCCCGAACGAGATATCTTTGTAAACGGTCTCTTCAAAAAGCTGATACTCCGGATACTGGAAGCAAAGCCCAACCCTGAACCTTGCGGCGCGCAGGGTGCGCTTATCTTTGTTGATATCCTCGCCGCAGAGCAGAACTCTGCCGGAATCGGGCTTCAGAAGTCCGTTGAGATGCTGAAGAAGGGTGCTCTTGCCGGAGCCGGTATGACCGATTATTCCGACTATTTCGCCCTTTTCAAACTTCACGTTTATATTCTCGATAGCGGCGACGGCTCCAGCCATGCCGTTTTCATAATAGTGGGTGAGATTTTCTGTTTCAAGCACTGTCATCGGCTCACCTCCATTATTTTTGAAAGCGCCTCGACGCACTCGTCGGCGTCAAGGATATCGCCGGGCAGGTCTATCCCCTTTTCGATCAGGCGGTGGCACAGCTCGGTGCTCTGCGGCACATCGAGTCCGCAGCGGCGCAGGACATCGGTCTGGGAAAACACCTCGCGCGGCGTGCCGTCGAGGCAGAGTCGCCCGGAATCTATAATTATGACGCGGTCAGCCTTGACTGCCTCGTCCATGAAATGCGTAACAAAAAGGACGGTTATGCCCATCTCGCGGTTCAGGCGGCGGACTGTGTCAAATACTTCACGCCTGCCGCGCGGGTCGAGCATCGCCGTAGGCTCATCGAGCACGATACAACCGGTCTGCATAGCAATTATGCCGGCGATAGCCACGCGCTGTTTCTGACCGCCGGAAAGCTTATGCGGCTCGCGCAGGCGGTAATCGTACATCCCGACCGCCTTTAGCGCATCGTCGACCCTGCGGCGTATCTCATCGGGGGCTACGCCGAGATTTTCGGGTCCGAACGCCACATCGTCCTCGACGATAGTCGCGACTATCTGGTTATCGGGATTCTGGAACACCATGCCGACCTTGCGGCGGATATCGGTGAGCCTGTCCTCATCCGAAGTGTCGATGCCGTCAACGGTAACTGTGCCGCTCTCGGGCACTAAAATAGCATTCGTCAGCTTTGCAAGGGTGCTCTTTCCGGAGCCGTTATGGCCGAGAACCGCGACAAATTCACCGCGGTTGACGGTGAGGTCTATATTGCAAAGTGCCGGAGAGGGCTTGGCTTCGCCTTGCTCCTCCGGCTCATAGGTATAAGTTACATTTTTAAATTCAATAAACTTCTCGCTCATTTTATCTTCTCCACACTGCGCTTGCGCCGCAGGGCAGAATGAGCCCCGAGGCTGTGACGGGCAGACCTATCTCATCGGAGGTCACCTTGCCGCCGAACAGCGGCGACACTGTACTGCCGAGTATATACTGCATGACGGACGCAGAAAGTCCCGTTGTGTAAGAGTTGATGAGCACCATAACGGGATCGTCCGACAGCACGGCGGTACACAGCGACGCAAAGTCATAAACCGCATCCTCAAGCTTCCAGACCTCGCCGCCCGGTCCTCTTCCGTAAGACGGCGGATCCATGATAATAATATCGTATTTGTTGCCGCGACGTATCTCGCGCTCGACAAATTTCATGCAGTCGTCAACTAGCCAGCGCACGGGCTCATTTGCAAGGCCGCTGACTGCGGCGTTCTCCTTCGCCCAGGCGACCATGCCCTTTGAGGCATCGACATGGGTAACATGCGCGCCGGCGTTGAGAGCCGAAATTGTTGCAGCGCCCGTATAGGCGAAAAGATTCAGCACGCGCAGAGGTCTGCGCTCTTTTCTGATTATCTCGGCGGTCATATCCCAGTTGACTGCCTGCTCCGGGAAAACGCCCGTATGCTTGAAGCCCATGGGTTTGACCATAAACGAGAGATCGCCGTATTTTATCTTCCACGCGTCGGGAATCTTTCTTCTGATATCCCACTTTCCGCCGCCCGAAGATGAACGGTTATAGACTGCGTGCGCCTTATACCAGAGCGGATGGGTCTTTTCTGTTTTCCAGATGACCTGGGGATCGGGTCTTATAAGTATGACATCTCCCCAGCGTTCGAGCCTCTGACCCGAAGAGCAGTCGAGCAGCTCATAATCCTTCCATTTATCGGCAACGCGCATATTTTTTCCTCTCCGGCGCGGGATTCCGCGCTCCTGTTATATAAGTCTCTCTCTGACAACCTCGGCAATCTCGTCGCAGAGCTTTTCGATAAGTTTTTCGTCCTTGCCCTCGAGCATGACTCTGACGAGCGGCTCGGTGCCGGACACCCTGACGAGCACGCGTCCGTCCTCGCCGAGCTCAGCCTCAGCATTGGCTATGGCTTTCTTTATCTCCTCATCACTTGAAAAACGCACCTTGCCGATGTTGGAGACTCTGACGTTCTTGAGCACCTGCGGATAGACCTCCATGCACTTTGCAAGCTCGGAGAGCGACTTTCCGGTGCGCTTCATGGTCTGGAGCACCTGAGCGGCGGTCACTTCGCCGTCACCGGTGGTCGAATGATGCAGGAAAATGACATGTCCGGACTGCTCGCCGCCTATCGCATAGCCCTTTTCGAGCATACGCTCGAGGACATAGCGGTCGCCGACCTTCGTTATCTCACAGTGAATATCATTGTCGGCGCAGAACTTGTGGAAGCCCATGTTGCTCATGACGGTGACAACTGCCGCGTCGCCATCAAGCTCACCGCGCTCTTTCATATCCTTGGCGCAGATGGCGATTATCTTATCGCCGTCAACGACATCGCCGTTTTCATCGACTGCAAGGAGTCTGTCGGCGTCGCCGTCGAATGCGAAGCCTGCCATAAGTCCGTGCTCAACGACATATTTCTGAAGATTCTCGAGGTGAGTCGAGCCGCAGTTGTCGTTGATATTGACGCCGTCCGGCTTGTTTGAGAGCACATCGCACTCGGCGCCCATCTGCATGAAGAACTCGGGAGCGGTTATGCTCGAAGAGCCGTTGGCGCAATCGAGGGCTATCTTCATATTGTTGAACCTGTAATCAACGGTCGAGCACAGGTGGGTTATATAATCAAAAATCGGCATTTCGGAAGTTGTGATTCTGCCGACATCGCCGCCTATTTTGACTGGCGGAACGACGGTCTCATCGAGGATTATCGCCTCGATTTCCTCCTCGAGCGCGTCGGGGAGCTTATATCCGTCGGACTTGAATATCTTTATGCCGTTATATTCGCAGGGGTTGTGCGAGGCGGAAATCATTATGCCCGCATCGTACTGATATTTCTGAACAAGGAACGCCACTGCCGGGGTCGGCACGACGCCGAGGAGCAGAACATCTGCGCCGACGGAGCAAAGACCTGCGCTGATGGCGGCCTCAAGCATCTCCGACGATGCGCGGGTATCCATGCCTATAAGCACGCGAGGCCTTTTATGCGTGCTGTCGGTGAGCACCATGGCGGTAGCTCTGCCGATTTTCATGGCGAGTTCGCAAGTAAGCTCGCTGTTTGCAACGCCTCTTGCGCCGTCTGTTCCAAAAAGTCTTCCCATAACTAAACCTCCAATTATCAGATATCGAACTGCTGTTGACCCGGCATTGCTATGCCGAGATGCCTGTAAGCGGCGGGAGTGACCATGCGTCCGCGCGGAGTTCTGCTGAGGAAGCCGATCTGCATGAGGTAAGGTTCATAGACATCCTCAATCGTTATCGCCTCTTCGCCGACTGCCGCAGCTATCGTCTCGAGTCCCACGGGACCGCCGTTGTAGTTTCTTATCATCGTAGTGAGGACAAGTCTGTCTATCGAATCAAGCCCGAGGGCATCGACCTCCATGCGGTCGAGCGCCATTGAGGCTGTTTCGCGGGTTATTACGCCGTCGCCCATGACCTGAGCGAAGTCGCGCACGCGCTTCAAGAATCTGTTTGCGATTCGCGGAGTGCCGCGCGAGCGCGAAGCTATCTCACTTGCACCGCTCGGATCCATCTCGATACCGAGAATTCCGGCGGAGCGCGTGACTATCTGCGAGAGCTGCTCGGGCGTATACATCTCAAGGCGGAGAATAACGCCGAAGCGGTCGCGCAAAGGCGCGCTGAGCTGACCCGCTCTCGTCGTTGCACCGACAAGGGTGAAATGCGGCAGGTCAAGTCTTATCGAACGCGCCGAAGGGCCTTTGCCGATAATTATATCTATCGCGCTGTCCTCCATGGCGGGATAGAGCACCTCTTCGACCGAGCGCGACAGACGGTGGATCTCATCGACGAAGAGCACATCTCCGTCATTGAGGTTCGTCAGCAGTGCGGCAAGGTCGCCGGGCTTCTCTATCGCGGGGCCTGAGGTCACGCGGAGATTGACGTTCATTTCATTCGCTATTATGCCCGCGAGGGTCGTTTTGCCGAGTCCGGGAGGACCGTAAAGCAGAACATGGTCGAGGCAGTCGCCTCTGCGGCGGGCGGCCTCGATATAGACCGAGAGGTTCTCTTTCGCCTTATCCTGGCCGATATAATCGGTCAGCTGGCGCGGGCGCAGGGAAAACTCAAGGTCGGTATCCTCAGGCGAGAGATCGGGGGTAACTATGCGGTTTTCAGTATCCATATCCATAGAGCCGTCTCCTTTCTCTCATTATATATTCTTTGAAATAAGGCGCAGAGCCTGTTTTATCAGTTCTTCGGACGAGAGCGACTGATCGAGCCTGCCGACCGCCGAAGCCGCTTCGGTCTTTGTATAACCGAGCATGACAAGGGCATCGACCGCCTCCTCGCCTGCGCTCGATGACGCGGCGGCGTTTATCGCGGCGAGCTCCTCGCGGTTTTCGGAAGATATATATGATTTCAGTTTATCTTTAAGTTCAAGCACGACTCTCTGAGCAAGCTTTGCTCCCACGCCCTGAGCCGCGGTTATCGCCTTTGTATCACCCGAGGCGACGCAGACGGCGAGCCTGTTCGGAGTCAGCTGAGAGAGTATCGCAAGGGCGGCTTTCGGGCCGACGCCGGTAACATTTATGAGCAGTTTGAAGCAATCAAGCTCATCCTTATCATAGAAGCCGAACATATCGAGCGCGTCCTCGCGGACATTGAGATAGGTATAGAGCGTGACCGTATCGCCTATAGTACCTATATTTTTCAAGGTATTGGCAGTGGCACTGCAATTGAACGCAACGCCGCCGCAGCTGACCGCGACGCTCGTGGCATCGGTATAGACCACTTGACCGGTGATACTGTAAAACATACTGCTCTCCTTTATCTGTACTGGCTGAGTCTGCCCATGACCGAGCCGCTGCAATGGCAGTGGCAGACCGCCATAGCGAGCGCGTCGGCGGCATCATCGGGCTTCGGGATTTTTTCGAGATTGAGGATTATCCTCGTCATCTCCTGCACCTGCTTCTTCTCAGCGCGTCCGTAACCGACGACGCTCTGTTTGACCTGCAGGGGTGTATACTCGAAAATCGGGATACGGTGCTTCTGCGCGGCGAGAACGAGGACTCCCCTCGCCTGGCTGACATCGATAACCGTTTTCGCGTTGTTGTTATAAAAAAGTTTTTCTATCGACATCGCTTCTGGCTTATACTTCTCCATAAGCTCCGACACGCCGTCATATATGCGCTCAAGGCGAATGTTGAACGGCATCCCTGCGGGCGTTGTCACCGCGCCGTAATCGAGCATGGTGAAGTGGTTGTTTTTATATTCCACAACGCCGCAGCCGACGATTGCATATCCGGGATCGATACCGAGAACTATCATTTCTTGTTTGATTCCCTTTCTCTGATTATCATGCGCGTCGGGGTGCCCTCAAGACCGAATACGGAGCGAATCTGATTGTCGATATATCGCTGATAGCTGTAATGGAACAGATCCTTGCGGTTGACGAAGCAGACGAATGTCGGCGGACGGGTCGAAGCCTGGGTCATATAGAATATCTTGAGTCTTCTGCCCTTATCTGTCGGCGGCTGGACGCGCGCCGTGGCATCGGCGAGCAGGTCGTTGAGGCGGCCGGTCGAGATACGCATGGCGTTCTGATCGTCAACATATTTGATGAGCTCAAACAGTCTGTCGAGCCTGAGTCCCGTTTTTGCCGAGATAAAGATTATCGGGGCGTAGGACATAAACGAGAAGTCGTTCATCAGCTTCTTGCGGTAAGAGTCCATGGTCTTGCCGTCCTTTTCGACGGCATCCCACTTGTTGACTGCGATTATGCAAGCCTTGCCGAGCTCGTGCGCGATACCCGCGACTTTGGAATCCTGCTCGGTGAAGCCCTCCACCGCATCTATCATTATAACACATACCTGCGCGCGTTCAACAGCCATTCTTGCTCTTATGACGGAATATTTTTCGATAGCGTCATAGACGCGGCTCTTCCTGCGCAGACCTGCGGTATCTATAAAGACAAACTTGCCGTATTCATTTTCCACATAAGAATCCGTTGCGTCGCGGGTAGTGCCCGCGATATCGGAGACTATCATTCTGTCCTCGCCCAAAATGGCGTTGACGAGCGACGACTTGCCGACATTGGGCTTGCCGATAACGGCGACCTTGATGGTGTCGTCCTCTTCTTCCTCTTCGTCGGCGGGCGGCAGATGCTCACAGACGGCGTCGAGCAGATCACCCGTGCCCATTCCGTGGACGGACGAGACGGCTATAGGATCGCCGAGACCGAGATTATAAAATTCATAGTACTCCGCGGGAGGTTCGCCGACGGTGTCGCACTTGTTGACACAGAGAACTATCGGCTTGCCGCTCTTCTGGAGCATGGACGCAACCTCGCTGTCGGTCGAGACAACGCCGGAGCGCACATCAGTGACGAGAATTATAACATCCGCGCTGTCGATAGCCAGCTGAGCCTGGCGGCGCATCTGCTTTAAAATTATATCGTCCGAATAGGGCTCAATGCCGCCCGTATCGACAAGCAGCAGCGTTCTGCTGCCCCACTCGCAGTCTCCGTAGATTCTGTCGCGGGTGACGCCGGGGGTATCGTCGACTATGCTCAGACGCGCTCCGACGAGCTTGTTGAACAGGGTCGATTTGCCGACATTGGGTCTGCCGACGATTGCAACAACCGGTTTTGACATATTTATGACCGCGCGGCAAACGGCTTTCGCCGATACCGCTTCCTTTCAAAGTTTTGGGATTATTATAAGCAGCATTTACGCTTATAAAAATCAAAAAGGCAGAGAAGGCTCATCCTCCTCTACCTCTCCGCATTCATGACTTGTACGAAGCACAGCCGAGGCGGAACCTCAGCTTAGCAGTTAACGCTTTAAGCCGCCGATACCGGCCGCTTTACGAGTCATATTTGACTTGCGTGTGTTTCAAAGGGCTCACGCGTCCTTCTTAATCACTTGCTTGCCGTTGTAATAGCCGCACTCGGGGCATATTCTGTGGGGTCTCTTGTACTCCCCGCACTGCGGGCACTTAACGAGCTCGGGAGCGTCCATCTTCCAAACGTTGGAACGTCTCTTGTCTCGTCTTGCGCTTGATACTCTTCTCTTGGGTACCGCCATGTTGAGCACCTCCTTAATACTAGTGCATTGAATGTGGAAAAAATCCTTTTAATTATCCAAAAGCTGTTTGAGAGCCTCGAGACGCGGGTCTACGGGCTTTTTGCAGCTGCATTGGCCTTCATTGAGGTTGGCGCCGCAGAACTGGCAGACGCCTTTGCAATCCTCTTTGCACAGAATCTTGCTGGGCAGGGTGAGGAAAATATCCTCCCGCACAAGAGGATCAAGCTCAAAATGCATATCCTCAACAAGAATCAGCTCGTCGTTCTCCTCATCGTTGAGCGAGGTCACGAGAGTGTGCGAAACGGGAATATCGAAAACGCGGTCTATCGATGAAGCGCAGCGATCGCAGTCCGTAAACACTTCAACCGTCGCCTGAGCCTCGATGCAGACTATGCCGGCGCGGTTGACCGCCTCGCCTTTGACGCGCACTGCCTTCTGAAAAGGCTTGCCCGCCCAGAACTCCTCATCGGACATGTCCATCTCATAATCAAACGGAACGGACGCGCCGATATTATTGAAAATGGGTTCTAACTCAATAAACATAGCATTCACCTTGCGGTTACTTAAATCCGCGCAGAAAGTATTATATCTTCCTGCGCGGGTTTTGTCAATAAAAACTTCAGTTTTTTAGACTTTTTTCTCTTAAAGTTTCTGGCAGAAGTCAAAAATCTTCTCGGGAAGCTCCTCATCGTCAGCCGAAACGGTGAAGACGAAGTTCTTCTCGGTGATATCGCTCAGCTCCTTGACCTTCTCAAGGAAAACTGCAAGCTCATCATAATCTCTGCTGCCGATGCGCAGAGTTGCGTCGATGAGGATATCGGTTATATCGTGGTCACCTGCGCAGATACCGCTGAGGAAGCCGTAAAACGCCTTGTAGCCGCTGACCTTGTAGAAATCAGTCTCGATGAGTCTCGCACGATAGTTGATATCGTAAGTCAGAAGCCTTTCTTTCTCAACGCAGACAACGTTGCCGCTGGAAGCTTCAACAGCCTTGTTGACCTGCTCGATGAGACGTTTTGTCTTGCCCGATCCTTTGCGTCCTGTAATCAAAGAAACCATTTAAGAATTCCTCCTAAAAATTTATTCTGTTTTCAAGCTCAGCACGGCGCTCCTCATATCCGGGCTTGCCCATGAGTGCGAACATATTGAGCTTATAACTTTCAACGCCGGGCTGGTCGAACGGATTGACTCCGAGGACATAGCCGGAAATTCCGCATGCCTTCTCGAGGAAGTAGATGAGCCAGCCGAGATTGTACTCATCCATCTTGTCGACATCGAGGAGGATGTTGGGCACGCCGCCGTCGGTATGCGCAAGAACCGTTCCCTCGAACGCCTTGCGGTTGACCTCGGACATATGCTTGCCTGCGAGGAAGTTGAGTCCGTCCTCATTGTCGGCTGTAGCCTCGATAACAAGATCGCGCTTAGGCCGAGCAAATGTGACAACGGTCTCGAACAGCGAGCGTTCGCCCTGCTGTATGTACTGGCCGAGAGAGTGGAGGTCGGTCGAGAATATCGCCGAAGCCGGGAAGATTCCCTTGTGCTCCTTGCCCTCGCTCTCGCCGAAAAGCTGCTTGAACCACTCGCACATCATGGTGTAGTCCGGCTCATAGGCGGCCATCATTTCGATCTTCTTGCCGCTTCTGTAGAGAATGTTGCGGATAGCGGCATAGCGATAGCAGTCGTTCTTGTCAAGTTCGGGCGACATATACTGCTCTCTCGCGTCTGCGGCGCCCTTCATAAGTGCGTCGATATCGATTCCGGCGACCGCTATCGGAAGCAGGCCGACTGCGGTGAGCACGGAATATCTGCCGCCGACGTTATCGGGAACTACGAAAGTCTCATAGCCCTCTTCGTCGGACATATTGCGAAGCGCGCCCTTTGATTTATCGGTAGTGGCATAGATGCGGCCCTTTGCGCCGTCCTTGCCGTACTTCTTGATGAGCAGGTCTCTGAAAATACGGAACGCGAGCGCGGGCTCGGTGGTCGTTCCGGACTTCGAAATAACATTGACGGAGAAGTCCTTATCCTTGCAGATATCGATAAGCTCGGCAAGGGTCGAGGAGCTGATTGTGTTGCCGGCGAAGTAAATCTTCGGAGTATCGGCAACGACATCGTTATATTTCTGGGACTTCACGAACTCGATAGCGGCTCTTGCACCGAGGTAGGATCCGCCGATGCCGATAACTATAAGTATCTCGGAATCCTTCTTTATCTTCTCTGCGGCTGCCTTTATTCTGGCGAACTCCTCCTTGTCATAGTTGACCGGAAGGTCGACCCAGCCGAGGAACGCATTGCCTGCGCCCGTGCCGTTATGAAGCTTTTCATGCGCAGCGGTTATCTCCGGCTGAATAGCCGAGAGCTTAGCGGCATCCGCCGCCTCGCCGACAAACGAGGTGTTAAGTCTGACTGACATTCTTTTTTCCCCCATATCTTGAGAGACCGCACGGCCTCCGGCTCTTCTGAGCTCTTTTTATTTGTTAATATTTTAACTTATTTGAGTAGGTATTTCAAGCTTTACGGGCAATATTTCACGAAAAATTAAAACAGATTTCACTTTGCCGTCTCAAATACGTTTTTTCAGCCGTTCTGCGAGCTTCTGTAGGCTTCAACTTCCCAATTTGTGATGAAATCCGTGAGCTCTTCCGTCATGTGCGACGCACCGCCGAACGAGCGCGAATACACGGCGATATCCGCCGCATCTTCAAAGAGCATCTCGGCAGTCGCTGCGCGCTTCTCGCTCTCGCCGAAGCAGAACGCTCCCCTGCCCCGGAGCAGAATAACGCGAGGCATGAAGCCGTGATTTTTATTATATGCGCTTATTTTTTCATCAGCTTCACCGACGCTGTCGAGCCAGAGCGGATAGGCGCGGCAATAGACGATATGATCGGGAGTGAACGGGCGCATAAGCTCATTTGCGGCATCCGCGGAGCCGACAAAGCTCTTTGACACGCCGAACGGGACTTCGCGGCAGACAGTACCCTGCGGGAATGCGGAGAGAAGAGCCTGCTGAGCTTCTGTATCAAAAGTCGGAGCTTTATCGAAATCGGGCTTTTCCGAAAGGCTGCGTTCAATCGAATCGAGCACAAAACTCAGCTTTTCGCCGAGGGCATCAACCGTATCGGCGGCGACGAATATACCGTGATTTTCGAGCAGGAGCATATCGCAGTCTTTGCCCGTGCGAGCCTTAAATTCAAGCATCTTGTCGCGGCAGAGCTTCGCCAGCACATAGCCCGGGCGGCACTGCTCAATCCAGATAAAATCGCGGGCTATCACCCGGCGTGCGGCACTCTCCCCGCCCTTTGAGCAGGTGATGCCGTTCACCTTTGCCGGGTGCAGGTGCAGGACATAGGTATGCGGGAACAGCGCATGGAGCGTTGTCTCGACGCTCGGGCGCTTCGTCTCGCCCGGAACGCGCGACGCCATAAGGTCTTGAAGAACGAGAGCCTCGCGTTCGGAATCGGAATCCGGATAGCTCTTTTCAAATATTTCGCCGAGCTTCGAAAGATCGATTTCGACAAAGCCCTGCGCCGTTATGGTCGCAAGAGCCGTGCCCGAGCCCTTGACCCACATCCTGCCGTCCGCCTTTGCGGAGGTGTTTCCGCCGCCGGCGAGGACAAGAGACGGGTCGGAACCATAAAAATTCGAAAAGCCGACAAGTTCATCTATAAGCATGAATATTACCCTTTCTTACAGAAATTCCGGGGCACGGCAGTCCGCACCCCGGCTATTATTGTTATGATTTGATTTCTTTCCAAGAAGCGCTGTAATAAGCGTCGAGATCGGCTCCGAGGTCGTGATAAACCTCGCCTTTGTCGATAACCTCGCGGGACGGGAAGATATCCTCATCCTGCTGAACCTCGGGATCAAGCTCATTGTAGAGAGCCTGGTTCGGAGTCGAATAATAGATATACTCGAAGTTCTTCTTCGCCGCTTCGACTCCACAGAGGTAGTTGATGAACGCCTCGGCGTCAGCCTTGTTTGAGCTGTAAGTCGGGACGACCCACGAATCGATCCAGAAGTTCGTGCCCTCCTCGGGGATTGTGAACTTCAGATCGGGGTTGCCGCTGATGTTCTGCTCCTCGTCGCCCTCGATAGCGAGATAAGCTTCGCCGTTATAGACGAGAGCCATCGCAGCCTCGCCGCTTATCATCGCGTCGCGAGCCTCGGTCTCGACAAGATACGCCTTGAGCATCGGCTTCTGCTTGATAAGCAGCTGCTTCGCCTCGTCTATCTGAGCCTTGTCGGTGGTGTTGAGCGAATAGCCGAGAGCCTCAAGCGCAACAAGGAAGGAGTCACGGATGCTGTTGGACATGATTATCTTTCCGGAATACTTCTCGTTGAAGAACATCTTCCAGCTCTTCGCATCCTCTTCGGAGACCATCTTGGTGTTATAGATAACGCCGACTGTGCCCCAGAAATGCGGGACGGAATACTTGTTCTCGGGGTCGAAAGATTTTGACTTCTCGAGATAAACTTCGCCGATATTCTTGATATTCGGAATGTTGTCGAAGTTGAGCTCGGAGAGTCTGTTCTCCTTGATAAAACGCTCGATTATATAATCCGAGGTGCAGATGAGGTCATACGACTGGTCGCCGTTGACCGCTTTGTTATAAAGCTCCTCGGGAGTGTCGCACTCATCGACATTGACTTTGATGCCGTTCTCTTTTTTGAAGTTCGAGATAACATCGAGGTCGATATACTGGCCGTAGACGAGCACATTTATGCTGCGGGTCTTGGTGCAGCCCGCGAGCGCGCCCATGGAGCAGAGGCAGAGCACAATTGCCATAACTGCCGCCGCAATTCTTACAAAAACAGATTTTTTCATTTTTCGTCCCCCATCAATAGTTTTTTCCCTTTGCCGCGCTTTTCTCCTTATTGATGCTGATTCGGTTGACGGCGAACAGCACGATAAGCACGATGAGGAAGATTATAGTTGACAGAGCATAGAGCTCAGGCTGATTGCCGAGCTTGCGCTCGGTATAGATTATTATCGAAAGCGTCTTTATTCCCGCGCCCTTGGTGAAATAAGTGATGGTGAAATCATCGAGCGACATGGTGAACGCCATGAGGAAGCCCGAGAGGATACCCGGGAAAATGTCCGGAACTATCACCTTGAAAAACGCCTGAACCGGTGTTGCGCCGAGGTCGACCGCCGCCTCATATGTGCTCTTGTCGCGCTGACGGAGCTTTGGCAGGACATTGAGGACAACATAGGGAATATTAAAGCTGATATGCGCTATGAGCATGGTCGTGAAATTGAGATTGCCGAACATGCGCACAAAGAGCAGCATCAGCGCGATGCCCGTTACGATATCGGCATTGAGAAGCGGGATGCTGTTGACGCTCATTATTGCGGACTGGCTGCGCTTTCTCATATAGAGTATGCCAACGCACGCGAGAGTGCCGACGACTGTCGCTATCAAAGCCGAGAGCACAGCGAGCAAAAGCGTATTGCGCAGAGCCTCCATAATAGGTCCGCTCGTGAACAGATCTTCGTACCACCTGAGGGTGAAGCCGCCCCATTTCATATAGCGCGAATTGTTGAACGACATGACTGTCAGAACGGCTATCGGCAAATAGAGCAGGACGAAGATTATCGCCACATAAAACTTTTCGAGGAAGTGCCTGAATTTTACCACAGCGACGCCTCCTCTCCCGAGCCTTTCATCTCACCGATCATCATGCTCACGAAGATAAATATCATGAGCACTATCGAGATGCCGGAGCCGAGATGCCAGTTATTGCCCTGGTTGAACTCCTGTTCGATAATATTGCCTATGAGCAGAACTTTGCCGCCGCCGAGGATATCGGCGATAACGAACTCCGAGATGCTCGGCACGAACACCATCGTGATGCCGCTTATAACGCCGGGCACGGAGAGCGGAAAGATTATCTTGCGGAAAGTCCTCGCCGGGGTCGCGCCGAGGTCGCCCGCGGCGTCGAGAAGGTTGTGATCAATTTTTATAAGGGCATTGTAAATCGGCAGAACCATGAACGGGAAATAGTCATAGACCATACCGATAACTATCGCCGCCGGGGTATACATGATACTGAAATTCGGCAGATTCAGCGCCGAGAGGATATAATTGAGAATACCGTTATCCGAGAGCAGCATCCTTATAGCTATTATCCTGAGCAGGAAGTTTATCCACATGGGCAGGATGAAAATGAATATAACGAAGCTGCGGTTTTTCGCGGCGCTTTTGCTGAGTATCAACGCGAGCGGATAAGCGAACAGCAGGCACACCGCCGTTGTTATCACTGCGAGCAGCAGGGACAGCCCGAGCGCCTGGATATGAATCTTTTCAAGAATCGCTGTTATGTTTGAAAAAGTGAACGTGCCGTCCGAAGAAGTGAAGCCGTAATAAAAAACGAACAGCAGCGGCACTATCGTAAAGACCAGCATCCACAGAAGATACGGCCCTGCCATAAGTTTTTTACGCATCGGCGTTGAACACCTCCTCGTCCTCGGACTCGGGTTTGTTCATAATCTGGATGTTCGAGGGTTCAACGCTGAGACCCACCTCCGCTCCGATGGGAGTGGAGACGGTGCTGTGGACGAGCCACTCGTATCCGTTCACCATAACGTGCATCTCATAATGCACGCCCTTGAATATTATATCGGTGACAACGCCCTTGAGCTCGCCCTGCGAGGGCGGAGTCAGGACGACATCCTCGGGTCTTATGACGACATCGACGGGCATATTCTCGCCGAAACCCTCATCGACGCAGACGAACTCCGCGCCGAGGATACGCACGAGGCGATCCCTGATCATAACGCCGTCTATGATATTGCTCTCGCCTATGAAATCGGCGACGAAAGCGTTCGTGGGCTCGTTATAAATGTCAACGGGAGTGCCGATCTGCTGGATATAGCCCTGGTTGAGCACGACGACGGTATCCGACATCGTGAGAGCCTCCTCCTGATCGTGGGTGACATATATAAATGTTATGCCCATCTGCTGCTGAATCTTCTTGAGCTCGACCTGCATCTCGCGTCTCAATTTGAGATCGAGCGCGCCGAGCGGCTCATCGAGCAGAAGCACACGCGGCTTGACCGCAAGGGCGCGGGCTATCGCCACCCTCTGCTGCTGACCGCCCGAGAGTGAATTTATGTTGCGCTTTTCAAAGCCGCTGAGGTTGACGATAGACAGCATTTTGCTGACAGTCTTTTCAATCTCGCTCTCCGGCGTCTTCTTTATGCGCAGGCCGAACGCCACATTTTCATAGACGTTCAGATGCGGGAAAAGCGCGTAACGCTGAAAAATGGTGTTAACCTGCCTCTTATGAGGCGGCACACCATTGATTTTTTTATCCTCAAATATGACATCCCCCTCATCGGGTTCGAGGAAACCGGCAATGACACGCAGAATAGTAGTCTTTCCGCAGCCAGACGGACCCAACAGCGTGATGAACTCCCTGTCCCTTATATAAAGGCTCAGATCGTCGAGCACCTGATTATCACCCAGTTTGACGGAGATGTGTTTCAGATCGATAATGACATTTTTTTTCAATTATGCAGCCCCTCTCTCAAAAGAATACGATGCAAACCGCACATCAAAAATATAGTAAGTATTAATATAGAGCTAATCCGCAAAAAAGTCAACAGATTTGACAAAAAAAGACGCACTCGGCAAAAATTTTGCGGCTCACCTCATGAAATGGCGAGCCGCAAAGAAAATTTTCAGTTTTCGGGCGAGGTTTTTTCCCTGAGTTCTTCTATTATCTCGACTATTTTAAAACGCGGCTCGTATCTGCCGGAGCTTTCGACGACCTTGAGCTCGTCGCCGTCGAGGAACGCATCGATATTGCCTCCCCTGTCCTGCGCGGCAGGCAGACACAGCGGCGGGAACATCACACACCACCAGTTATGCCCCGCGCCCTCGCCTATCACGACTTTGACGGCGGTATAGCGCCCCGCGGGCATAGTCAGATCGCCGTAACAGCGGGTGGAGAAATACTCGTTGACGACATTGACGCTCACGGGATAGTCATAGCCCTCTCGCTCTATCACCTCGCGTGCAGCAGCTTCAAGCTCCGCTTTCTGCGGCTCTATTTTTGCCTTTGCCTCGTCCGCTGTCACAGTGCCGTCGAAAAGCTCCGCGCCGCGTTCGAGCACGGCGTCGCGGACTTTTAGCTTGAGCGCCTGATCCTCGTCGGAATCGGAGTTTGCAATGACATGCATTCGCAGCACATCGGAGCGCACACGCGAGCAGTTATAGGCAAACGCCCCGACGCTGCACGCGCCCGCCGCGACAACGACCGCGAACACAACGGCCTGTATTTTGAGCAGCTTTGATAATTTTTTTGACTTCATGATAAGTAAAAACCGTCCTTTCTTTCGGATGCAACCGAATTATGGACGGTTTTATAATAGTTTATACGGAAAAGTTTGGAAACTGAATTAATCTTTGAATCCCGTTATTTCCTCGCGGGTCTTGAAGATTCCGCCGTTGTTTTCGAGTATATCCATATGCTCGATGGCATAGCCTGTGCCGAGCGCGACGCACTCGAGCGGATCGTCGGGAATAATGACATGGACGCCGGTTCTCTTCTCTATTAGCTTATCCATACCGTCGAGCAGAGCGCCTCCGCCGGTTAAAAGTATACCCGTCTCGGAGATGTCACCCGCGAGCTCGGGCGGCGTCACCTCGAGCACGCTGCGCACGCCCTCGGCTATCGCTTCGAGGTGCTCACGCATGGCGAGATAGACTTCAGTGGTGTTGACTTCATCGGTTATCGGCATTCCGGTTATATAGTGCTTGCCCTTTATACCGATTGCAAGCTCGGTGTCGCGCAGATACGCGCAGCCGATGCGCTTTTTTATGCTCTCGGCGGTCTTTTCGCCGATGACTATATTGCGCTCGCGGCGCAGGTAGCGAATTATATCCTCGTCGAGGATATTGCCGGCGATTTTGACCGATTTTGAAATTGAGATACTGCCCATGGTGACAACTGCGATATCCGCAGTTCCGCCGCCGATATCGACGACCATCGTGCCCATCGGGCGTCTGATATCAAGCCCCGCGCCGAGTGCCGCGGCGAGCGGCTCTTCTATAAGGCACGCCCTGCCCGCTCCTGCGGCGGTGACGAGATCGAGGATAGTTCTCTTTTCAAGATTCGTGACGGTCGAGGGCATACAGACGACTATATTGGGCTTGAACACCATGTTTTTGCAGACTTTATAGAGCAGGACGCGGACTATCGCCTTTGTGGCGGTGAAATCCGAGATAACTCCGCTTCGCATGGGCTTGACGACGGTTATGGAATCGGGGTTGCGCCCAATCATATCCGCCGCTTTCTGACCGACTGCCAGGAGTCTGCCCGTATCAGTATCGAATGCAACGGTGCTCGGCTCGGAGACGACTATTCCCTTGCCCTCAACGAAGATGAGTATGGAAGTTGTGCCGAGGTCTATTCCGATGTTTGTTCCGAGCATTTTCCGTCCTCCTTTTTGGTTATCGCCGCGCTGACGCAATATACTTTATCCGCGCCGCGCAGAAGCAGGAGCTTTGCGCACTCGTTGAGAGTCGCTCCCGTTGTGGCTATATCGTCGCAGAGCAGAACTGCGGCGCTTTCTATAATTTTGTTTTTGGCGCAGTCGAACGCGCCTATGACTCCGCCGAAGCGTTCGATGCCGCCCAATGTTTTCTGTTCCTTTCCCTGAAACGGTCGGGAGAGCAGTTTTTCTTCAAACGGCACGCCGAGCTCTTTTGCAATCTCTTTTGCGAGCAGTGCGCTCTGGTTATATCCGCGCTTTTTGAGCGAAGATTCCGACAGGGGCACACAGCAGATAAAATCAAACTTCACGCCCGCGAAATTCTTTTTAACGCTGTCCGACATAAACCGGGCAAGTCCCTCGGCGTTCTGAACACAGCCGTCAAATTTCAGGGCATGAACCGAACGCTTTGCGGCACCGGAATAATAAAACGGCGCGGTCTGCGATTCGAAAAAGCGTCGGTGAGACAAGCATGAGCAATACTTTTTCTCCCTGCCGCAGTGCGGGCACAGCTCGCCTTTTACATATTCGAGATCGGCTTCGCACCTGTCGCACACGGGCATATCCGGCGGCACGACTTTGCCGCACAGGGCGCATCGGCGCGGGAAGAGAGCATATGAGATATATTCAAGCGCTGACATCTTCATTCTTCATTCACCAGAAGGAAATGCTTGAGCGCGGAATAGCGTCTGGCTTTTTTGTCGTTCGCCGCCATAGCGTAAATCTGACTCTGGCTGCCGACAAGGACAAGTATTTTTTTCGCGCGGGTGACGCCCGTATAGAGCAGGTTTCTGTAAGCGAGGCGCGGCGGCACGCCGATTATCGGCATTATGACCGCGGGAAACTCGTTGCCCTGGCTCTTATGAACGGTCACGGCGTAGGCAAGCTCAAGCTCCTGCAAAGCTTCAAACGGGATAACCGCCTTGCGCTCGTCAAACATTATCTCCGCCATGCGCGAGCGAATATCTACTTTTCTGAGAATACCTATATCGCCGTTGAAAATCCCAGTCCCGTCGCCGTCGGGGCCTGTCCACTCGATATCATAGTTATTGCGCGTCTGCATGACCTTGTCGCCCGTGCGGAACACTGTCGCGCCGACGGTAGTTTCGGGCTTCGAGGCATCCGGCGGATTAAGAGAAGCCTGCATGACGCGGTTGATGTTGTTCGTGCCGCACTCACCCATTCTCGACGGGCAGATGACCTGGATATCGTCGAGCGGTGAATATCCATAGGCACGGGGCAGGCGCGTGGCGCACAGATCCGAGACGGTCTTTGCCGCGATAAACGGCGAGTCAGTCCGCATGAAGAAGAAGTCCTTGTCGCGCACGCCGAGCTTCGGCGGCTCGCCCTTGACTATTCTATGGGCGTTTTCGACTATCAGGCTCTCCATCGCCTGGCGGAAAACCTCGGTCAGCTCAACGACCGGGATAATCCCGGAGGCTATCATATCGTGCAGGACATTGCCTGCGCCGACGGGCGGCAGCTGATCCGAATCGCCGACCATAACAAGGCGGCAGCCTATCGGGAGCGCCTCAAGAAAGCTTGAAAAAAGAGTTATATCTACCATCGAGAGCTCGTCGAGGATAACCGCCTGAGCGTCGAGAGGATTGCGTGCATTGCGCGAAAACTGCGGGCGATCGTGCTTGTCCCACTCGACCTCGAGCAGCCGGTGGATGGTCTTGGCGGGTCTGCCCGTGACCTCGCTCATGCGCTTTGCGGCGCGTCCCGTCGGTGCGGCGAGCGCGACTTTGAGCCCGTCATCTTCAAACAGCTGGAGGATTCCGTTCAGGGTCGTTGTTTTTCCCGTTCCGGGGCCGCCGGTCAGGATAAGCAGTCCGCGCTCGATGGCGGTGACTATCGCCTTTCGCTGAAGATCGCCGTATTTTATGCCGTTCTTTTTCTCTATTCTGTCAATCTCCCTATCCGCCGCTTTTCTGCCTGCGGGAGGGAATCGGAGTATCTGTTTCATGCGCTCCGCCGAGGACTTTTCCGCCTTGTAGATATTCGGCAAGAATAAGAACTCGCGGTTATCGATAAACTCGCTGACAAGCCTGCCCGAACCTATCAGTTCGTCGATTGTTATATCGACCGTGTCCTCATTAGTCGAGAGCAGCTCGGCACACGGGGCGAACATCTTCTCGCGTGGGATGCAGGTATGCCCGTTCGAGAGGTTGTGGCTCATGACATGCAGAACGCCCGCCTGGAGCCGATACCCGTTATCGGGCGGGTCGGGGAGCTGATCCGCGATGAACTCGGCTCGCTCGAAGCTGAAGCCCACTCCCTCGCCGCACAGCGCATAGGGGTTGCGCTTGATTATATCTGCGGCGCGCACGCCGAACGCATTGAAAGCTTTGACACATTCGGCGGTCGTCATGCCGTATTTTTCGAGCGATATCATAATTTCGCGCACGGCGAACTGGCGCTTGAAATCCGCGCTGATCTGCTTCGCCTTTTCGGGCGATATACCGCGAATCTGTGCGAGGCGCTCGGGGTCGTTTTCGATTATATCAAGGGTGTTTTCGCCGAACTTGTCAACTATTTTGACCGCGAGCTTCGAGCCGATGCCCTTGACTCCGCCTGCGGCGAGATAGCGGAGGATATCGCCGGCGGACGCGGGCATTTTATGCTCGCACAGCTCGACCCTGAACTGGCGGCCGAAGGAGGCATGAAAATCCCAATAGCCGGAGAGTTCAAGCAACTCACCGGCTTTGAGCTCGGGCATGACGCCGACTGCGGTTATCAGCTCATCGCCGCTTTCGAGCTCGAGAACCGTGAACCCGTTTTCGGGATTCGCAAAGGTCACATCGTTTATCACGCCGCTTATGCGTATCCTCTCATGTTCCTCCATTTATATATCCTTTCGGGAAACGAACTTTTCAAATTCGCCGGGGGAGCAGAGATAAAGCCCCTCGCAGCTTCTGCACATTCTTCTGCACTCTTCGATCTGCTTTTCGTCCATACCGAGATCGAGAATCACAACGGCTTCCTTATCGCCAAGCATTCCGCTGCGAAGCCTTTGGGCATAGCCCTTCCCCGCGGCATCGGTCATTCCCGCCCTTGCGGGGATAACAACGATATATCTGCCGTTTGAGCGCGGGTGCAGAATTTTCAGCAGTATGTAATACGATATGCTGACCACGCCGATGAGCACGAACGACGCGAAGATGCCGAGAAGCACTCCGTCCGACATTGATATCACCTCAGCACATCATATGCCGGGGACACACGGCGGGTTACATATAGAATAAACCGGATAAGCGAGCAGGCCTGTAAGCCGAGTTTTGTCTTTTAAGGCAACTATCTGTCTAGGCGCACCGTTGCCGATACGCTCAAGCCACCTGTCGGAGAGAATTACGCCGAGCAAGCGCGGAGCTTTCGCTCCTCTCCGGTCGGTGTTGCTCCGGATAGGGTTTGCAGGGCAATGCGGTTCCCCGCACGCCGGTGAGCTCTTACCTCGCCTTTCCACCCTTACCCGCAAAGCGGGCGGTATATCTCTGTTGCACTTTCCCTAAGGTCACCCTCGGCGGCCGTTAGCCGTTATCCTGCTCTGTGAAGCTCGGACTTTCCTCATTGATCTTATTAAAAGATCCCCGCAGCTGCCCAGCCTGCTCGCTATCTATTTATTGTAATTCAAAATGAGCCGCATGTCAAACAAATGATGAAAACAAAGTGTAAATTCGGAGGGAGTGAAAGCGTGTATTTTTGTGCGCGGCAGACAAATGGGTGGCGGTAGAGAAAAAACGAAGCAGTCACAACGGATGATGTGTTGTGACTGCCGGTTATTTTGTTGTTTGTGCGGTGGGAAATGGTGCGTTATTGATTTCAGTTGGTTCTGTGCTGCAATCCCTCAGTCTCGGCTGCGCCGAGCCGGCTTCTTTTGCACAAGGGAACCGAAATAAGATTATATATTGTGATAAAAATTCGCTTGCAAAATTAGTAGTGACAGGCTTTTGTGCCGCTTACGCGTCGCGGTGCGTCGAGTCGCCGCACCCTACAAGTGTGTTGCAATAAAATTGTGCAGATTCTGTTATTTCAACTTTTTCTCGCGGCGAATGCCTTTATACGGTCCGTCGGTGCAGGTTCCGGCAGGAACGAAGCCTAAGTTTTCGTAATATTTTGCGAGCGGTTCGTTATCTTCGGACGAGTCGAGGCGGAGATATTTTTTGTTTATACTCAGGGCGTACTCCCCTGCGCGGCGCAGAAATTCCGCGCCCGCATCGCCCGCGCCGACTTTTGAGACGAGGTTATGGACATAGATTGCGGGGGGCGTCGTCGCTCCAACGGCTGTCGTTTTCAAGAAGCACGGCGGCGCAGAGTGTCGTTCCGTCTTTGTCTTCAAGCGCAAAGGCTAGACCCTCTCTGCATTTTTGTTCATAGTAGGACAGCGGATAGACTTCGTCATAGTCCATGACATTCCACTGCTCTATCCCCTTTTCGTCCATCCATTTCATCCGTTCGAGAACAAGATCAAACATCTGCGGGGCTTTTTCGGACGGCAATTTTATAAATTTGCGTTCTTTCATCTTTCCACCGTATAAAACACGCCCGGAAATAATGCTCATGTACGGTAGAGAAGCACAAAGCAAAACAAGG
>ULRT01019581.1_pt1 | contig 97696 bp, 94 predicted proteins | sample 1955711 | NCBI WGS metagenome assembly ULRT01 (sample SAMEA4835690, study PRJEB28245) | human gut metagenome | biome: gut microbiome; material: fecal sample | place: Denmark | collected 2008 | reverse complement strand
CTGTTTGTGGTACCCAAGTCAATTCCAATTACTTTTCCCATGATTATATCTTTTTTTTTATTTTTTCGTTATTAATATGTTATTTATCTCATGAATCGCTGCCTTTGGTGGAAGTCTGCCGAAGATATGCATCTATCGGGAACCTCCTAAACTCAGCGTTCACGCTTTCTAATTAACAAAGCGTGTGCCAATGGATTTTTTTTCTGGATTTGACTGTTTGTTTTCTGTGTTTTCCTGATTTTGGCTGACAAGCTGTCAGTCAGGTACTGACAAAATAAAAGGAATCAAGATAAAAGAAGCGATAAAATGTCGCATTCCTCATATCTTGATTCCTATTTCGTTTTTAGGGAACTCTTTCTTCCAGATAATGTCCCTATATATAATAAGGTGTAACCTACCTTATCTGAGTTTTACTTCATCTGAGTTTTATTTCTGATCCTTGGCAGCGAGTGCTTCACGAACCTTTGCCTCCAGCTCGTCGAGAAGTTCAGGATTATCCTTGAGCAATGCCTTGCAGGCATCTGCACCCTGTCCGAGCTTTGAACCGCCGTAGCTGTACCAGCTGCCGCTCTTGTCGATGATGCCGTTGGCTACTGCCAAACCGAATACCTCGCCGGCACGGCTGATACCTTCGCCGAACATGATGTCGAATTCCGCCTTGCGGAAAGGAGGAGCCACCTTGTTCTTCACTACCTTCACGCGAACCAGGTTACCTACCACATCCTCGCCGTCCTTGATGGCTGTTGCCTTGCGGATGTCCAGGCGAACTGATGCATAGAACTTCAAGGCGTTACCACCGGTAGTTGTCTCAGGGTTGCCGAACATCACACCGATCTTCTCGCGCAACTGGTTGATGAAGATGCAGGTAGTATTGGTCTTGCTGATGGTAGAAGTGAGTTTGCGGAGTGCCTGACTCATCAATCGTGCCTGAAGACCTACCACGTTATCACCCATGTCGCCCTCGATTTCCTTCTTAGGTGTCAGGGCAGCAACAGAGTCAACTACCACGATATCTACGGCAGCAGAGCTGATCAGCTGATCGGCAATCTGCAATGCCTGCTCACCATTGTCTGGCTGTGAAATCCATAGGTTATCCACATCCACGCCCAGTTTGGCAGCATAGAAGCGGTCGAAAGCATGCTCGGCATCGATGAAGGCAGCAATACCGCCAGCCTTCTGAGCCTCTGCGATGGCATGGATGGCCAATGTTGTCTTACCTGAAGATTCAGGGCCATAGATCTCGATGATACGTCCCCTTGGATAACCGCCTACGCCCAATGCATTGTCGAGAGCGATACTGCCCGTAGGAATTACCTCGATATTCTCGACGTGCTCATCGCCGAGCTTCATGATAGAGCCCTTGCCGAAGTCTTTCTCAATCTTCGCCATGGCTGCCTGGAGGGCTTTCAGTTTTCCCTCGTTGGGGGTCAGTTTTCCCTCTTCTATCTCTTTTGCCATATTCTTTTCATGTTTAAAGTTTAATCAATCTCCAAATCGCCATCAAACACCTCGTGCCATGGCAATCCCTGCTTGTTCAACTGCTCCATGAATGGATCTGGGTCGAACTCCTCTACGTTCCAGACGCCTGGTTTCTTCCAGATGCCCTTCAGGAACATCATCGCACCAATCATGGCTGGCACACCAGTGGTGTAGCTTACGCCCTGCATGCCGGTTTCGTTGTAAGCCTCCTGGTGCTTGCAGTTGTTATATACGTAGTAGGTACGTTCCTTGCCATCCTTCTTACCACGGATGCGGCAACCGATGGATGTCTCGCCATCATAGTTCTCGCCAAGATCCTGTGGGTTAGGCAATACTGCCTTGAGGAACTGCAATGGAACAATCTTCACCTTGGCTGTCTTGCCTGAGCCATCTGCCAATGGAGCCTCGTACTCGATTTCGTCGATGCGGCTCATACCGAGGTTCTGAATGCAGTCGAGGTAGGTGAGATACTGCTGACCGAAGGTCATCCAGAAGCGTGCCTCCTTGATGGTAGGGTAGTTCTTCACCAGGCTCTCCAACTCCTCGTGATGCATCAGATAGCTCTCGCGAGGGCCGATGTTAGGGTAGGTGAGAGGCTTGTGGATAGACAGAGGGTCTGTTTCAATCCATTCGCCATCCTTGTACCAGAGTCCCTTCTGGGTAATCTCGCGGATATTGATTTCAGGGTTGAAGTTGGTTGCGAAAGCCTTGTGATGGTTTCCGGCGTTGCAATCCACGATATCGAGCACCTCAATCTCATCGAAGTGATGCTTGGCAGCGTATGCGGTGAAGATGCCGGAAACACCTGGGTCGAAACCGCAGCCGAGGATAGCGCAGAGACCTGCCTGCTCGAACTTATCCTTGTATGCCCACTGCCATGAGTACTCGAAGTGAGCCTCGTCCTTTGGCTCATAGTTAGCGGTATCCATATAGTTGCAACCGCAAGCCAGACAGGCATCCATGATGGTGAGATCCTGGTAAGGCAAAGCAAGGTTGATGACAAGCTCAGGCTTATAGCTATTAAAGAGAGCCTTCAACTGCTCAACGTCGTCGGCATCCACCTCAGCCGTCTGAATATCCATCTTGTAGCCCTTGGCGTGGATATCCTTAACCAGCTTATCGCACTTTTCCTTGCGACGGCTAGCAATCATAAACTCGGTGAAAACGTCCTGGTTCTGGACGATCTTGAAGGCAGCCACGGTAGCCACGCCACCAGCGCCAATCATAAGTACTCTACTCATTTATAATCTTGTTTTTTATTATTATGTTTATTATTTTATAAGTTTATTTATTTAGAAGCGTTTCAGCGTTTCTGCAAAAAACGCTTTTCTGCTTTTATTTTATTTCCTTAGCTGAAATTCCCAGGGCGTTCATCAGCGAGTACCCCAGAATCTCCTGACGGAAGTTTCCTCCCGGCATGGGTTGCATGGCGAAGAGCGTGATGCGTTTGTCATCATCCTCCACCTTTCTCAGCATATCTCTCAGCTGGTCGTAGGCATCTCCATCTTCCGAGTTCGGAATCACCATCACCCTTTTCACCTCCTTGGTGTTGCATACGGTGCGTGCCACTTCTACGAGGAATTCATCCTTTCCCACCATCTTTTCCTCGGTAGGATAAGAGGCAAAGATGAATTCTCCCAGCTTATCATCCTTGAAAGCTTGGGCGTTGAGATCCTTCTCATAGTTGGAAGGGCGGAAATTCTTCATCGCCAGAGATTTCTTATCGTGGATAAGCACCACTTGCGTTTCGTGCTCACCCTCTCTGAGACCTCCGTCGAGGGCGATGCACACTGCCCATTGTGCCATATCTGCTGGCTGGATGCGGCGGTTGATCATTCGCTCGAAGTTGACAGTCAGGTCGAAAGCCACTTTATCGATATAATCGGCATCAGCGATGATCACATTCTCGCTCCATTTTATATTGTTTGTATCTAATGTATTCATTGGTGCAAAAATTAAGCAAACGAGTACAATGAAAGCATGCTTTCAAATAGTCGAGTGCAGATTATTTTCTGCAAATTTACGAATAAATTTCGTAATTAAGGCATTTTGAAAATATAAAATAATAAAAAAGATAGAATTTTCATCATTTCTTCATCTGATGGAATCCTATCTTCTGTATTTTATGCGATAATCCGGGTTCTTCTTCTTTCTGTTCTCCGGTCTTCTTTCTCGGCAATCCGGGTTCTTCTTCTTTCTATTCTCTGAAGTATTTTATGCGATAATCTTCGCCAGATAATGTCCGGCGAGTACGGCGACGAGTCCCAGTGCCAGGCTTCCGAAGAGATAGAGCATCATATAGAGGTAATTTTCCTCCTTCATCAATCCTGCCCCCTCGTTCATGAAGGTAGAGAAGGTGGTGAATCCTCCGCAGAACCCCGTGGTGAGCAGCAGTTTGGCAGATGGCGACATCCATCCCCCTTCCCGCCAGTTCAATCCCGAGAGAACCCCGATGATGAGGCATCCTGCCACATTCACCGCCATGGTTCCGAACGGAAAGGCAATCACCGTGCAGGATTGCACCATCTTGGAAATCCAATATCTCATGCCGCCTCCGAAGAAGCTGCCGATGCTTACTATCAATATTTCTTTCATCTCCTTATCTCCTTATATAATAAATATGTGATTTATAAAATGCAATCGGAGAGAGATTCAGTTCTCTCCCCAATCATCTATTGTTCCTGTTTTTGATGAGAAACTGCATCCTATCTTGAATATCTTTCTCTTATCTGATAAATATTCCCGAGCATATCCCATATCTTCGATTTGCTGGAGTGCTTCTCTTGCGCTTCCATCCCTCTTAAACTCAAATATATAAATGTATAGAGGAGTTTCTATGATGCAATCTACTCTTCCTTCGCTCTGTTCTTTTTCAATGAAGATGGTATAGGAGCTGATCATCCTCAATACCAGATAGAATGTATATTGGAAATAACGCTCCTTCTCACGTTCATCATCTTTTCTTCGTTGGGAATAAGGGATGCTGGCAAAGAAAGAAACCATCAGCTGATGCAGCTTTTTGCATTCTCCCTTTCCCAAAGCTTCGATTACCTGTAGAACCCAGGAATCTGGTGAAACCTTTGGTTTCAGATAATCTGCAGCCAGCAAACTGATGAATCCCCTTCTTACTTCATCGTTCGGAAAATCCAACAGATAGGAATTGGTATTCCTTGACCATCCCTTGATAGTCAGATATCCGCTTTGATATATCATTGGCAAAGGACGCTCTACGGTGGCCTTGTAATCGTCGAAATCCTTGGTGGGATAATATTTCCCCACCAGTTCGTTGATGTTTTCATCGCTATGAGCTAGCAGGCGAACCAGATAGGTTGGCGAACCCGTTTTGAACCAATAGTCATCGATGAGCATTTCCTTGAAGGCGCGCAAGATACTGAAAGGATTATATACGCCTCGCATCCTGCGGCTGAAATGGTAGCCGTCAAACTGGCGTTTCAGTTTTATCAGCATATCTTCCTTTGAAACATCATATTCCTCGGCCATTTCTGTGATTTGCTGTGAAAAGGTAGAGCGCAACTCGTCTTCAGTGATGCCGAGAAGCGTATCGAAGTGGGCAGAAAGGCTGATGTCTTCGGGTTGGTTGAAACCGCTGAACACGCTTACTTGCGAAAATTTGGTAACTCCTGTAAGCAGAACGAATTGCAGGTCTTTATCGGCAGCCTTGAATACACTGTAGAAACCTTTCAGAATTTCCCGATGCCTATCTTCCAACAGCCGCTCGTTGCCATCTGCATCGGTTGTTTTCAGTGTAGAATCCAATACGTCTAGCAGAGGCTTGTCGTATTCATCAATAAGGACAACGGCGCGAAGTCCTGTTTTTTCGTGGGCATTTCTCAGTACGCCAATGAATCTGTCGCCGAGGGTGGAAGCAAAGGGGGGCTTGCCGTAGATGGCTTCCTGCGATTCAACGAAATCAATCAGCGTCTTCTCCAGCTGACCTGCTTGTGTGAAATCCTTGCCGTTGAAGTCAAGGTGGAATACCGCATATTGCTTCCAGTCGGTTTCCAGATGATCAATGGCTAGGCCCTTGAACAGTTCTTTTCTTCCTTGAAAATAGCATTCCAGTGTAGATACGAGAAGTGACTTTCCAAATCGTCTGGGACGACTCAGAAAGTAAATCTTGCCATTTTCTACCATATCATAAATCATCTGAGTCTTATCTATATAAAGATATCCTTCTGTGATGATTTTCTCAAAGCTCTGTATGCCTATCGGATATTTCATATTGCCCATACTCTTGTTTCTTATTTTCTGCAAAATTACAAAAAATAACGATACAAGCAAATTTTTTATGTACCTTTTCTTAATTTTTCCCTCTAATCTTTCTTTTAAGGAATAAAGAAGCAATCAGGAAGCGGGGGATGAAGCTATAATGAAGAAGGAAAAGAAACAGGAAAATTCCCTCTTCCTGATGAAATGGGATATGAAACAGAATATGTTGAACAATTAAAATTAATAGGAGAAACAAGTTATGAAACGAGTATTCAATCTTTTGGTAGTGGATGAGAGTGGCAGCATGAGCATTATCGAGCGCCAGGCACTGGTGGGTATCAACGAGACCCTGACCACGATTCAGAAAATGCAGAAGACGCATAACGACATGGAGCAGCGTGTAACGCTCATCACCTTCGACAGCACCCACAAGAAGCTGTTCTATGATAATGTGTCTGCCCGCCATGCCAGCCCATTGAAATCAAGGGATTACAACCCATGTGGCGGTACCCCTCTTTATGATGCCATAGGCATGGGTATAGCCAAGGTCAACGCTCTGACCACCGAGGATGACAGCGTGTTGGTGACTATCATTACAGATGGTGAGGAGAATTGCAGCGAGGAGTATAATCTGAAGATGATCAAGAACCTCATAGAGAAGCTGAAGAAGCAGAACTGGACCTTTACCTTCATCGGCACCGATGATCTTGATGTGGAAAACATAGCTCATGGTATGGGCATCGACAACCACCTTCAGTTCTCGGAAGATGAGGCTGGCACCAAGGCGATGTTTGCAAGAGAAAACAGAGCCCGAGAGCGCTACAACAAGTGCCGAGCGATGGATTGCAAGATGGAAGCGGGCAGTTATTTTGAGGAGAAATAAAGATAAAATGAAGAAGTTGACGAAAAAAGTGAATGGTAAATGCTGATTATTCAGAAAGTTTTTGTACTTTTGCAATCAGAATGAATTCTCGCATGAGATTGATTTCTATTTTTTTGATGGTTAAATTAGCGTTTGCTATTCGGTCATGCACATTGGAACGTAGGAAACTTCAATAAAAAGCAGGAATACCGACAGATAGTAAGCGTCCGCTATAGCGTGGGCGTTACTTGTCGTTTTCCTCAGCTTTTCCTACGGCTGCAATGTGGACAGGTTTCGTCCACGTGTTTTGTATCCGTAGGTAATGTAGAGAACGATGGCTTCGCAATTATAATCTATCGGATTCACTAATTTAATAACATTAAAAGCTTTGCTATCGGCATAACGGGCACAACTTATGAAAAAGTTACATTTTTCTTTAATGGCGATTCTTTTCGCCTTGTTTTCAATGGTGTCTTTCACCGCTTGTTCATCTTCGGATGATGACGACACTTCGGCTTCTGGTGATATTAAGACCAACATCGTTGGTACATGGGAACTTACGCATATTAAGGGGTGGTATTGGGCTGATGATGAGGATGAAAGCCATATCATTGTAGATAAAAGTCCTGAAAGTGATGATAAATTTAGATTTTCTCTCAATGCTAATGGTGGTTGCATTTGGTATGATTATGATGCAGGGACTTGGAAATCTTATTCAGGAATTACTAAATATGAATTGAATGCCAACATTTTGATTATTAAGGATTACTCTTATTCTGGGGATGAAACAGATTGGAAAACTTGCAAGCGCTTTAAGATTACTTCTATCAAAGATAATACGATGATTTGTACTGTTTACCTTATGGATGAGGGAGATACCGAACTTACATTTACGAAAAGATAAATATTAAAATAAACTAAGGATAGAGAAAAGCAGTATGTTGCGTGTTTTTCATACTGCTTTTCAGCTTACTTTTTGATTCTGTTGTTCTGGCGCAGAGAGTTGATCTGTGCCAACTTCTGCTCCCGCGAGTAAGGATGCAATAACATGGATTGTTCCCCCTTTAACGCAGCCAAGCTGCTCTGACGGTGAAAATCGTTTATATAAGATCTTTCCAGTACTGAATTGTTCTGCATAATCATCTAATTTTGCTAGACCTTCAGATGTAAATCCTTCATTGATTATGTCGCTGATGGACATCCAAAAATCATGATTCGTCATAATTACTTATTTTAATTGCCACAAAAATACGGTTTTTCTTCGATAACACCAAATTTTTGTGGCATTATTTTGCATGTTACATCTTTTTGTACATGTGAATCTATCGGCTTTTATAAATTTAACCTTTCTCAAAAAGGCGTCCTGACGTTTTGTGCCTGGATTCAGAAAGATGATTCATCGGAAATCTCAGAAGCACAGCAAGCCATTTGTATTTCACACTACACGGATAGAGGATAAAGTTGCAGTAAATCATTTAATTACACAGAATCTGTGTAGTGTGAAGTAGAAATGCGAAATTATGCCCTCTGCCTATTCCTGCGAAGCCTTGAATTTTGAAAGGAATATCCGTGACAAGGAGGTTGGGATTATTTCAATGCTCCTCGTTTCTTTAACAAGTTTATCAAATCGTCCATGATGTACTCCTTGCCGAAAGTATGGAGCACATCATAGCAGGGTATCATATAGCCATTTAAGATATCTGTTGACCGTAACATCTTATATACCTTACTGGCACTCATGTTCAATCGGTCGGCTAAGTTGCCAACGCAATAGGTTACGAAATCCAATTGATATTCTTGCATAATCTTACTTTTTTAATATGTATGGGGCAAAGTTAAGACTTTTCTTCGATAACACCAAATTATTTGGGCTTTATTTCGCATTTTCCTGCGAATTGTTTCAATACATCTTTCATATCATCCGGAAGAAAAGAAATTGCCTTCTCTTTTATTTCTTGCGGAATACCGAATCGGGCTTCGGCGATGGAGCCGACGATGGCTCCGATGGTATCGCTATCGCCGCCATGAGATATGGCTAGGCGGATGGCATCCTCGAAGGATGAGGCTTTTGAAAGAATATGGAAAGATAATGGCACGGCATCCATGCAGGTTTCATCGAACTTGCCTTTCGGATAATCTCGTGTTTCGAAATCTTCGTAATAGCTGCGGGCAATATTCTTGAAGGCTTTCATTGCTTCATCATCTGGTAGATGGCTTTCCTTGCTCTTGCGGAAATGCCAGATGGTATGAGCCACGGCTTTGGCTCCCTTGATTCCTTCGGGATGGTTATGAGTAGGAAGAGCCGTTTTCTCAGCCTCTTCCAAAACCTGCGACAGGTCATCGAATAGCCAAGCCACCGGTGATACTCGCATTGCAGAACCGTTGCCAAAACTATTATATGGCTGCGGATCAAGAGAATGAATCCACCCCGCGAATCTTCCGCCATACGCTCCTTTTGGAGAAGGATAGCGGCGGCACCAATCCAGCAGGCTTTCCTGATAGCTTCGCCCGTTCAGTATCGCATCGGCTACCGCTACTGTACAGATGGTATCATCGGTGAAGTCGCATCCTTCGCCGAACATCTCGAAATCATAATCAAACGTATTGTTGAACTCATATTTTGAGCCAGCAATATCTCCTATTATTGCTCCTAACATAATTTTTTCTTTTTAAATTGCCATGGTCGTGGGTCTTGGATATGCTTCCTGTCTTTTGTCAGGGTGAACCCTTTGTCGAGAAGTTCCTGATGCTCTTTTGCCAGCATCTTCTGACCGTTTTCATCATATTTCGCCACGTTCTTGCGTACATCAGCTTCTACCTCTGCCTTTTCTTCTCCATCAACCCATTTGATGGAGAAGCCATCGAAGATGGAGGCTTGCGAATAAAGCATATCATATAATAAGGTGGAACGACTGTCGGGTGGATTTCCATCTACCGAAAACTCACGTATCAGCAGGGATGCCCTGATGGCATCTTCGGGATGGGTGCCTTTCTCGAACGTGATGTCGATTCCTGAAACATGGTTGTGCAGGATGCCCAACTTGAAGATGCTCTTGGGAGAACCATTCTGGGGGTTGCGATGATATACGATGGGGTCTTTGATGCCACCCTCGGCCTCTTCGTGATAGTAGAACTCCACACACGTGGGTTGTACTGTTACCTGTTGGATTCCAGTACTTACCTGGAAGTGACCGGCTAAAGCTATCTGAGCGATTTCCTTGAATTCAGAAGGGATGAATGGGTTGCCCTGATTCCCGAATGGGTGGTCTTCGTTCAGAATTTTTCTCCGTGTATCCTCACTCAAGGAAAATGATTCTAAAGTTTCTTTCAAGTTCTGCATGATCTTTTCCTTTTTCTTTCAAAACCTATATTCCACTCTTTCTTCAGAAGATTACTCTATCACCTCCCAGAAACTCTCAGGAAGGCTGATGTTCTTCATCTCCTTTGCCCTCTCAAACAATGGGGCAATGTCTTCGGCTTCGAAACCGGCGATGCCGCAACCTATTGGGGTTACCAGGAAATGAAGCTCGGGATGCTGATGGGCAAAGATAATGAATTCATCCACGTATGGACGGATGGTTTCCACGCCGCCCTGCATTGTTGGGATGGCATAACTTTGCCCCTGCAAGCCTACACCCTTGCCCATAACGGTACCGAAATGCAGGCGGGCAATGCGGGCAGCTCCACCACCATGCATGCCAGCCAGATTGCTGCCAAACACAAATATCTCGTTCTCTTTTAATGAATCAATCCAGCTAGGAGTGATTCTTCCCTTCTTCATATCTTCCATATTATTCTTATTATTAAAAATGTTATTGCTATTATCAGTCGCTTCCTCGCAGCACATGCATTCGGACATCATGCACGGCATCGACATCTTCGGAGCACTTGAAACTGATGCGTCATTTCTTCTTTTCTTCCCAAGCCAGTATCAAGCCGACAACGCCCGAATAGCTCTTCCTGCCTTCTGCCACATGGTTACCCCTGAGGTAGAGTTCGAAGATGAAATCCTGGGCGGCATCCAATGCCTTGCATCGCTTGCCGAGCCAGTAGCGGCGGTCGCTTTTTGCCAGTTGGATAATCTCGGGACGGATATGTTTCAGGAATCTTTCTCCCTCTTTTTCGCCGAGAATATCGAATACATTGTTCAGTATGTGGAAGAATATGTGGTAATAGCCGCTGAACCTCACCAGCTTATCTGCCGATGCCGTGCACACGATGTAACTGTAGAAATTCGCCTCACCCTCGTTGGCTACACCCAGAAAGTGAGCAAACTCGTGGGCATAGGTGGCAGGATAATCGTGGGGGAGAATATCTCCATTAAGCGTAAACTCACAGAAGAAAGGCCCCATGCTTCCGGTAACGCCCGACATCGAACTGAGGGGTGTGAATACCATCGTCTTGACATGAGGATGCTGGTTGAAAGGTGCATTGATACCCTCCTTATAACCTATTTTATTATATTCCTTCAGAACCGCATCCCGCACCCGATTTTTCAAACCGTCATCTACGATGCTATCAGAGAAAATGCTACTCCCGGCAATATCAGAAGAAATGCTTAAAGCGTTAAGACTGTCGGCATATTGATAGGCGAATGCCTTGAATTTAGCTTCGCTTACTTCCACCGGCTTCATTCCTATTCTATCATAGATATTCGGCTGGGAGTAGTTCAATCCCCAGGCGATGTAGAACCAGGCATATACCCAAAGTAGGTATTCTGCCACTCTTCCGAATACAACCTTCTTCTTGGGATAGCTGCCTTTCTTTGCAGCCAGGAAGATGTATCGCCTGGCAAGCTTCTTTCTCAATCCTATTTCATAGATGGGATAGAAGATAACCCAGGCAATGCTGAGAGCGATGAAGATATCGCCTACGGCAAAAGGAAAAAATCCTGAGATGGGAGAGAGGAGTGTGCCGATAATCGGATAGATACGGGTGGTGTAGATGAATCCCCATAGAGGAATCATCTTCACAAGAGTAACGAGGAGGAGCAGTACCAGCAATACCCAGTGGCGCCACTTTATCTTGTTGAGTTGAAATGTATGCAGTATCTTCATTTTCATTCTTTTCTTTATTATAATTGTTCTTAATGTCGCCAAATATGGCTTTCTGATGCAAAAATACAAAAGTTTTCTGAATAGTTGACAGCATCGATTCATTTTTTTGCTATTTTTGCATATACAAAAGATAGAAACGAATTTATTAACTTAAAGTAATAGGAGGGGCTATCATGAAACAGACACAGGAAAAATTCGAGGCAATGAACCTTGAGTATGAGAACCTCTATAATGAGGAAGATGACCGCAGAGATTATAATTCTGTTTGGTACAGTTAGGTAATTGGATGCAGTTAGACAATTCTTACTAAGGACTGTTGGATTATCTGCTAGTTATGCTGCCAGATCATAAAGCTGCCAGATCATAAAAAGGCTATGCAGTTTGTTGCAGAATCTCAAGCAACAACAGCATAGCCTTCTTGTGTCCTTATTTCTCGAAGTGCTGGTAATCCTTGCTATGTTTCCAGTCGCCACCCCATCGGAACCCTTTCTCCTTGAAGAGCCGGTAGCATAAATCGCCCTTTCTGATCATGTAAGCATGGTGCTTGCTACGGTCGAGATAAGGTCGTGCCGTAGCTGGCTCTACCACTTCCTTGCCATTCTTCAAATGCTTATGATAGGGATTGTAGAGGGTATTGATGTCAACGGCAAGTCCCTTGCCATGCTTCGAAACGGTCTTGGTATGTGAGATGAATCGGAAATTGAAGCTGGAGGAGTTATTGTCCCTCATCGCCCTCTCGTCATCGGCATCCCAGTAGTCGATAAGCCTCATTCGCTCTATCGGATATTTTGCCTTATATAGCTTTCTGAGGATATCGAGTACATCAGCGGCTATCGCCTTGTTCACCACCATTTCACCTACGATGTTTCTGCCATTTTTATCCACATGCAGGCATCTCAGATATCGCAGTTCGCTTCTTGCTACGGTGCAATTCTTTTTATACGTCTTTCCTTGCATCAGATAGAAGATGGGGTCAGGGATAGGAGAGATGGAGAAGAAATGCTTCTCTCCAAGTTTTCTGATGGTTTGCTCGCTGACGATTTCTCCCGGCTTCTGTGCCTTGGATGGAAGGCAGCAAAGCATGGGAAGAGCAAGGTATAGGATGATGATCTTTTTCCAAAACATAATTCTTTCTCCTTAATTTTTATTCTCTTAATTCTTTCTTGATTTAATTTCTCTTCTCCTTATTTTGATTCACAGGGATATAATGTGAATCCTTGATTTCGCCAATCACGATGATGCTGTGGAGACTTCCGATGCAGTCAATGTTTCCCAGGGTATTGAGCATGAAGTCCTGATAATCCTTCATGTCCCGGGCATACACCTTGATCTGGAAGTCGTAATCGCCGGTGGTGTTGTAGCATTCCGTTATCTGGTCGATGGTTTGCACGGTGTCCATGAATTGCTGAATCAAATCATGGGTGTGCTGTTTCAAACGGATATTGCAGAGCACGATCACGTTGTGTCCCATCTTGTGATGATCCACTATCGCTCCGTATCGCTGGATGTATCCCTCACGCTCCAATCGCTTCTGCCGCTCGAAGGTGGGAGAAGGGGAGAGGTGTACTCTTGCGGCAAGTTCCTTCACGGTGAGTCGGGAGTTCTGCTGCAACAACTTGAGTATCTTGATATCGATTTCATCGAGATTTTCTTCTGTAGCCATTGTTCCTTTTCTTTCTGTTTTATAGTTTCTTTGTTTCTCTTTTTAGCGTTTCTTGCAGAATAATATTCTGCGAATTTGCCAAATTCGCTGCAAAGATAGCATATTTTTCTGAAATACGAAGAATATTTGGCAGATAAAATTCTTCTTCTTACCTTTGCACTCGCAATTCCGGATGCAAAGAGCCGTTCATCATCAGATAATGGCAAAGTAAGAGTCATTCATCATTAAAAAATATAGGAGATAAAATAATGAGCAACGTAAGAAATATACATTTTGAGGCAGTGGGCAGCTATTTGCGCCCTGCAGAATTGAAAGAAGCAAGAGCCAAGTTTGCTGATGGCAAGATTTCTGCCACCGACCTTCGCAGCATTGAAGACCGTCTGATTACTGAGGTCATCAAGCAGCAGAAGGCGCATCATCTGCCTTATATCACCGATGGTGAGTTCCGCCGCAGCTATTGGCATCTCGACTTTATGTGGGGATTCAATGGCGTGGAGCATATCGAACTGGAGCATGGCTATCAGTTTCATGGCGAGGAGACAACCAAGGGTTCTATCCAACTGACCGGCAAGATCACCGGAGAGAATCATCCTTTTATCAAGGATTTCCTGTTTGTGAAGCAGTTTGAGGAGTTGGATGCCAAGGGCGAATATATCTTCGAGGCAAAGCAGACGGTGCCTGCGCCTGCTCAGTTCCTTGCAGAGTTGTTTCGTGGCAAGAATGCCGAGAACACCCGCAAGTTCTATCCTAACACCACCCAGCTGATTGAGGATATTGCCCAGGCTTATCGCACCTTCTTCCAGGAGATTTATGCAGCTGGTTGCCGCACCATCCAGCTGGATGATTGTACCTGGGGAATGATTGTGGATAGCGATTACTGGAAAGCAAAGGTGGGCAACGGCTTCACCCTTGAACAGGAAGCCCTGCAATATCTGAAGGTGAACAACCTTGCCATCGAAGGCAAGCCAGAAGGATTGACTATCAACACCCACGTATGCCGTGGCAATTATCATTCCTGCTATGCCACCAAAGGTGCCTATGATGCCGTGGCTCCTTATCTTTTCGCTCATGAAGATGTAGATACCTTCTATCTGGAGTATGACGACGAGCGTTCGGGTGGTTTCGAGCCTTTGAAGTATGTGGCAGATGGCAAGAAGGTGGTTCTGGGTTTGGTAACCTCTAAATCTCCTGTGTTGGAGGATAAGGCTACGGTCATCGCCAGAATCCACGAAGCTGCCAAGTATATTTCTCTCAATCGCTTAAGCCTCAGTCCTCAATGCGGTTTTGCCTCTTGTGAGATTGGCAATAAACTGACCGATGCTGAGCAATGGGCAAAGATTGATTTGGTTAGAGAGATTTCCGAGGAAGTTTGGGGTTCTTCTTCTTTCTCCGATGCAGAATGATATAGCCGGAAAGCAAAACCAGCGAAATCAGCAAACCGGAAATAAAGACGAAAAGGTCGGAAAGGGGACCTAAGAATGGAGAATAGCATCTACCCACATGGAGTTCTAATGCCACATTCCAAAGCGACATGGGGGTGGCTGAAAGCAACTCGGGGGTAGATGCTGTTTCACCTAAGCTCGCCCCTTTGCTATAATCGAAAATCACTTCTTTTCCTCCAAAGAAGTCCTTGGAATAACCGCTGACCAAAGAACTGGAAATCGGAATCATCGATTTTCCTTGGTTGGCTTTCCCTGTGAAATAATCCACAATCAGATTCTTTTCCGGATTCCAACGGAACATGCCGCTGAATGATCCTATCAGCCAACCACCCTTGCCATCACTCTCGAAAACATTCACGCCCATCGGACTTATCTTTGGTGATTGCTTCTTATCCAATAAAACCGGCTTTTGGCGGAAATGCTCATCTACTCGCAGAAAACCTTCTGAGGTAGAAACAAGCCAGTTGCCCTCTGCTGCATCCCATCGGATGGCGCGAAGTTTATCGTGCCAGACATTTCCATTCTTCACCTTTTCTGTAGTCTTGTTCATCGCCAGAGGTATCATCAAAGGTGGTCGGAGACACATTCCTGTTATCGCTAGCCAAAGCGTAAGGATGATAGTCGTATATCCTAATTTATTATGCCATTTGGCATTGAAAACCATCTGTTTGCCAAGCTTCAGCATCTTTTCTCTTGCCTGTAATCTCTTCTGTCGGCGGATACGGTAAGGAAGAATGAAAAGGATGATGCCCGTTATCGAAAGGATGATAAGTACGATGGCGATGGCATCCACCACCAATCTTCCGGCTAATCCGAAGAAAGCACCGCTATGCAGGTTCCAAACGGTCTTGAAAAGGGTAACTTCCGGAACAAAACCTTTTGGTTGACCGATGATTTTGCGGAGAACATTCGTCTTTTCGATGATTGCATCCCTTTTTTCGTTGGCTGCATCCGTCTTCTTTCCGGATATTTCATAAACGGCAGAACGGGTCATGGCGATGATGCTTGTGCTGTCTTTCGTCAATGTAATGTCAGCGATACGCTCTTCATTATCTGCGAGCGGAAACATCTTCCATTCCTTTCCGTCGAAGCGATATACATCCATCATGGCTGCACACCAGATTTCTCCGTTTTTCGTCTGTACCATGTTGCGGATATTCCTGCCATCCACGTTCTTGGGTAATCCCTTATTAAAGTCTTTCCAGGTTTTCATCTCTGCATCGGTAAGCCATACGCCACCATAACCATACGCCAGGATGGAATCACTTGGAGTTTTGCTGATGCGGTGATTGATCTTGATAGAACCTTTGATGATGCCGTTGTTGAAATTCTTGATATGATAAGCCGATGGCATCAGACTTCTGCTTACTTCACAACCGGCGAATAGCTGGCGATGATTTAAAATGATACCTGATACGCAGAATACCAACATAAAGACAGACAGTACAAGTCCGAACCAACGATGGTATTTCTTCCATGTAAAACGTTTCTTCTTTTTTTCTCTCATTGTTGTTTTCTACTAAACATTGTTGTTTTCTACTAAATGGGTTGCAAAGGTAAGAATATCTATCAACATCTGCAATACCCAAAAATAATGATTTAGGATGCTTCTGTTTTTTCTAATCTTTAGTTTCTTCACTTTTTCACTAAAAAAGTTTGGTGATTTCGTGATTTACTAGTAACTTTGCACCCCGAATAAAAAATCATCATTCATTAAGAACAATAAGAAACTAGAAAACAAGGAAAAATGGAATATATGTCTCAAGAAGGCTACGATGAGCTCGTGGCCGAACTTCAACACATGGTAAACGTAGAGTTGCCAGCCGTTCGTGATGCGATTGCTGAGGCTCGTGACAAGGGTGACCTCAGTGAGAATTTTGAGTATCATGCTGCCAAACGTGAGCAGGGCAAACTGTTGAGCCGCATCAGTTTCAAGCAGAAGGTTTTGGAGAATGCCCGTGTCATCGACAAGTCACGCCTGAAGAGCGATACCGTTGGCTTGCTGAGCAAGATTAAGATTACCAATCTCGCCAACAAGTGCAGCATGAGTTATGTTATTGTAAATCCACATGAGGCTGATTTGCATAGTGGAAAAATCTCTATCAAGTCGCCTATCGCCAAGGCCCTTCTGGGTAAGAAGGCTGGTGATGAGGTAATGGTAAAGGTACCAGCCGGCTTGCTGAAATTCCGCCTGGATAGTGTTGAGCTATAATGTATTCTTTCTTTAAAAGGGAAACTCCCGATAATTTGATCTGTTTCAAATTATCGGGAGTTTCCCTTTTTATTCTAATATTTCTCCAGAATCTTATTCAGTAAGAAGGTGGCATTCTGGTTTCTTGCCACGCCCTTCTGTATCTTATAAGTATAGGTAACATCCGTGCCCAAATCTATCTCGAAACAATAGTTGTGGAATTTTCCTGATGTATCATTCTCCATCTTGGAGAGTTCCAAATCGTGGGTAGCAATAATGCCGCTCACTGGCTGCTTGGCGATGGCTTCGAGGAACTTTCTCGAACCATTCAGCTTATCCAATGAATTCGTTCCCTTCAGAATCTCATCCAGAATAATCAGCGTTCGGAGTGATTCCTTGTTGCCCGCTATACTTTCCTTGCAGAACATTCCCTCTGCACTTTCTTTGCAGAACTTCAGAAGTTCCTCCAATCTAATCAATTCTGCATTGAAATAAGAGATGCCATGCGTTAGATCATCGGTGGTTCTCATGCTCGAGAACAATCTGAAACGGGAAATCTTCAGTTGATCTGCAAACACCGGCATACCCGCCATCGCCAGAATATAGTTCACGCCCAGCGAACGGAGAAAGGTACTCTTTCCCGCCATGTTGGCTCCGGTGATGATATAATAGTTGTCGTCCTTGATGGTGAAATCGTTCTTCACCGCCTTGGCACCCAGAAAAGGATGATAGAGATTCTTACCCTCGAACACGATTTCCGGACTTCCGATTCCTGTATTTTCAGAAGCATCGCTTTCAGAAACATCGCTTTCTGCATCTGCTTCCTGCTTTCCCGAAACAAATTCCGCCTCTTCCGCCTCTGGATGATTATATCTGAAATTCGCCATCGAAACCATTGCATCCATCTCGCTGATGATATGCATCCATTCTTCCATCTTCATCATATAGGTATTCTTCCATTTCAGGAAACTGCGAACCAGGAAGAAATCGCTCAGCATGAAGGCATCGGTGAAGAAAAGACCCAGGAAGTTGCCTCTTCTGTCATACCCCTTCAATATCTTTTCCAGTTGGGCAAAGGAAGGCAGGGCATCTGCCAGGAAATCCTGCATCTCCTTGCCTAATTCGCTATGGAAATTGCGCCTGTTGATAAGCTGAAGTATCTGGGCATAGGCGATGAGCTGATGGCGAAGCTTGCCGCCATTGCTGTCTATCTTGTCAAGTGTCTGCTTGCAGACGAAGAATACCACCATGTATTGAACCAACACCCACCACAGGGCGAAATTCACCGAAACCATATCGCATATCGATAAAATCACGGAACCGATGACTCCGATAATCATCATCCATCCGATAACGAACGAAACCGGAGATCCAAACCATGCCGGCACCTCCATCTTCGAAACCTTCAGCATCGCATCCACCACCGCAGCAGAATCAATCTTCTTCATCTTGCCATTCACCATTTTGCCATCCGCAGTTTGGCTTCTGTTCTTTTCGCCAAGTGCCAGGAATTCCATTCGCCAGTTTTCGCCTTCTCCCGCCAATTCCTTCTGCAAATCTCTTCTTCTTTTGATATCCTCCATGGTCAGAGGCGTTTCCCGGGTAAGATTCCTGGCGAGTGCCTCCGAACCGCCCGATGTGATGGTTCGGCAGATGCGGTTGAACAGCGAACTCTTGCCGAAGACATCGAGGTCGAAGGAATAAGGATGTTGCGGATTTTGATAGGAATCGCCCGTTTCGAAAGGCGAGAAATCGCCCTCCCAAGCCTTGATTTCGTCCTGATAAACCTTGAGCAAAGCCGAAAGATGCTCTATCTTCTCCTTGTTCTTATCGTCAAGTCGTCTGATTTCCAGATAGGCAATCAGGCACAGCACCGCCCCCAACAGATAGTTCTGCGTATCCCCATCCATTGCGAAATAGCAGATCAGGAAGGTGAGGATGCCGCCGAAAGCCAGCAGTTCGCCCGTTATAAATCCCGTATTCTTACGCTTCAGGGCAGCCACCTCAGAAGCATATCGGCTTACATATTGTTGATAATTCTCCTTGATATTCATACTTTTTCTTTATTATGAATTTTTCTCCATCCATTTATTATAGGATACATTCTCCTCTTTCCACTTATCATTTGCTTCCGCCAGATTCTTCGGATATCCGATGATGAGGGTGTTGAGCGGAATCATCGTCTTGGGCAGATGCAGCAGTTGCTGCATTCCCTCGTATCGTTCTTTCAGAGGATAGAGGGCTGTCCAAACACAGCCAAGTCCCAAGCCGTGAGCCATCAGCAGAATGTTCTCCGTGGCTGCCGAACAGTCTTGAATCCAGAACTCCTGCTCGCTGCCTTCCAGTGTCTTGTCCAGACATCCGCAAACCACAATGGCGAGCGGTGGCATGTCTGTATAGCTTCTCACCGATGTACGGCTCATGATATTTTCAAAAATCTGATTCTTTTCCATCATTGCTTTTCTATGTGAGTCTTATTTTTTAGGCGAATCATAGCATTCCATAAGCCAGTCGAGCACATATTCTTGCTTGATTCCATCATGAAACTGGACGGGGTCGTTGTCCAGGGTGAGCAGATGTTTTGGAAAATTGTCGGAGATGGACTTTAGGGGTGCCAATTCTCTCTGCATCGTGGTCTCATCCCTTACGCTGAGCGATACCTGATAGTATTCCTTGTGCTCACCAATGATTACCACGAAGTCTATCTCTGCATCACCGGCTTTGCCTACATAGATTTCTCCGCCTCGTCGTGCTAGTTCCAGATACACGATGTTCTCCAGTACGTGCCCCAAGTCGCCACCTTTGGTGCCATTGATGACTTGGCGCAGACCTACGTCGGCAAGATAAAGTTTCTGTCCAGTCTTCAATAGCTGCTTACCCTTGGCATCATATCTCTGCACTGGGTAGAAGATATAGCTGTCGGTGAGGGCAGAGACGTAGTTTTCTATCGTATGAGATGTAGTCTTTCTGCCCAGCGAGGTCATGGTATCGCTGATGCGCTTGATTACGGATATGTTGCCTATATTGTCAGCAAGGAATCTTACCACACTTTGCAACATCATCACATCGGTTATCTTTTTGCGGCTCACCACATCTTTCAGTACGATGGTGTTGTAGAGACCTGACAGGTATTCACGCACCATCTCTCGGTCTTGGCTGATTTGGGGAATGTATGGGAAGGAACCCAGTTCGATGTATTGGCGATAGGCAAGCTCTCGGGAAGTATGGGCAGGCTGCGTCTGCATGAATTCTCGGAAGGAGAAAGGGAAGAGCTTGATTTCGATGTATCTTCCGGTGAGCAGGGTGGCTATTTCGCCAGAGAGCAGGTAGGCATTGCTGCCAGTAACGTAAATGTCTACGTTGTCTAGCAGGAACAGGCTGTCTATCACTTTTTGGAAATTTTCCACCATCTGTATCTCGTCAAAGAAGAGATAGTTCATCTTGTCTGGGCACAGGTTCTGCTTTACGTGCGCGTACAAAATTTTATAGTCGAGGAACGGTTCGTTGTCGAGATCCTCGAAGTTGAGGTCCTGTACTTGTTCTTCGGATACTCCGTCCGAGAGAAGTTTCTCCCTAAACATCCTCAGCAGCGATGACTTGCCACAGCGTCGTATGCCTGTTACTACCTTGATGGCCTTCTTGTCTCTCCATTTCTCCAGGAGATTCATGTATTCTTTGCGCTCTATCATATTCTCTTTATGTTCTATTTATTTACTTTGCTATTCATTTTGCATTCTATCTTGATTGTTAAAAATGAAATGCGCTGCAAATATACGAAACTTTTTCGAGAAATTTGCAGTGCATTGCAAATTTCTCGTGTTTCTGAGTGAAATTTGCAGCGTATTGCAAATTTCTTTCTGCAGAACTGATAACCTTTCTGTAATCTGTATATCCGAGAATTTGTATTTATTTAGTTTTATTGCCCGATACATCCTATAGTTTTTATTGCCCGAAACATCCTATAGTATGCGTATATATAAGCCGATGTTGTGGTTATCATACTGATGAGATTCATGCAGGTGAAGGCTGCCTGCTGGGTGTTACCTGCCAGATAAAACACTGCAACAGGGAGTATATTTGAGCATATCAGCCATACCATGAAAACCAGGACAAGGGCTATGCCCAGTTTGTGCATGTTGCCCCTGTGCTTGCTGCACAGATGACAGCCGGCTACCAGGGAGGCGATGACGGAAATCAGGCCCATCGTGCTTTCTGTCCAGGTGAGTATGGAAGCCATTTGGGTAATCTGTCCGTTCTGCATCATCTTTACGAGATGAAGATTGAAGCATTGGCCCAGGATGAATGAGAGCACATAGTAAAGTACCATCAACTCGCTGCAGCGTCGTAGCAATTTTACGCCTGCCGGTAGCGTGTAGCGGAATATTCCCCATAAAGCTATAGGGGCGAGCTGCAAGACCTGTTGCTTGATGGTAACCAGGATGGGACTTATTGGAATCAGGATGGGACTTGTTCTGAAGGATAAGCCCGCTTGTCTGCAAACAGAAAATGCCAGCGAAAACAATGCGAAAATGCAATATGCATACATGGCATATTGTGCAATGCGATTTATATCTATAGAATAACTTTTTCTTTCCATAATTCTACGTTTGATGATTTTATAAACAGCTTATCTTGCATAAAGCCATTGCAAAGATACGAAGTTTTTGGGAAATTCTAGCAAAATAGGTGGAAAATGTTTGGCTATGATATATACTTGTTGAAAGAATGGCGGAGAGACCGATAAAAACTCTTAAAAATCATAACGTATCTTCTTGAATATCAGTATTTGTTGCTATCTTTGCACGTTATATACTAATAACGCTACATAGATAAATACTAATTATCAATATAAGTTTAATCATATAAGTTTAATCATGAGTAATATGAAGAAGTTTTTTTTAGGATTGGCAGCTGCACTGATGTTGACTGCCTGCAACGAGAACAGACAGCCGGAGGCAATGACCAGCGTTGACTCTGCAAGTGTGGTAACCGATTTGATGATGAGTCGCAGAAGCATCCGTGCTTACAAGGATTCCGTCATCAGCCGCGATACCCTGAACGAGATTCTGAAATGCGGCATCCATGCGCCAAACGGTCAGAACCTGCAGTCGTACGAAATCAGAGTGATAGATTCTCCTGCACTCATCGATTCGATAACCCAGGCCGTGGTAAAGGATAATCCTAAGATAGCCGAGCGCAAGGGCTTCAAGAACATCTTCGTGAAAGCTCCATGCGTGGTTTGCATCGCCTACGATACGACTTATGATATGGCGCAGATTGATTGCGGTTTGCTTGGCGAGAACATCATTCTTGCAGCATGGGCAAAGGGCATCGGCTCCTGCTGCCTGGGCAGTTCAGCCCGTTGGATATTGGATTCGCCGTCAGCCAAGCCTTATCTCGACCGCATGGCATTCTCCAAGAATTACAAACTGCTCTACTGCATCGCCCTGGGTTATCCTGATGAATCGCCGGAGGCAAAGCCAAGACGCCAGGATATGATCAAGTTCATGGATTAAGGCAAATGAAGGTTGATGTCCTGTTTCAGGACATCAACGTTTGAAGATAGATATGCATCTTTTTGAAACATATAGGCAAAATATGAAAGGGCAAGTTTTCAATAGAAGGGCAAAAGCTTTGTATATTGCCAGGTATTTGAAAGCTTTTGTCCTTACAGAGCGACAGGTTTGCATTCATAAGCACCCAGGGCGATGCCCTTTCAGGGCGTGTGGGGCTTACATGCGAAACTTGAGTAAAGGGAACAAATTTTGTGCCTGTACTGCATCGACCTTTGTACGTTCGATTATCCGAAATTTCAGATAAGAAGGATTTGTCTGTTTGGATAGAAGAACCGTTGAAGCTGGAGCGCAATCATAAATATTATATAGGTGTAGCTGTTATGGCAAGTAGCGGTAATGGCGAAATTCATTTTCCTGCTTATTTCAAGAAGGGCTGCGTAAGAAATCTGTGTACAGATAGGAAAAAGAATTTGCCAGTAACCTTGGGCGTTTCTCTTTATGGTATATCTGCAAAGCATTTTCAGTAACATTTTTTATTGCAATAACTAAAGATATTTAAATATTTAACCATATATTTGGCGATAAATAAAGAAATAACTATATTTGCAGCATGATTACGGAATATGGTATAGAGGCAAAGTCTAATTCTGAGATTATATCAGAATTAGGAGGACGATTCAAGCAATATCGTCTGTTCAGCAATCTCACTCAGAAAGAGGTGGCTGTAAAGGCTGGTGTGAGCATTTTCACTATTAGCCAGTTTGAAAAAGGCGAAGCTAAGAACATAGGCTTTGGCACTATTCTTTCTCTGTTGAGGAGCATTGGATTCCTGCAGGAAGCTGAAAAACTCTTGCCGCCACTGCCAATTCTGCCTAGCCAAGTGAAGAAAATGAATGAAAAGAAGGAAAGGGTAAGGCATGAAAGATAATGTTGTGCAGGTGAATTTGTGGGATAAGAATGTGGGCTTGTTGTCTTGGGATGACAAGCGGGGCTGCTCTGTCTTTCAATTCGACCAGGATTTTATGCAGTATGGATGGAATATTGCACCATTGGTTGCGCCGTTGGATTCTGTTTATGTACAAAGAACTTTCCCTATGTCAGGAAACAGAGAAAAACTATATGCCGGTTTGCCTGAATTCATAGCAGATTCTCTGCCTGACCATTGGGGAAATGTGGTCTTCCAGAAATGGATGGAAGCCAATCATCTGCAATCCAAAATGGTAAATGCAGTGGATAGACTGTCTTTTATCGGTAAGAGAGCAATGGGTGCCTTGGAATTTCAACCTGCTCATATCCAGGAGGATGCATCTGTAAATATCGAGTTGGCTTCACTTTATGAACTTGCCAATAAGATATTTCTGGACAGGCAGGATGTGAACATTGATATGAGCAACAGTCTTATTATGGAAGATTTGTACAAGGTGGGAACTTCCGCTGGCGGTCATCGTCCTAAGGCTATTATCGGTATGGATGAGGCTACAGGTATTATTCGTTCTGGCCAAGCCGATTTGCCGTCCAACTTTAAGCACTATATATTGAAGTTTGATACAGGCAGGAAAAATGAACTTCCTTTTACTAGGGTAGAGATGGCTTATTATCTGATGGCCAAGGATGCCGGTATCAACATGATGCCTTCTCGTTTGGTTGAGATTGAAGGAACCCAGGATTTCCTTACCCAGCGCTTTGATAGGGTGGAGGGCAGAAAAATATATACTCAGACTTTAGCTGCCATGAGTTCCTTGGCTGATACTTACGAAGATTTGTTTGTGGTGGGTAGAAAACTGAAATTGTCTGCAGAAGAGCAAACCCAGCAGTATAGAAGAATGGTGTTTAATGTTCTTGCAGAGAATGTTGATGACCATACCAAGAACTTCTCATTTGTGATGTATCCCAATGGAGAATGGCATATATCGCCAGCTTACGACATCGTGTTTTCCGCCGATCCTGATTCGCATTTCTATCGTAACCATGAACTTACGATTCTTGGCAAGCGAAAGAATATAACGAAGCAGGATTTGATGCTTTTTGCACAAAGACAGGATATCAGAAATGCTTCTAATATCATAGAAGAAGTGGAAGACGTGGTGATGAACTTCAAGTCTTATGCCGAAAAAGTGGAAATCGATGAGCACTGGATACGCAAAATAGAACGGGTTTTGGAAGAAAACCGTAAGTAAGCGATTGTAACTACTCCTAAGGAGATGAGCCAGACAGACCTGATGGTCATTAACTTTCATCTTGAAGTAGCTCTGATGTCTGTCAGTCACAAGTGTCGAAACGCAGTATTGCTGTACCCGGTTACGCTCATGAAGAACGATGACGACCATGCTGCCGATGATCGCCATCAGGAGGATGTATCCTACAAATGTTTTATGCTGCAAAAGAATCTTCATTCATCTTTGAGTTTTTTACAATCCATATACTCACTTCATAGAGTACCCACATTGGAAATGCCACCAACGAAAGAGTGAACACGTCCGAAGTCGGCGTGATAATCGCGGCAACTGCAAGGATAATCACAATGGCGTGTTTACGGTACTTGCGCATGAAATCTGCTGACAGAAAGCCCAATTTAGAGAACACCCACGAGAGGATAGGTATCTCGAAGACTATACCCATTGCAAAACACATCATTACAAGTGTAGAGATATACGAGTCAAGCGTGATGAGATTATCCACATCGCCGCTAACCTGATAAGTTCCCAAGTAGCGGAATGTCAACGGGAAAATCAAGAAATAACAGACAATTACACCTAATGCGAACATCGCATAGCCACCTCCGACTATCCGTGTGACATATCGCCGCTCATTGTCATAGAGTGCGGGAGAAACAAACCGGAACAGTTGGTAAAGTATGTAAGGAGAGGCACACAGCACACCGGCACACAATGCCGTCTTCATGTGAATGATGAACTGCTGCGCCAATCCTGTATTGATAAGTCTGATAGAGAATGAGTCCATGCTTCCGCCTGCCCATGCTGCTATCCTGTTAAGCAGTCGATAGGTTATGAATTTGTCGTCTTTCGGGGTAAGCACGACATCAAATAGTTGCTCCTTGAAGAAGAACGCCGCAATGCCGAACACTACTGTCACGGCGGCAATCTTCATGATTGCCGTCCGTAGTACGTCCAAATGCTCCCAGAAGGATTGTGTGTTCTTTTCGGTTGCCATAGGGTTAATCCTTTCGTTCAGCATCTTTGATTTCGTCTATCTCTTTCTCGACATTGTTCATTCCATCCTTGAATGAACGCACGCCTTTACCGATGCCATTCATCAGTTCGGGTATTTTCTTGCCGCCGAAAAACAGCAGCACAACCAACGCGAGCAGTAGCACTTCTTGCATACCTATCCCGCCGATAAATAATGGTGTCATAATGTTGTCTTATTTAAAATTGTCAAATGTAAAATCCAGTCGGCTATTAATGAATGACAGTTGGAAGTTTGTGAGGAACGTATCCACAGGCTCGGTTCAAGGAAATTACCTTCCGGGATAAGCCGTTTGGCATCTGCCTCGACTCCGCTGATTCCACTGCTTGCACTTGATACTATCAGACCGATGTCTTTTCCTTTCATTTCATCGCCGTGGTGGAAAAGGAATGCTTGCAGTGGGGCTGCCATATTGCTCCACCAAAGTGGTGCTCCTATGATAATCCTGTCGTAATCGGCAATGTTGACTTCCACTGGTTTGATTTCAGGATAAGATGCCGCATCGTTCGGATTGTTCCTGATTGCCTGAATCAGTGCACTTCCGATGGCATAATTGTTGGCCGCATAGTCAAGACCTTCTTCAGCTGGTTCTATTCTTACTGCATCTGCCTCTATTTGTGTTAGCAAATCAGTCACGATGGTATGTACATTGTTCGTGAAGCTGTAATACACGATCAGTGTCTTGCCCGTAGGATTGGGCTTATCGGGGTTGTCCGGATTTTCAGTGTTGTCCGGATTTTCAGGTTCATTGCCATGGGAAGAGCAGGCGCTCAACCCCACCGCTACAAAAGTGGCAAATAGTAGACACAGAAACTTTTTCATAATACTTCTCATTGTTAAAAATTAAATTATTTGTTATTATTCGATAATACCTATCTGTTTGAGCCATTTATCAACGTCTTCCCGGGAGTTTCAGCCCAGTTTCCATACACAGGCAAACTGCCAATACCTTGCCTCTGGCTATTTCTTTTTAAGGGCCTTTTTGAGGAAATCTTCTATTCTATCGAATGGAATGACATCGAGGTTATCGTACAAATCGACGTGATTCGCTCCCGGAATAATCAGTAGTTCCTTATTGGCAGTGATCAGTCGTTTGTAGGCATCTTCGCTGAAGTAGCGGGAATGAGCTTTCTCTCCGTGGATCATCAGCACGGCACTACGGATCTCTCCGATATAGGTGAGCAGCGGCATATTTATGAATGAAAGCACGCTGGTCTTGGAGATTCCCTTGTCGGAGTTGGGAGAACGATGATGATAGCCGCGCTTTGTCTTGTAATAGTCATGGTAATCCTTGACGAATTGTGGCGCATCTTCTGGAACGGGGTCAATCACGCCGCCGTCGAGTTCATTCTCACCTGTTCGGTATGCTTTTGTGCGAATGTCGTTCAGTTGTCGGCGTAGCTCGTAGCGGGCGTCCGCATTGTCGTTGGCATCGAAATATCCGTTGGCATTCACCCTGCTCATATCGTACATGGTGGATGTTACTGTCGCTTTAATTCGCGGGTCATTGGCAGCCGCATTGAGAGCAAATCCGCCCCAACCACAGATGCCTAGTATGCCAATGCGCTCCAAATCGACATCTTCACGGGAGGTCAGATAATCGACAGCCGCACTGAAATCCTCCGTGCTGATTTCAGGTGATGTGAGATAACGGGGTGTGCCGCCGCTCTCGCCGTAATAAGAAGGGTCGAACGCAATAGTCAGAAAACCACGCTCTGCAAGAGTCTGGGCATAACGACCCGACACCTGCTCTTTTGTCGCTCCGTATGGACCGCTTACAGCAATAGCAGCCAGAAGTCCTTGTACATTTTTTGGTTTGTAAAGGTCTGCGGCAAGCGTGATGCCGTAACGGTTGTGGAACGTGATTTTCGTGTGTTCCACCTTATCACTCTGCGGGAAGGTCTTGTCCCACTCCTGTGTTAATTCCAAAGTGTTCATATCTGTTGTTTTTGTTGTTTCCTGTGCCATGACATTCATAAAAGTCAGGAATGTCATTATGGCGATAGCTTGCAATTTCATAGACAAATTATTTTAATGTCATATTAAAGTCCTACTTGTTTCTGCTGTTCGGCATTATAACGGTCGCCGACTATCGGAATGGCTGCCACACGCTGTTCCAACTCTTTCCATTCACTTTCAGAGAGTGTAAAATCAAGTGTGCGAAGATTTTCTTCCAAATGAGAGAGTTTTGTTGTTCCGGGAATGGGCACAATCCACGGGGCTTTCTGCAACAGCCATCCAAGTGCCACCTGTGCAGAGGTCATGCCCCGTGTGCGACCGAAGTCTTGTAGTACATTCACGATACGGTAGTTCGCACGTATGGCTTCAGGCTGGAAGCGTGGCAGGGTCTGACGGTTGTCGTTGTTCGGATCAAAAACGGTGTATTCGTTGATGCAGCCACCCAAGAAACCTCGATTGATAGGGCTGTACGGCACAAAGCCGATGCCCAGTTCATGGCAAACATCCAACACTCCGTTTTCCTCCACCAAGCGGTGCATCAGGTGGTATTCGCTCTGTATGGCGGTCAGCGGTTGCACAGCATGAGCCCTACGGATGGTCTCCGGGCTGACTTCGCACAATCCCCATCGCTGCACCTTGCCTTCCTTATTCAAATCGCCGATACACTGCGCTACCTCTTCGATTGGCGTATGGCGGTCGAAACGATGCTGGTAGAACATAGGTATGGAGTCAATGCGAAGGCGGCGGAGCGATTCCTCGCAATAACGGCGAATGGTTTCCGGACGGCTGTCCTGACGCCCCGTTCCCTTACCGTCAACGACTTCATGCCCGAACTTAGTTGTAACATTAACACGGTTTTTATAGGGAGCAAGAACTTCTCCCGCAAATTCCTCGTTGTTTAGAGGACCGTAAATAATGGCGGTGTCAAACAAGGTTACGCCCCGGTCAACCGCTTCTGCGATGACACGCTGGCGAGTTTTCTTGTCGGGATACTGGCTGCGGTTGTAGGTCATGCCCATCATACCGAATCCGAGCGCAGAAACCTCGAATGCAGCTGAGCCTGTACCAAGTGTGCGGTACTGCATATCCTTGTTTCTCGTCGAAGATGCGGATGTTCCGCCAAGAACGGCATTTGCCGCCTGTACCTTGTTGATGGCAGGTTGTATGGTCAACGCTGCTCCTAATGCTGCGGTGGTTTTCAGAAAACCACGGCGACTGATTTTTTTATTATTATTCATGATTTATCTCAATTGTTTTAACTTCATATTATTTCAATTTTGAATATTCGTTGTCTTTTACCGGTTCAAGCCATTCGTTGGATGTCTTTTCACCGGGAACCTCAATGGCAAGATGTGAAAACCAGCTGTCGGGTGCGGCTCCGTGCCAGTGTTTCACACCTGCGGGAATATATACCGAATCTCCAGGACGAAGTTCAACGGGTTCTTTGCCCCATACCTGATAGTAGCCGCGGCCACCAACGCATATGAGCGTCTGACCGCCGCCTTTGGTCGCCTTGTGAATGTGCCAGTTGTTGCGGCAACCCGGCTCAAAGGTCACATTCACTACTGGTACACCATCCGTCACAATCGGGGCTATATAGCTCTGTCCGATGAAATATTTGGCATATGCATCGTTGGTTTTGCCTACCGGGAAAATAATGGTTTGTGCATACGCTTCAAGCGAGCTAGCAGCGGAACTGTCAGTTGTGTCCGTCCAAACTTCCTTTGCCATGCGAAATGCCGCCCACGCTTTCGGCCAACCGGCATAGAATGCGGCATGGGTCAGGATTTCTGCCATTTCGGTTTTGGTCACTCCGTTTTTTTTTGCCGATTCAAGGTGGTACTTGAACGAAGAATCTGTTAGTCCTTGCGACATCAGGGCTACAACCGTAACAATAGAACGGTCACGAAGAGATAACAGGTCGTTACGGCTCCAGACCTCTCCGAAAAGCACATCGTCGTTCAGGCGTGCAAACTCTGGTGCGAACTCTCCGAGAGCATCGCGTCCGGCGGTCTGCTTGATTTTTACTTGTGATTTTGCCATAATTGGGAACATTAAAATTGATAATAGAACCAATGTAATTACTTTTGTTTTCATATTACGCTTTTTTAATTTGACATTGCTAAAACCTTTTAAATATCGGGTGCAAAGGTACAAAGAAAGCCTTACAGCGACTTTGCTGCAAGGCTCAATTTGTTTTGTTCTAAAGTTCAATGCTGCATGGATGGGGCAACTCCATATGCATCCTTGTATATTTTGGAGAAATGCGACAGATTTATGAAGCCCACGTCGAAACAGGCTTCTGTCACCTTCTTTCCTGATATTATCAAATCATGGGCAGCTTCAAGGCGACGTTTGATAATCCATTTTTGAGGTGTCAAATCGCTTACCTTTGCGAAATCCCGTTTGAAAGTAGCCAGACTACGCCCCGTGTTGCTTGCAATCTCGTTCATAGAAAGGTCGCACATATAGTTTTCGTTCAAATAGTCCAAAATGTCAATCTTCCACGGTTCCACGAAGTCGAACAGCGAAGCATACAGGTTAATGTCGGTATTGAGCAATACATACACTCCTTCAATCATTTTCAGTTTCAGTACATCTTCCGATGGCTTTTCTTCAGCATCGAAATAGGGGATAACCGACTCAAACAGGGAACGGATGTCTGGTCTGTTACTCGATAACACACGCAAACTCGCTTTCTCGCGCTTGGAATTAGAGGGAATCTGCTGCCGATTAAGTGTCTTGTAAAATTCCTTTAAGAAAGGTCGTGAGAATTTCAACACAATAGAGCGGTAAGGATTTCCCTCCTCTACTTTTTTCTGCAACCACATACGGTTGTCGCGTCGCATGAAAGCACACTCTCCCGGATGAAGAACGGTTTTCTTTCCCCGCTCTTCTATTTCCAGTTCACCGGAAATCAGATAAATCAGTGTGTGATCCCTGTTCTCGTGGGCACAACCACGATTATCAGTGAAATAACTCGCAATGAGTATGTTCGAGCAATTGAATACATCTAATCGTTCCATATTGTCTATATTTTAAATTAATTGCAAAGGTAGCATCTTTTATCTATAAATTGTTTGTTGTAAGGCTCAAATTTACAATAACAATTCAATTTTTACTAAAATATGAGTGATTTGTTTGGCTGTTAATGGATTTTATATTACCTTTGCATCTGAATACATATTTTATGTAAAACTTGTAATGGATAACGTAGCAATATATAAATAGGTATATTCAAGATAAAGAGAGACGAGTATCATAAGAGATAATAATTATAAGAAGAGAAGATATATGAAAATGAAGGTTTTATTTGCTTCCCTGTTGCTGGCAGCTTCAGGGCAAGCGCTGGCACAGTCTTCCGGACAGGTTGGGGGACAGGTCTTCGATGAAAATGGAGACCCTGTAGTGGGTGCACAGATCATGGTGAAAGGTTCTAAAACCGGAACCGTGACCGACATTGATGGTAAGTTCAGCTTGCCGAGTGCTAAACAAGGAGAAACAATTGTAATCACTTATCTTGGTATGGATTCACAGACCGTGAAGGCGGCGCCGGGTATGAAGGTCAACATGCAGTCGCAAGACCGTCAGCTCGATGAGGTCATCGTGGTGGCATACGGCGAGCAGAAGAAATCATCCTTCACGGGTTCTGCGGGTGTAGTGAAAGGTGACCTTCTGGAGAAAAAGCAGCTCACCAATGTGTTCAGCGGATTGCAGGGCGAGGTAGCCGGTGTGCAGATGACCAATACTTCCGGTTCGCCAACAGCCACTCCTTCTTTTGCCATCCGTGGCTTCAGTTCCATCAACGCCGGAACATCTCCGCTCATTATCGTGGATGGTGCTCCATACGATGGCGGATGGAACAACCTCAATCCTAACGATGTGGAGAGTGTCACCGTGTTGAAGGATGCGGCATCCAACGCCCTCTATGGTGCCCGTGGTGCCAATGGTGTTATCATGATTACCACCAAGAAGGGTAAGGCTGAGAAGGCTACCATCAGCTTCGAGGCTAAGTGGAGCGGCAACAGTCGTGCCACCATCGATTACGACCGCATCACCGACCCTGCCGAGTATTATGAAACCTATTACAAGGCTCTCTATAATTATAATGTACGCGATAAGGGCATGTCGGCTTTCGATGCGCATGTGGCTGCCAACGAAACCATGGGCAAGACAAGCGACAAGGGCGGATTGGGCTATGTGGTCTATGCTGTTCCTGAGGGACAGTATCTCATTGGAACCAACGGCCGCCTGAACCCGAATGCCACCCTGGGCAACCGTGTCTATAACAACGGCAAGTTCTATACCCTTACCCCTGACGACTGGGTGGATGAGGCTTTCCGTAATGCGCTGCGCCAGGAATACAACATGAGTATTACTGGTGGTAGCAACAAGATGACCTACTATGCTTCCCTGGGCTATCTGAAGAACGAGGGTATCGTATATAACTCTGATTTCGAGCGATATACAGCCCGTGTCAAGGCTGATTACCAGGCCAAGGACTGGCTGAAGGTGGGCACGAACATCAACTTTGCCCATACCGACCAGGACGATGTGAGCGATGGTAGCCAGACGGTTTTTGATATCACCACCCGCTTTGCACCTATCTATCCGGTTTATCTGCGTGATGGCGAAGGCAACATCATGACCGATGAGAATGGCAAGATGTATGACTATGGTGATGGCGGAAATGGCGGTGCACACCGTCCTACGGGATTGGAACCCCTGAGAAACTTCCTGCAGACGGATAAGCTCAATGCCAACAAGACCTTTACCAATGTGTTCACCCTCCATGGTTTTGCTGATATCACCCCTGTCGAGGGCTTGAAGCTGACCCTGAACGGCACCGTGACCGACAATGAGTGGAAGAATACCCAGACCACCCAGCCTTTCTATGGAAATACTGCAACGGTTTATCCGGGTGGATATGTATATAAGGCCGATTATCAGACCTATACCGTTAACTTCCAGCAGATAGCCAATTACAGCAGGCAGTTTGACAAGCACAGCTTTACCCTGATGCTGGGTCATGAGAACTATAAGTACATGTACAATTACCTGAGTGGCGACAAGGAGAAGATGTTCTCTTACTTCGGAGCACAGGAGCTGGATGGTGCCGTGAAGGTGATTTCCAACGGCAGCAACACCAGCAATTACAACACCGAGGGTTATTTCTCCCGACTGATGTACGATTACGATGGCAAGTATTTCCTGCAGGCATCTTACCGTAGAGACGCCTCATCCCGCTTCCATCCCGACCATCGCTGGGGTAACTTCTATTCCTTCGGCGGTGCCTGGATTCTGAGCAAGGAAAAATGGTTCCAGTCTTCCTGGATTGATATGCTGAAGCTGAAGGCTTCATGGGGCCAGCAGGGTAATGATGCTATCGGTGACTACCGTTACACCGATACCTACTATCTCAGCAATTTCAATGGCGAGGTAAGTTTCGTGCAGAACACCGTGGGTAATCCGAATATTACCTGGGAGACCAACAGCAACTTCAATGCAGGTATCGAGTTTGAACTCCTCAAGAGCCGCATCACGGGTAGCATCGAGTACTTCAGTCGCAAGACCACCGATATGCTCTGCTTCGTATATGTGCCATTCTCAGGCGGTTATACCGGTTCTTATGACAATGTGGGTGATATGGTCAACCGCGGTGTGGAGGTAGATTTGCACTTTACGCCTATCCGCACCAAGGACCTCTCGTGGATGATCAACCTCAACGCCACCCACTACAAGAACAAGATTACGATGCTCAACGACGACAATAAGGGCAGTATGCTCGATGGACATCCAGGTTACGTAAGCGATCCTTACTTCTATGGCGAGGGTCTGCCTATGCACACCTTCCGCCTGAAGAAATATGCCGGAGTTACGGCAGATGGTGAGTCTTCCTGGTATGTGAAGGATGAGGCTACCGGCGAACTGACCACCACCACATCCAGCTCTACGGCATCCTATTTCAACTGTGGTACACCAGACCCAGACCTTTATGGAGGTTTCAGCAGCAACCTGGCATTCAAGGGTTTCGACTTCTCCATCACCTTCAACTACAGTCTGGGCGGCAAGGCCATCGACTACGGTTACAAGGCTTTGATGGGTAATCCATCTTCCGGCAACACCGGATTCTCCCTGCACAAGGATATCCTGAAGGCATGGTCAGAAACCAATACCAATTCTGATATTCCACGCTTCCAGTATGCCGTGAAGGATGTGGATACCAGTTCGGCCATCACTTCCGACCGCTTCCTGACGAATGCTTCCACGCTTACCCTGCAGAATATCAACCTGGGCTACACCTTCCCACGAAAATGGGTAAATAGTTTAGGATTGAGCAACCTGCGAGTATATGTATCGGGTGACAACCTCTATTATTGGAGCAAGCGCAAGGGCTTCGACCCTCGTGGCGGCTTCTGGGGTACTTCTTCTGAATCATCCTATGCGCAGGTTCGTTCCTTCACCGGAGGCATCTCTGTGCAGTTCTAAAGATACGACAAAAACAATAAGACATGAACAAAATGAAAAGAAATATCAATCATATCATCGCAGCGATGGGAATGGCACTGGGTGTGCTGAGCCTCAGCAGCTGTATAGAGGAAACTTATCCGAACAATCAGGCAGTGCCTGGGCAGATCAGTTCCTCAAGCAAGTCGTTGGAATATCTTGCCAACAGTCTTCCTTCTTTCCTCACCACCTGGAATACCTACGGCGGTAGCGACTATACCCAGGACTGGGGTTATCCTTGCCAGATGTACATGCGCGATTTGCTCTGCGAGGATTTCCCGATGAGCGACAATGGCTATAACTACTGGTCGTATACAGAGGATGGATCTTCTTTGCGCTACGCATATTATTATCCGTTCTACTATTACTATGCCTTCATCAAGAATGCCAATAATGTAATCTCCACCACCAAGAGTTCTGTGGAGGGTGGCAACAAGAGTGCATTGCCTTATCTGGGTCAGGGCTACGGCTATCGTGCCATGCTCTATCTCGACTTGTACCGACTCTATGAGTATCGCAAGACAGGTGTAGCTAGTCTGGATGATGCCGCTGACAAGGCTGGAGTATATGGACTCACGGTGCCTATTGTGAAGGAAACCACCAGCAAGACGGAACTGGGCAACAACCCAAGTGCGCCTTTCTACACCATGTACCGTTTCATTATGAACGACCTGAACCTGGCTGAGGAGGCGCTGGACGGTTACAGCCGAAGCAACAAGGCTTTCATGGACAAGAGTGTTATCTATGGTCTGAAAACCCGTCTGTGGCTTGCCATGGCATCCCGCTTTGAGCAGAGTGCCGACGACCTTGCCAAGCAGATTGAGGCCGATAAGAACGAAGACGGATATGGCAAGTTGGGCATCACTTCTGCTAACGACTGCTTTGCCAAGGCTGCTGAATATGCGCAGAAGGCCATCCATGCCGATACCTACAAGCCACTGACAGAAGCGGAGTGGTCGGATACCAATACGGGCTTCAACACTGCCAACGATTCCTGGATGTTCGGTACGCTGGTTAACAGCAAGGAGCAGATTAACACCTCAGAGTGGTACACCTTCTGGGGCTGGATGTGCTCGGAGGCAGCCTGGAGCATGGCTCAGTTTAACTCATACCGCTGCATCAGCAAGGCACTCTACGACAAGATTTCCGTGAAAGACTGGCGCCGCCAGAGTTGGGTAAATCCTGCTGATGCAGGAGAGAAGATCAATGCGGCTGGCAAGGACAGTGTGCCTGCCGGCTACAAGACCAAGATGACGGGTGAGCAGTGGGCCAAGCTTCCTCAGTATGCCAACATGAAGTTCCGTGCAGGTAGTGGCGGTATCACCAAGAACGACCTGGAGACCGGTCAGATTGCTTCGCTGCCGCTGATGCGTGTAGAGGAGATGTACTTTGATTATTTCGAGGCCATTGCTCACACCCAGGGTGTAGAGGCAGCAGCCCAGGCTTTGCAGGACTTCGTGAACACGTATCGTTACACCGACGGTTCCTACAAGTGCAAGGCAAAGACCATGGACGATTTCATCACAGCCCTGATGGTGCAGCGCCGCATCGAACTGTGGGGTGAGGGCCTGGTGTTCTTCGATTACAAGCGTCTCAATCTCCCTATCAAGCGCCATTATGCAGGCAGCAACTACGAGCCAAGCTATCAGCTCAACTCTTATGCCGGCTATGTGGCACCTTGGATGAACTATATGATTCCTGAGGATGAGAAGGATAGAAACCCGGCAGTGGTGCTTGGTCCAAATCCATCTGGTGCCATTACGGCAGAGTAATTTATTTAAAAAGAACAAGAAAAATGAGAAAGTTACAACATTTATTATATATGCTGCTTGTGGGTATGGCCATCACTGCCTTCACTGCATGTAGCGACGATGATGATTATCAGCCTGCCCAGAAAGTGGCGGAGGATAATATGGGAGCCTACTTTGCTGCAGCCAATGCAGCCAGCGAGGTGCTTACTCCTGAGGAATATGCGGCTCGACCAAAGGTTGATTTAAAGGTGAAGCGCCAGAACCCCAAGGGCGATGTTTCCATCCCTGTGGTTGTGGATAAGGCAGATGCCGTGTTCAAGGTTCCTGCTGCTGTGGAGTTTAAGGATGGTGAATCAGAGGCAACTCTTTCCGTAGCTTGTCCTGGTCTCCAGGCACTTCAGTCATATCAGTTTTCTATCCATCTGGATGAGGCTGCCACGAATCCTTATGTCAAGGTAGATGGTTCGCCGGTGTTTAGTTACACCGTGATGGTGGCCCGCTGGGTCAAGGTGGTGGAGAATGCCACCTTCATGTATCAGAGCGATATCTTCCCATCTGTCAAGTCAGATATCTATCAGTTGGAGGGTCAGAACAAGTTCTACATCGAGAACTATCTGGGTTCTGGCATCAACCTGGGCTTCTATATCATTCCTCAGGATGCCAACGGCACATGGAGCACTTCGGCATTCTCGGCTTCCGACAGAAGCACCTGGAAGGGTATCTTCATGCCAGCCGACCATTATATGAACGACCCTGATGGCGGTACTTACTGGTATCTGATGAAGGATGCTGATAACTATGAGTATGCCAGCTGGACACCAGAGGGAGCTGACGAGGGCATCAGCTACATCAACTTCTATCTGAATACCACAAGCGATGACTATGCATCCATCGACATGAGTGGTTCAACCACATCATACGCCGGTTTCCAGACTCCTTATATTTATTATTCAGACGGCAACGAATCGGGCTATACCTATATATATATGTATTGGGACAGTACCAATATTCCAGCCGCTGAGTAATGAAACTTTTTAAAGAAAGAAAACGATGAAAAAGAATCAATCAATAATATGCAAGATGGGGATGCTGCTGATGGCAGCATTCCTCCTTGCCACAACCTTCACTGCCTGCAGCAGTGACGATGTGGTGAAGACGCAGTTGGAGACTCCTGCTGTTACCGAAGGAAGCAAGACGGTGAGTTCGCTGGCTTTCAACTGGCAGCCTGTGGCAGGCGCTTCCCAGTATGCCTACGAGCTTTACGATGCCGAAGAAAAGGTGGTGCAGGGTGGTGTAACCGCTGCCACATCTGTAGTTACCACGGGCTTGAAGCCAAGCAGCACCTATACCCTGAAGGTATGGGCATATTCGCCTCTGAACAGCGACAAGACCACTTCGCCTATCGCAACCCTCAAGGCAACCACCAATGCCAAGACTCCGCTGGTTAAGCCTACTCCTACGGCAGAAACCGGAAATGGCGGTGTCACGATTTCATGGCCGGCTGTGGAGCATGCCGATTACTACAAGTACAGTTATACGGTAGATGGCGAGGTGAAGACGGGTAGTGTGGAAACCAACAGTGTGACTCTTACCGACCTGCCTATCGGCGAATATACCATCCAGATTATCGCGTCGAGCAATGATGAGAACTATGCCGATTCTGAGCCTATCTCGCTCACCTTCAAGTGCACCAAGAGTGAGCTTTGGCGAGCTGACGGTACTTATACATCCGTAGCACTCGGCACCAGTTTCAAGGCAACTATCGTGGCATATGATGATGGAACCTATACCATCGATAAACCGTTTGGCGAGGAAGGCTATAGCATCAGCTTCACCGTTCCGGAGGGTTCTACCGAGATTACTCCTGTGGGTACGGCAAGCAATGGCTATTATGCTTTCTATGTAAGCAGCCAGTATTATGTAAGTCTTTATACAGCTGGCGGTTATTCTGAGTTTGATGGCACCAAGGAAGAGGGTGATGTCTGGTTCTATTCTTACCTGAACGATTATGATGGCAACCAGGTAGGTGAAGGTGGTTACGATGAATTCACCTGGAGCGAGGGTGATGACATCCCTGAGGGTTGCAAGGAAGAAGTTCCTGCGCTTCTCACCACTACCTGGAATCAGTATGCACCTTATTATAATGCCACTCCATTAGATAATGGCAAGCCATCGCTTACGGGCTGTGTGGCTACGGCTTTGGCTCAGATTATGAACTATTATCAGTATCCTGAGAAGTATGCCGATGGAACCAAGATTGATTGGGACCAAATGTTGCCTACTTACGAGGGTGTGGAATATACCGATGCCCAGGCTAATGCCGTAGCTCAGTTGATGGCGCATTGTGGTGAGGCTGTGAACACCAGTTATGGTTCTGGTGTCAGCACTGCCTATCCAAAAGAAGCAGCAACGGGGCTTCCTGCCAAGTTTGGTTACATTGTGAAGTATTACGGTTATCGTGATTATCCTAACGAGCAGGATGCCAAGCTCTGGAAGGAAGTGGTATTCCGCGAGTTGAGTGCCGGTCGCCCAGTACTTTATGGTGGTACTTCTTATAAGAATGGTGAGGCAAACTATTTCTCTCATTCTTTCGTCATCGATGGTTATGACAAGAAGGGTCGTGTGCATGTAAACTATGGTTATGGTGGCAAGGGCGATGGCTATTTCCCTATCGACAAGTTGCCGATGAAGTTTGATGGTTGGGATGAGACCTTTGATACCTATCAGACATTGGTAGTCATTCATCGTCCTCAGGATGGTGAGATTGATTATACCTTGCAGCCGCAGTAAAGCAGATTTTTGAAAATGTAGATATATATATATGGATTATCCCGATAGGCATGTTGTTGCCTATCGGGATGATTTTTCTGCCGAAGAAGCTATCATACAGATTGCTGAAAAGGGTTATATACTTTTCTTTAAATAACTAAAGATATTTAACCCTATATTTGGCGATAAATAAAGAAATAACTATATTTGCAGCATGATTACGGAATATGGTATAGAGGCAAAGTCTAATTCTGAGATTATATCAGAATTAGGAGGACGATTCAAGCAATATCGTCTGTTCAGCAATCTCCTTACTCCTTTATTTCTTTCATGTTTGCAGGATTATAGGGAGTCAACTGCTGCATCTCCTGCTCTGTTGCTTCAGGCAAGGAAGGTATCTTGTTTCTGATGCAGAAATCGGTAATGGCGGCAGCTGATTCTTTGGGAGTAGAAGAATCCGGTTTGATGGATTGCTTCTTTTCTACATACTCCTTTTCTGTGATATATAGCTCGGTAATCACATGGATGAGTTGCTGCTGCTTGTCTTTCTTATGAGAGAAAAGATAGCTGTTGTCAGATTTCTGGAAGAGCAGGTCCTTGAAGGAATAGTAATCTTCAGGACTTATCTGATAGGCTTCCACCACATGGTCGTAGATATCTGTCTGGGTATAACCGAAAAGCTGGTGCGTCAGATGCTTGTAGGTAGGAAGCTGGTTGATTTCTATCTGACAGATATTCCGGCTGCTGTCCGTTTGAATACTGCCTATTGTCTGCTGATTAAGCAGAACGAGTTGAGTACCCAGGGAATCTTTCAGCTGATATTTCTTTCGATATTGCTCAATAAGTGTCTTCCCTTCCGGCCAAGGTCGGAAGGTTCCTTCGTCGCTGACCATGAATGCTCGTTTCTTGTCTTCGGAAACGAGTCGGCTATTGTGAAGATTTCTTTTGGAATAGGCATTGAGATCCGTCTTTCCATTCTTCAGGTTGATGTAATACTCCACGATGCCGTCGTTGAAGTATTTCATTACAGAGTCGTTGGTCTGGTAACTGCGATAATATCCCTTAAGTCTGATGAAGTGAGGACGATTCCCAGTTACGTTCACATCCTCCAGTTTCTGTATTTTTGTGATATGTCCAGGCATCTTCTCTTCCTTGTTCTGTGCCATAAGACTGGTAGGAAGGAAGAGGAGAAGCACAAACAGATATTTCATATAATGATGATGTTTCATATTGATGATGCTTTAAAAAGAATACTTAATGATGTGCAAAAGTAAGAATAATCAGTTAGATGCGCAAAGAAAATCTGTTATTATTAGGTTAAAACTGTAAATAAGTAAACGGTTTCATATAATTTGCCTGTGCTTATCCATCAAAAATACTACGCAGAAGAAAAAAACTCAATCTGTGAAACCAACTTTCATAGGTACATCTTAATTTTGCATCCAAAAAAGAATGTATTAATGTTGTATGATGATGGTTAAGCAAATATCAGATAAGAAAGATGTGGAGCCGATAGACTTGCTCCAGGCCTTTGAGATAATCGTAGAAAAGGCAAAAGGGTCTTCTCTCGGAGAAGAGTTTTATCAGAAAGCAGAACCCTATCTTGGTTTTGTTTCTGATAAACTGTGTATCTCCAAGCGAGCAAGTGTTATTATGGCTCTCTTTGCCGACCGGTGTTATGATACCCATATCCGGTTTTCTGATTTGACGGAATTCCTGGATTGCAGAATCCTGACATTGCTCAGATATTCCAACGAAACTCAGGAACTTATCGATAAGGAATATGTTTGTCAGAATCGGATAGAAGGACTTAGCTATAGCATCCCGATGGAGGTGATGGAGGCATTCCAGCATAATCTACGATATATTCCTTCGGATGTGGATGAATTCACAGCCAGAGAACTGTTTGATAAGTTTGATGAACTTTTCTCGAAATGCCGCTGCGAAAAACTGAACAAGCAGGTTTTGAGAAAGAAACTCAGAGCACTGGTTGTCAAGAATAGCAACCTGGCATTTGTCAAGGCAATGGCATTGTATGATATAAATGTGGAGGATAAAGACTTTCCGCTTTTCATCTTGCTGTGTACACTCTTTGTCATTGATGGCGATGATGACATCCGTTGCCATGACTTGGATTTCATCTATGAGGAAGGTGAGTCGGTCTGGCGATGGGCTAAGCGAGACCTTAGCCAAGGCAATCATCGTTTCTTGCAGAAAAAGTTCATAGAATATACCAACGATGACGGCTTTGCCGACAGGGAATCCTTTAAGATTACAGACAGTGCGAAGAAGCAGCTCTTTTCGGAGATGAACCTTTCTGCTATGCGAGGCTCCCGTCCTAAAGGTGGCATGTTATCCTTTGAGAGTATCAAGCCTAAACAGCTGTTTTACAACGACAAGGAACGTAAACTGGTAGAAGAACTCGCAGCTCTTTTGGATGAAAAGAATTTCCAGGGTATCCGAGATCGCTTGAAGGAAACCAATTTCAGAAGTGGCTTTGCCTGCCTATTCTATGGTGCACCAGGTACCGGAAAGACGGAGACGGTTCTTCAGATAGCCAGGAAAACGGGTCGTGACCTTATACAGGTTAACATCTCGGATATCAAGAGTATGTGGGTAGGGGAGAGCGAAAAGAACATCAAGGGTATCTTTGATGATTACAGAAAGATGGTGAAACAATCGGCAAAGACTCCTATTCTGCTCTTCAATGAGGCAGATGCCATCATCGGCAAGCGTATGGTGGGTGCAGAGAAGGCTGTGGATAAACTGGAGAACAATATCCAGAACATCATTCTTCAGGAGATAGAACAGCTTGATGGCATTCTTATTGCCACAACCAATCTTGCCGAGAATATGGACAAGGCTTTCGAGCGTCGTTTCCTTTATAAAGTGAAGTTCGAAAAGCCTGATTTGCATGGTCGTTTACAGATTTGGCAAACGATGATATCATCTTTGAATGATGCTGATGCTTCTTTCCTTGCCGCCAGATATGATTTCAGTGGTGGAGAGATTGAGAACATTGCCCGCCATTATACCATCCAATCCATTTTGCATGGCAAACCGGCGGACATGCTCAAATCTCTTGTCGGGTATTGCGATAGTGAAAGGCTGGAAGGAAGAACCCCCAAGAGAAAGGTTGGGTTCTGATGCATCACCCATAAAGAAAAGGCGGTAAATACGAAAAAATGTATTTGCCGCCTTTTTCTCCTAGTTTCAGATGATTGTATCTGATATTTCTTGATAGATTAAATCTGTTATTCCTTAATTGATTAAATTTGGTATTTCTTGGTGAGATTTCTCAATTTTTCGGCAATATCCTCCCTTAGCCATTGAGGTTCCAATACTTCCATGGTATCCATGTTGGAGAATATCTCCTGTTCAAAATCGAATTCAGGCTTCAGATGGTATTCAAAGATAGAATATTCATCTGTGCGCTCCGTTTCCTTTTGTGAGGTATGGAGAGGAAGGTTGCGGATATAGTTGCTTTGGAATGCATCCACCTTGAGTACCACCTTTTGCACCTCAGAGTCCTCGTTGTTGATGATGCCGAAGCAATCCTTGAAATATTCAGCAGGATCCAGATCCTCTGGCAATTTGAATGTTTCTTCAGAGATGGTGACATTCTCCATACGGTCGAGCGCATAGCATCGGATGTCATCTGTGCCAGGACTGTAAGCCACCACATACCAACGCTTCTTGAAAGCCTTTACGAAATAAGGATGAATATCAAATTCATGATACTCCTCAGTATTGAAGCTATAGTAGGATATGGAGATGACGCGGTTGTCACGCATTGCCTTGATGATGTCTTCCAGATAGTTTCTGCCAGAAGGCATATCTTCCAGGAGTACACGCTCCTTGAGCTTGTGACTGTTGCCAACCATGGCATTGAGGGAGAAGGCATTGAGCATCCAGCTTCTGGCACTTCCTTCCTCGAAGCAGTCACCATACTCAATGTAATAGCGGTATCCGCTGCCACAGCTGATGCTGATTTCAAACAGTTCCTCGATGGAATGGAGGTTGTTGATGAAGGTACGGCGGGAGAGTTCCGTTCCTTCGCTGAGATCAGAATCCTTCCATCTGCTTTGGATTTCCTTTAAGGTGATGCCGCCCCTTTTTCTGGCCCGATGGATGGTTTCCACGAGCCAGACATATTTGTTCAATTGATTGATAGCCATATTCTGTTTCTTTTATTTGGTACAAAGATAACGGAAAAGTAGGAAAATATGTTGCACAAGATAGATTTATTTCATGCAGATTTCAATTATTTCATCGTTTTGTGAAAATAAGATGAACCTGTGCAGTCAATTTACCCATGTCCCCTATACTTTTGCACTGGAAATAAAAAAAGAAATTTATATAATATCTTCCCGACTTTTCCGTTTTCTGATATAGACATTATAAGAATGTGGAATAAGTATAAGGAAAAGAATGAAATTAAAATTTTAGTAATATGGATTTAAAAGCTATACAGCAATTGTTGCAAGAAGCTCAGCCTATCTTACAGAAAAGTAAGGCTGAGATGAAAGAGCGTGAGGCAAAAGGCGAATATTTCAATGTTTTTGAAAATTTGCATTTTACACGCCCTGAGGAACATCTGCATACCCCTTTTCTTCGTATGCTGCTTGATAAGGATGCTAATCATGGAGTGGGGAAAGGCTTTTTGGAGGCTTTCCTAAAAATGGTTAAGAAAGAGTTGAAGCTTGATTTTCAATATGATATCAATTCGAGTCATATTGAATATAAAGACAAATATATTGGTGAAGTAAAAATATCAGAAAAAGATGGAGAATCTACAGGTGGAGAGATTGATATTTTTCTATATGATGAGAAAGGGCATGCTATCATCATTGAAAACAAGTTTGATAGATATGGCAATCCTACTCAAGAGCAACCAAGACAACTTGAGCGATATCATAATTTTGGAAAAAAAGAATATAAGGATAAATTTATCTTGATATATCTCACTCCGTCTGGTCGAAAAGCTTCGGAAGACTCTACTGGTCCTAATAAAATAACCTATTATCCGATGAGTTATGACCTATCTGATAATAAGCCAAATATCTTATCTTGGCTTGCTGAGTGCTTGAATATATCAAAAGGATGCCCTCGCATTCATGAAGTGATTAAGCAATACATAACTTTTATAAAAGATACAAGACATATTATGGAAGAAAATTATCAAAAAGATTTTTTAAAACTTGTTCTTGAGCCTAAAAATTTAGATGTAGCATTTGAAATCATACGTAATTGTCAGAAGATTAAAGAGGCTATTAGAGAAGAGTTCTGTAAACAATTGGTGAGCTTGGCTGGTGAATATGGACTTGAACTTCTAAAGAATGATGATGGGTATGGTAACATCATTACATGGGATAATGATAATGGCGGTTGGATGACTTTTGTAGGAAAGAAGAAGCATCAATCGCAAGTAGAACCACAAGTTGGATTTAAAGTTGGAAATTATTTAAGAACAAATTCGAACTTAAAACCAGAGTATGGTGGAATGTTGTATGGGTTGTCTATTATTAATGAGGACGATTCAAATTTAGAAGACTTGCAAAAGGTCTTTAAGATAGGGTTAAGTAAGTCTGAGGAGCAACCTTTGTTTGGTCCTTGGAATTATTGGCATCAACTTCCTGATGGCAAAGATATTAAGAAAGATTTCCCTTGGGGATATTCTTTTTTGTCTGATGAAAAAAGAACATGGAAGAAGAACTGGTTTGATTGGGATGACCCTCAAACTTTGGTAGATATGCGTAATGGCAAAATGCTTGAGTTTATGAAAACCCGTTTTGAAATACTGAAAAAGTATAACATTATATGCTATCTGTAGTTTATAATTACCAAGCATCAATCTCATGAAAGAAATCGCATTTGATTCTTTGCTGCTGATAGCTGCTGACGATGTTAGTCAGCAAGCTATCAATCAGCTTCGCTCAGAAGGAATATATTCCATCGAGAACCGTTCTTGCACACTTATCAATATGGTAGTGGTTTCTACTGCCGAAGGAGCAGAACATATTCATCAGGTATTGGAGAACCACGAACGTGCCAGAAAGAATGTAGTCGTAAAAATGACTCCGGAACTAAGCATCAAGGATGAATCTGATATCGACTCTATCTTGTCTTTTCAGCAAAATCCAGGCTGTAATCCATACATGGAATTGAAGCACTTCTTGCAGATGTATAAGGAGAATGTGGAGATTCATGGTATGGTAGGCTTTGATTTCAGAAGTTTCTCCGATATCATCAGAGGAAAGAATGTGGTATCTATCTATTCTTATGAATATCAAGACGACATAGCTGAGGCTATCTGCCACCTAAAGCCAGTCAATCTAAAAGACAATGGCAAATATCTTCTGTCCTTTACAGTAGGTAAGTATGATGAGAAGGCTCTATCCAGGCATTTGGCTTCTCTCAATGAATACATGGATACCTTCCCCGAAGAGAGCAGTCTCTACTGGACATACAGAGAAGCAACTCCCCAAAAAGTAACTTTGTTTGCTTCTATATCTTCAGAGCAATAAAAGGAAACGTTGATGGAGGAAAAATTCCCTCCGTAAGTATATTAGCTTCATCAAGCATCGAAAGTAGCTTCATCAAGCACCGAAACTACTTTCGTTGCCTGATGAAGCTAACTTCGTTTTTTGGGGGGCTACAACAATGCACAACACATCATAGGAATGGTACAATGAATATAGGAAGACATGAGCTGTTGCTTCTACAGGGAGGCTGCGCAGTTCTTCCTCAACCACATCCCGAAGAAGCGGTCGTAGATGATATAGCTGCCATTGTACTTGTAGATGAATTCTCTATTGATCAGCGTCTTGAGAGCAAGACTCACGCTGCTGGCAGCAGGCAAGTTGTGGCGGCTGATGAAATCCTGCGAAAGAATGGAGGTGACAGCCTTATCCTGGGCAATGGCAGATAGAAGGGCTGCCTGATTGTCAGTAAGGGAATCGTAGTAATTCACGAATGCCACTTCCTGCTCGTTCACCAATTCCAGGGTTACATCATCAATTTCCGCTGTCGTAATTTCCTTTCCGTTCTGATAGAGTCGGTTCAGAATATCCTGGATATACCAGGTTTGACCATCCACCTTATTATATAGATAGGCAAAGGTATCATGATTCATGGTCAGATTCCGGGTCCCCATCCATTTGTTGGCAAAATGATGATACTCATCCTGGTTGATGAGAGGAAGGTTGAGAATTTGCGAACTCTGATAGAATGGGCGCTTTGCCGACAGGAACATGTCGGTCATCATGTGCTGCTTGCTGCCTGCAAAGATGAAATATACATTCGGCAAGAACTGGATGTAGGAGCGCAGCAGGGCCTCTGTGCCATCTTCGGGATATTCGGCTATCTGCTGGAACTCGTCGATGGCAATATAGATTCGTTTCTCCGATTGTTTCAGATACTCGAAGATATGTTTGAGAGAATCCTCGCTCTGGGTTGGTGAAACCGTAATCGAGAACGTAGGGATTCCCGTCATCTCATCAAACGACATCGTAGGCTTGTAGCCGGCAAAGAAGGTGGTAATCTTGCGCATGGCAGTTTGCGAGAAAGTATCAACCTTCCCGATAACCGTCTTTGCCAATAATTGGATGAATTGGCTCAGATTTCTTGTGGCATTGATGTCGAGATAGAAACAATGCGTTTCAGGCTCCTGCTTGCTGATGTTCTCAAAGACATGGTGTATGAGTCCCGTCTTTCCGATGCGTCGAGGAGAGATGAGCACGATGTTGCGCTCATTCTGCAAAGCCTTCATGATGACTTCCGTCTCTTTTTTGCGGTCGCAGAAGTATTCTGCTCCCTTATATCCGTAGATAACAAATGGGTTATTCAGCTGTTCCATAACGTTTTATAACTATTCCATATTTTGTGTTACATATTTTATGAAATGCAAAGGTAGTAATAATCTTTTAGGTAAGAGATATATTAGTAAGAACTTTATTACTAATTAACTTTTTACGAGTTGTACTGATGTCATTTTCGGGTTCCCAAAATTCAACAAGCATGTGCTAAACAACGAAATGCCTCAACCATACTGGTCGAAATCGGTTATAATCAGGTTAAAACCGTAAGTAAGTAAACGATTTCATATAAATATAATATAGAAAAGGGTGGTTATTGCTTTTCTTTTTGTATCTTTGCAACCGTTTGGCAATTGTGAGTACCAAATCATACATAAAGGAAAAAAGAATATCTAATAAAAAATAAAAAGTAATGACTACACTTACAATTTCTATTATTGTCGTTTTCGTGCTCGGCTATGCACTCATTGCCACCGAAAGCTTGACTAAGGTAAACAAGGCAGCGATAGCCCTGTTGATGTTGGTAGGTTGTTGGACCCTCTACATGATGGATCCAATGCAGTATCTCCAGTTGATGCACCCTGATTATACAGGCGGTGCTGCTGGAATGGTGGAGAAGGTGACCGGAATCATCCAGGAACATCTGGGCGATACCGCCACAACACTCTTCTTCCTGATGGGTGCAATGACCATCGTGGAAATCGTTGACCAGAACGGTGGATTCAACTGGGTTCGCAAGGTGATGAAGACCAAGTCGAAGCGTGCGCTCCTCTGGCGTATCGCTATCCTTACCTTCTTCCTCTCTGCAATCCTCGACAATCTGACCACCAGTATCGTGATGATCATGATTCTCCGAAAGCTCGTCACCGACCACAAGGATCGCATGGTTTATGCATCCCTCGTCATCATCGCAGCCAATTCGGGTGGTGCCTTCTCACCAATCGGAGACGTTACCACCATCATGCTCTGGAACAAGGGATTGATTACTGCAGCCGGCGTTATCGCCGAAATCTTCATCCCGTCTGTGGTTTCCATGGTGATTCCTGCCCTCATCCTTCAGACCATGTTGAAGGGCGAACTCGTGATGCCTGAGGTTTCTGACCAGCAGAATGCTTCGGTCAGCGATTTCACCGAAGGTCAGCGCAAGGCTGTGTTCTGGTTGGGAGTAGGCGGTTTGATCTTCGTTCCTATCTTCAAGAGTATCACCCACTTGCCTCCATTCGTAGGAATCCTCCTGGTATTGGGCGTTCTCTGGACTGCTACCGAAGTCTTCTATCGCGGTTTGCATCGTGGAGCTGATGCCGAGGGTACTCAGAAGCGAGTAACCAAGTTGCTTTCTCGTGTTGATATGAGTACCATCCTCTTCTTCCTCGGTATCCTGATGGCAGTATCCTGCCTGGCTGAGATTGGCGTATTGACTGCTTTGGGTCAGGGCTTGAACGTCGTATTTGATGGCAACCACTACCTGGTTACTGGTATCATCGGTGTGCTTTCAAGTATTGTTGACAATGTGCCTCTGGTAGCCGGATGTATGGGAATGTATCCTGTGGCAGCCGCTGGCGATATGGCTGTGGATGGTGTCTTCTGGCAGTTGCTGGCCTACTGTGCCGGTGTAGGAGGTTCAATGCTGATTATCGGTAGTGCCGCTGGTGTGGTAGTAATGGGCTTGGAGAAGATTACCTTCGGCTGGTATATGAAGCACATCTCCTGGATTGCTTTCGTAGGTTACATCGCAGGTATCGTTTGCTACTGGTTCATCCGCACCTTCCTTTATGCTATCTAAAGGATAAGTATTTCCGCTTAAAAGGTTCATAGTTTTCGCTTACGTGAAAAAGTTTTTTTTGAAGAAAAAGTCTCAAAGTCTCATTTTCTGTTGAAAATATCGGCTTAAAGACTTGATAGATAATAAGATAAAAAGAATGAGACTTCTCGGTTCTGATGCCGGGAAGTCTCATACATATATCATAGAAGTATCATTATTTCACTTTTTCTTTACGAGATACTTCATTCCATCTGCAAATCTCTTGTGTTTCAACTCACTCATATTCGCCAGTTTTCTGCCGAATCCCATCAGGCTGTTTACCTTGAGCGATGAACCAATCTGCTTCTTCAGATAGTCGAAAATTTCGGCGGCAGTGAGGTAGTCGCCCTCTTTCTCATCCTCAACCAATTCAAAATAGAGCAGGAAATACTGATCTATCGGCTGGATTATCTCAAACTGGCTGTTGCTCTTCATAATCAGCTTCACCTGCTGCGCATCGAAATAACTCTTTTCGCCATTGTTCAAGGCAGAAAGTGCCTGGGCAAAAAGCTGCTGGTAGTTCGGGCGAACGCTCACGTCGATAGGCCCCGTCAGTTCCACACCGATGAATCTTCGATTGCCGGATGGATCGGAGAGAATATCCTTCATGTTGCTCGTGGCGATGAACGAGGCGAGACGAGGAAATTCCATGACATGACTGCCATACGGAGGCTTGTATTTCAGCGTAGGCAACTGGATGAGATTCTTCAGAAATCCCTGCTGCACCTGTGGCGAAATCTGGTTGAACTCATCGAGATTGATGACCATAAACTGCGCCATCGCCTGATAAACCTGACGCTTTTCCGACAGAATAAGATTGTCACTATACCCCCACTGCAGTTCCGGCGGTAGCAGTCGGCGACAGAAAGTACTCTTGTTGTAACCCTGTTTGGAAATGAGAAGCGGAGCCACCGAGTTGCCGTATTGGCGATGTGAATAGCCGCGCCACTGGTCCACCATGCCCAGGAACCAGGTGTAAAACCAGTCTGCCCAGTGAGGATTGGCGGTAGGCACCGTGCGGGCCAAGGCACGGATATGATCCTTTCCATCCCATTTGTCGTAGCACTGGAAGAGATATTCATCTATCGGATTATAATTTTTGATATAATCTGACTCCAGGAAATTACGTACATCCTTGATGCTCACCCGGATATCAGCCAGCTGCACCTCCAGCGTCATGCGCTTCTGCACTCTCGGATCCACAGGTTGGTAGCCATACCATCCCTTGTCCTTCGGCAGATATTCCACATATTTCATCACCGTGTTGTATCTGAAATCATATCTGCTTTCCAGCAGTTGCATCATATTCTCGATATTCTCGCGAATACTGTTCTTGTCAACTTTCTTTCCTCCTTCCGGAGCCCTGAAATCAGGAATTGTCTGCTGATGATTATCCGTGCTGGGAGCTGGGCTTTGAGAACGTGCATGGCTATCAATCTTCATCGCCACTGCCTTGCCGTTGAAATAAGGCTCCGCATCGAGCGTCATCATGAAACTGTTGTGGATCGAAGGCTCTTGGGATAGGGTAGAGCCAGCCTCGATAGAAGGTTTCGGACCATCTACAAGAATCGAAGCCTTGACAATAGCCTGATATACAGGGAAAATCTGCTGGTAAGCGATGCGATAGAGATGCTCTGCATCCGCTTCAGATGTAGGCAAGGAATCATTTTCGCCCTGGAATTTTATCAGAACGATAACAGTCTTTCCGTCGGCACCTGTGATGGCGGCAAGGGTAGAAGGCAGAATGGCTACCGAGCGCTTAATGCCCTCCACACCATCCACATCGGTAATGTTGCCAAATTTCAGCAGCAGGATTCCGTTGAAAGCCTTCATCTTCAGGTTGTTGTTTTCGTCTTTGACGAATTCGGCAGCGGGATAGATGTGCATCCATTTCGGCATATCCTTGTAGCCTTCATAGTTGTTGCTAAGATACGGAACGCTTTCGCGGAAGTGGGTGATAGTCAGTTTGCTATCATCCCTTGCGAATCGTTCCATCAGCTTCTCCATCGTCTTGGTACTTACGAGAAGCTGGTTTTTATTATTTGTATGTACGATAGTTACCTTCATTGTATTTCTGGTTAATGGTTAAGTGTTAACTGTAAATTATAAATTATCAATTGTACATTATCAATTATTAATTCCGTTGCCCAAAACAAGCCCCGAAGTTTGGGCACTCGTTGCCCGCCTTATGGGCACTTGTTGCCCAGCACTTGTTCTGTGGATGCCCACTTGGTGGGCTATGGATGCCCGTGTAACGGGCATAGTAGGATCAGCTAGTGGGCACAGAGGGAACATCTGATGAACTGAAAAAGTAGACATATAGTTGCTCTCCTAAACTGGAATGCTAGACATATTCAGTATAGTGAAACGGGAATGAATACATCTTTAGTTTTATCAAACCGTAACAATAAATACTTGGAAAGATTAGATGTTTGTGAAGTCAATCTCTTCCGAGAAGTGTTCGAACTCAACGTCTTTATATCCGTATCTGGCGAAGAGCTGTTTGATATATTTCTGCTGTTCCGGGAGGAGTTTCAGTTGTCCCAGTTTGTATCGGTAGTATTGTCCTTTGCTACCGAGGTACTCTCTCATTTCGGCGCGCAATGCTGGTCCATCTTTCACTTTCATTTCGGCAAATAGTTTGTCGAATCCCCATGCCATTTTCACGACACGCAGCGGAGCGAAGTACTTGCAATTCCCGTTTTTCAGGGCATTTGGGAAGATGGCATCTCCTCTATCAGTCTTCTCGTTTTTGTAGAGACCGGATAGATAGTGGATACACTTGTCTTTCATCGGACATGGTTCGGTGAAGCAATAGGTGATGAGGCTAGGAACGTTTCCGTATTCGAAAGCCTTTTTCAAAAGTTCCTTTTCATCCATATAGGTTATGTTTTTAATGAAACATTTTTATTATAACGAGAAAAGAGGGTATTTATTGCCTGAAAACAAGGATTTTTTATCTGTTTTAGTAGCTTATTTCCGCCTATTAATAGCATTTTTCTGCTTCTTATTAGTGTTTTTATGATGCATTTCCATAATTTTATGATACTTCCATGATACTTCTTTTGCCATTTTTCGAGAAGTCTCATTCTATAAAAGATTCTGAGAGTCAGATATATAACATTAGGTTTTATATAAATAATGAGACTTTGATACTTTTTCCGAGAAAAAATATATATACGTATGCGCGCGATGAATCCTTTGCGTTACCTACCATTCTGCTTGATGCAAAAACGTAGCTTACTCATAAATGGTACTCAAAAACATATAAAAAGTACGAAATCTCTTGCGGGTTTCATGCTTTTTGTTTATCTTTGCAGAAGATAGTGTATCCTGAGACAGAATGAAGCATGATATTGGCTATATCTGATAGATTTCTGTCGTAACCACTTACTCAACTAGAAAAGGAGCAATTATGAAGCAGAATGTGAAACGTTTGCCTTACGGTATCAATGACTTTGAGGCTGTTATAGAACAAAATCAATATTATGTGGATAAGACGATGTATTTGCCTTTGTTGGAAAACCAGCCTAGCAACATCATCTTCATTCGTCCACGTCGGTTCGGTAAAAGCATATTCCTGAGTATGCTCCATGCTTACTATGACTGTAGCAAAAAAAAGAAATTCCAAACACTTTTTGGTGATTTATGGGTAGGTAAGCATCCTACTCCCTTACAGGGAAGGTATCAGGTTCTTCACCTTGATTTCTCGTATGTAGGTGGTAGTATTGACAAGTTGGAGGAAAACTTCGATATGTATTTGCGTGTCAAATTGGATGGCTTCATGCGAATTTACCAAGAGTTTTATCTGACAGATTTTAAGGAGAAGTTCTTTAAAACGGATTCAGCTACGGAGAAACTGGCTTTGCTTCAAGATGAGACTGCGACCAAGGGCATTCCTCTCTATCTGATAATCGATGAATATGACAATTTCACCAATACCGTGCTCAACGAACAAGGTGAGAATGTATATTGGGCAATCACCCATGCCGATGGCTTCTATCGTGATGTCTTCAAGAAGTTCAAGGGTATGTTTGAGCGTATTTTCATCACTGGTGTCAGTCCTGTTACCTTGGACGATGTGACAAGTGGATTCAATATTGGCTGGCATATCTCTACCAAGCCGGAGTTTAATCAGATGTTAGGCTTTTCTTTGGAAGAAGTACGCAAGATGTTTGCTTATTATAAAGAGGTGGGGGGAATTCCTGCAACAAGTGATATCGAGGTGATGATAGACGAGATGAAACCTTGGTACGACAATTATTGTTTTTCTGAGGATGCCTTGAAAAATCAGAGTAAAGTGTTCAATTGTGATATGGTAATCTACTATCTCCGAAACTACATGGATAGAGGCGAGGCTCCAAAGCAGATGATAGATCCAAACACGATGACTGACTATAACAAAATGAAGAAACTTCTTCAGTTGGATAAGTTGGATGGCGATCGCAAAGGCATTATTCGCACGATAGCCGAGACGGGGCAGATAGTGACAAGTTTGGAAAATACATTCCCTGCCAGTAGGTTGACTAATCCTCAAACATTCACCAGTCTGCTGTTCTATTATGGCATGCTTACTATAAAGGAAACTTTCGGTGATATGCTGATATTGGGTATTCCAAACAATAATGTTCGTAAGCAGTATTATGGCTATTTGTTGGAGCAATACCAGGAGGAAAAGTTTGTGGACTTAACTCAGATGAAGATACTGTTTACTTACATGGCTCTTGAGGGGAAGTGGCGTGATGCTTTGGAGGCAATGGCAAAGGCGTATGAGGATGTCTCATCTGTTCGTGACGGTATCGAGTCGGAGCGCAATCTTCAAGGTTTCTTCATGGCATATCTGAATTTGAACAATTACTATTATACCGCTCCTGAGCTGGAATTGAATCATGGTTATTGTGACTTTTTTCTTTTGCCAAACCTTACCCATTATGCAACCAAACATAGTTATATATTGGAACTGAAGGTGTTGCCGAAGAAAGATTATGAGGCAAAGCCTGAGGATGGCAAACTTTCCAAGGCAGAAGTACAATGGCAAGAGGCAGAGGAACAGATCAAGCGATATGCCATGGCTCCAAGGGTTGAGGCTCTGCGCCAAGGTACAACGCTCCATAAAATCATCATGCAGTTTGTCGCTGGCAAGTTGGTGAGAATGGAGGAAGTGGTGTGTTGATTGTAGCATTCTTTTATGGATATTTTCGATAATTTTAAAAGCGTAGAGTCCTGCTGGCATCATTGCCAGCAGGACTCTACGCTTTCCCTATTAATTCTCTTAAATATGTCGTCTGCAAAATGATATGTCTCATCCTCTTTTGGGGTTTTACGCATATAGATAAGACAAGTATGTTTTTGCAGGATTGCACTGGGAGAGGGGGCATAAGTCTATGGCGCAGTACGACCATTACCCTTTATGTCGTATGACAACAATTTTAATCTCGTACGACAATAGATTTCCATTCCAAGAGTTTCCTGTCTAGTATAATCTTCTTAGCTTCGCCTCTTTTACCATCTATATAATAGTACTTGGCGAGTGACTCGTCAAACTGGGATACGAAGGCGGCTCTTACTCGGGCGCACTTCTCATTGATGGAATTGGAGAGGGGATTGGTCAAGGCATCTATGCTCTGGCGAATCTTCTCTGCAGATAGATGCACAGGGCTTTCCTGCTTGGCGCAAATGTCGAGATAGATGGTGTGTAGCTCTTCTCGATAGTCGGAAAGGCTCTTGAATACGATGCCCTCCTCATGGCGCAGGAAGAGGATGAATACAGCTTTTACCAATGGCTCCATCTTGATTTGCATATCATGATAATCGGGCAGGGTGATGTCGTATTTCTCTGTGATAATCAGTCGGCTCAACTGCTTCTCGGGGAAGAGATACTGCTTGAGCACCCATTCGCTCACACCCCTAAGTTGTAGGTCTCTCACTTGGTGATATACCTCCCGCATCTTTTCCTTTACATCTTTATCAAAGGTTTCGTCTGCTGGTAGCTGTGGCTTGTAATCACCTAAGGTGAATTCAGGGACAGAACTACAGAATACTTTGGCACTGGAGAGTTGCTTGTCTAGTAGCCTCTCCATCAGTGGCATCAAGTCGGCATCCTCCTGAATGGATATTGGAAAGGCAGTTACATAGTCTATGCCATCCTCGCTTCTTTCGTATTGCATGATGCAAGGAGGCAAATTCTCGGCATCTTTCTTTTCATCAAGAAGTTGCAGAAGAATGTCGGAGGTGGCAGCCTGTGAGAAATCCCCCTTCGTCATCTGTGGAAAATTGTATACGGCAGCATCCCTTATTTCATGCATCAGATAAGGGAAATAGATGAAGTTGATGGATTCCTTCCACAGCAGCTTTCGTATCTCTTCCAAATGGTTGATGATGGAAAGATTCAACTGCTCATTGTATCCTTGCTCCACGAAGAACGCATAACCACGCCACTGAGTGGGGAAGTTCCTGAATCTCAGTGTCTTTACATTTCTTGTTCTACCAGCCATATTTCTTACTTAATTTTCTCTATCAAGATATCTTTCCATTGCCCATATAGGTCATAAGGGTCTAACTGAGAAAATATCTCAGTATATGTATCCTTAACAATAAGGAAATTGCCACCTCCCATATAGTATGATTGCCAACCTTCAGGTGGCGTGGTACGGAATAAATCGCAGTCGCATGCCTGGAGGGTAGGGCAAAGCAATATGGCTTGTTCCCAACTGATGGTATAAGCAAAATTGGTGTGATATAGCTTGCCATCGGAAGTCACCATACAAAGTCCACCCCCTTCTCCTTGCGCCCCTTCTCCTGCAAAGGAGAATGCGATAATGTCAAGATGTAGGTAATCCTTATAATTTTCAGAATTGATTTCTATTACATTCATAATCTTATCGAATTATATATTCGCAGCAAATATACGACAAATAGCAAGAATTGCCAAATATTCTGTGATATTTTTTATTTTTCTTTTCGATTTTTTGCCCGATGTACGAGATAGATGCCCAGGGCTAACCAGAATATTGGTCCAAACACACTGTTGCCATTGATGGCAGCGCCTAGAAAGGAGGCACTGCCTAGGATGACGCAAAACCAGCCGAATCCTTTCATAATTTCTGTTCCTTTTTGACCTCAATCTCTGTTTCGTCCAATTTCTTGGAGCATAATACTGCTATCAGTCCAATAATGGCATTGATGAGTGATAAGCCGAATGCCCAACCAAATCCTATCTTTCTCTTTCTGCCGAGGCAGCCGATGCCGAATGCTATCGCAACCGCAATTACAAATAATACTAATCTGTCCATACTCTAGTTCGTTTGAAAATTTTGGGGGCAAAGATAGTGTAAAATCTGATAATCAGCAAATCTTTTAGCTCCACAAGCCTTGTGGAGGTGTGCTTTTCTCTAGGTAATACATCTGTTTTCAAGAAAAGAACTAACTTTGCCATCTCATAAAGTATTAATTTAAAAATTACAACTATGATATTACCATTTTTATCAAAATCTCATCATGCAAGAATTGCAGTGTCAAGTCCGTTGCTTCTATTGACAAACGTTGCTTACGCAGGGGTTGACTGGACGAGATATGATGATGCTCCAACTCTTTTCTTGGGTTGGGAAACTTCTTTCTATTTTGCTATAGCAGCGATTGTGTTGCTTGGCTTGTCTTGGATATTGACAGATCGCTTTAAAGGAAAAGATGGAACCCCTGAAGGAGGAATGGGTTGTGTTGTAGGCTTGATAAATTCGGCAATGATTATATGTGCAATATGTTCGTTTTATCTCTTAGTCCCGATAGGAATAGTATATTTTTTGTTAAAAGGCAACAAGAAAAAGTAACAGAAAAGATATTTTTCGTACCTTTGGAGTAGATTTGGCAATAACAGAGTCTAAAGTTGGTAAGAATAGAAAAAGTCGATGTTATGAATAAGAAAGCAATTATAGTTATAGCATTGTTTTTCTTTATCGGAAATGCAATAGCAGTACGCCATGTTGGGTATGGCGCACAAGTTTGTGGCGCTAATACAATGCCATCAGATGAAGATGATTATCAAAAGGAAATCATCGCAAAATTTGTTGACTTGTATTTTGATTCATCAGAAAATCCAGAGGAGACAACTTCAGGGATGGCAATGTGGTGTACCCAACAAGAGAAACGATACAAAAACAATGTGGCACTTTATTCTGCTAAGCTGGGTAGCCTGTCATTGCAGCCAATATTGAAAGACTGCATTAAACAGGAGACTGATTGCTGGAACAAGTTGCAGGCTTCGCTTAATAAGTTTGATGCCATGTATCTCAGATTGTGTTATTATACTGGTGGTACGATGGGGATTATCTGTCAAGCTGATGCACCAATGAACATCGCCTATATTCGGATGGCTTGCCTGAAGGATGATTATGATTTGTTCGCCAATAAGCAAAAGCCGTCATTTGCAAAGATGAAGGTTATTGATACTTCGGTTTGGAGTAAAGAGCTACAGGAGGCTTTAGCCACTGTGAAATACGAAACTCAGGACAAAGAGTTGATTAAGTCTTATGGTAGTGCATCAGAATACAAACAACTGTATTGTCAACTGGAAAAATATGCAGTTGATACCAAGACTTTGCTGGCAAGATGGGTGGCTCAACGTAGAAACGCAGAGCAACTTCTTTCAGACTCACAACAAGGCAATTACAGAAATCATACACTGATGGTTGTCAATGCTTTGGCATATCATTTATATAATAATAGAACGTTGTAATAAAAAATATAGTAAATGGTTATGAAGACATATTTGCTTGAGACATTAAATCGCTATAAAAGGTTCTCGGAGAGCCTTGATGCGAAAGCTGTGCTTTCCAATAAAGCATGGGTAGTTTTTAATGATGAAGGCGAAAAGCAAGTGTATATCTTTCAAGAGGATGGAACTGTATTGATAACAACGAACGGAATTGGTTCTGTAAAGACTTGGAAATATATACCTGCAAACAAATCAATTCTTATCAATGGTGAAGATAATAGCTTTGTGATGCTTCGTACGGCATTTGTTGACGAAAACATCCTAGCCTTTCAGTTGGATGGTACGGATAGATACGCTTTTATGATAGATGAGAATAATAAAGCGTTGTTTGCTCCAAAAACTTAGGAAGAGTTAAATACGTATTTAGTGGACAAGCTAGATACGGAAAAGCAGAAGCAGATAGAACAACAGAATAAAGACAATGAACTTGCAGAAAAAGCTAAACAAGAAGCAAATCGCGAAAGGGCAGAGAAAATAAAGGCCGAGATACAAATAAAATACCAAGAATCTAAGATGACAAAGGCAAGATTCTTTGGCATTTTAGGCGTTCTTCTTTATGTTTTAGCTATTGCTGCTTATTCGGAATTAAGAGATTGGCTTGGAAGCGTACTCTCTTTAATATTTGCTATTGCATCTACTTGTTTTTGCATATATTATTCTAACCAAGGTGAACATGTTTTTGAACAAAAGATAAAGGAATATAAGGAAAACAATCCTGATGATCCTTGTATAGTATATTTATGATAGAGTATAAGCTTGAGGCGAATATCCAGAATGTAGAGAATATGAAAAAGACTGTTAATCGTACTAATCAATTAGTGCATAATACGGTCTTGTATATGTCGTATGAGGAAGAAAAGTCTTATTGTATTCTGTCTAAGTTGCAATGTTTGCTAATGCACAACATTCCAAATACAAAAGCCTATCTTGCTGCGATTCTTAATGACTTTTTCAGAACCAAGCAATGTTACTCCCAGGTTCTTGCTGACATCGGCAAAGAGGGGGCGTAGATATAAATGCTGTTGTTGCTGGTGTTATCTTGTTAAATGAAATAAACCAGTTTCATTGTTTTAAAGGGTTGTGTTCCCAACAACAAGTCGGTAAAAACGATATAACAACGACTGGAGTGATTGCTGTCTCTGTTTCAGCATTGCCCCAGCAGACTTTATTCGGTATTATTATTTGAACCATAAACAAACGTTAAAATATTTAGTTGTCTCTACTTTTCTCCTTATTTTCTTCTTTGGTCTAATTTTATTTTATTATTTTTGTAGTTAAATAACGGCAATTTTATAAAGTAAAGACCATCAGGTTTTATCTAATTCTTTAACGAAAATGGAAGATTCTGCCAATCAGCCTCTTATGGCTGATGCTTCATTGTATAATGGGCAACCTACTGACACAGGTTCATCGTGTCCAAGTGCAAGACTTTCCTCTTGTACGCCCTCCATCCAAAACAACAAAGATGGGGTGTCGGTAGAGAACGTGCCTTCACTAAACAAGCAATGGTTTGTTCTACGAGTTACGTATGGGCGTATAATCAAGGCAAAATCATTCGTAGAGGCTAAAGGATTGGTATGTTATGTTCCTTTACGATATAAAGAGGTAAGAAAGCAAGGAAAGAAGCGAATCATCACGGAGCCTCTTATTTCTTCTTTTGTGTTTGTTCATGCATCGGCAGAGCAAGTTGACTCTCTTTTGCAAGATAAGAACATCAAGGCTTTTGAAAATAGGGCTTTGTTGAGTTACTATTACGATCATACTTCACATTGTGAAAATGCGCCAACCAAGAATCCTCCTCTTATCATTGCCGATACTGCTATGGATAATTTTATCCGTTTAACTTCCATCCATAATCCTCATATCATCCCTGTTACTTCTGAGAATATCAAATGTAAGTTAGGGGATGAAGTAGTGATTACAGAGGGTGAGTTTAAGGATATACGTGGTAGAGTAACAAGGATTGCTGGGCAACAGAGAGTGGTGGTAGAGTTATTTGAGAGCCATTTGTTCGCTACCGCTTATATACCTAAAGGTGCTATAAAGATAATCAAAGATTAATAATACATAAAACAATATCAGCTAATGGAAAAAGATTTTTTAACCTGCATTATAAAAGGAGATAATAACCCTCCTAGTGGGAAAATTGTTTTCGATTCATCAGACCATGTCCGCTTCCAAAATGGGCAAGATGTCTCCGGACATAACTATAATTGTCATCGTAGAATAACAATTGAAAAGAATATTGAAGGTGCCGAAGGATACACTGTGACTATGTACAATATGGATGGCATGCATCCATTATGGCAGAACAATATTCAAATGTCCCCAAAACGAATGAAAATCGTAAATAAGCAAGAGAACATTATTGAATTCAGAGGTTATGGTTATGCCGAAAATGCTTTAGCAATCGGAGCCTCTTTGGAAGCAGCATCACAAGAATTGGCAACTATTAAAGTTAACAATTATGTCTACAATAAAAACAGAAATCGCACCACCGAGTGTAATTAAAGGTTCTTACGAGAAACTTCTTCGTAAAATGTACATAAGCAACGTTGCAAAACGTTTGCGCCAACTTAATCAGCCCAGCGACGTGGATCGCAAACGTTGGGTTTGGGAGCTTATACAAAATGCGAAAGATACAATTGCAAGTGACCCAACACGAAACCAAATAAACGTGCGTATAGAAATAGAAGGTGATATCGTAAGATTTCGTCACGATGGAAATCCATTTACTTCTGATGCACGATTTGGTCTGTTGTATAAGTATAGTGAAGATAAGGAAAATTCAGAAAGCACCGGTAGGTTTGGTACGGGCTTCTTAACAACTCATTGTCTATCAAAAGTCGTTACAATAGAAAGTAATATGTATAGTAACGATGAAAAGACAGAACTTTGTGGATTTAGCGTTACGATGTACCGTGATGGACAAATCGAAAAAGAACTTCTTGAAGGACTAGATAAAATGGAAGAGTCACAGAAATATTATGGGGATTTGTTCGAATGGACAACTTTTACTTACCATGTTTCTACAGATTCAGGTCGCAGAGCAATACAACTCGGTATTGAGAATTTTTACAAACACATAACACAGACAATGCTTTTCTGTAAAGAATTAGCATCAATTGAATTAAATGATAATGGTAAAATTACTAACATTATCAGACGCCCAATTGAAGAAGTAGCCCCAAATGTAATGTCCGCTATATTTGAAATACATGGCGAGACAACATCCATCAGAAGGTTCCTATATTCATCCTATCATGAATATAACAAAGAACTATCGGATAGATATAGAGCAGATAGAGAAATCAGAATTGACGCAGCCATCGAGGTCGATGAGAATAATTGTATTGTCAGTCATGCTGGTAACACTTCGCATTTCTGTGTATTGCCATTAGTTGGTATTGAAACCCAACTTGAAGAACCAATAATTCTAAATAGTCCAGATTTTGAACCAGATGAAGAACGACAGAGCCTTTTGTTGTCAGGTCAAAATTGGGATGAGGAACATAATAATATCTCTGAAGTCGGAATCAATCAAATCATATATAGCAAAGTTTATAGCTTATATGACAATTTGGTTTCGTATTTATCATCCAATAGTTACGGAAAACTCTATCTGCTCGCAAACGGACTAAAGAAAGCAAAGGAGCATGACAAACTTGATGAAAAATGGTATTCTGAAAATGTTATTAAGAACTATCGTGATGTTCTTCTAAAATATCCTGTTGTTGAGCCATATGCAAACAAAGAGTTAAAAAAACTCGCCGATTGTATATTTGTCAAAGAGAGTAAAAATGAAAATGAAGTCTTTAGCCTCCTGACTAGTCTGTATCCAGACAAATTAATTAAAGATAATCTCGAATGGTCTCAATTTGTCTGGGAAGAAGGTTTGGATATTTGGAACACAGAGGATTTATGTAAGAATATCGAAGAAAAAAACAACTGGAACAATATAACTCTTGAAGAAGGAGTTGCTGTTACTGATTGGTATAATAAATTCTTGACGCATGTTCAGACTTATGACGAACGCTACCTTAAGAAGTATGCATTACTCCCAAATATGAATGGCGAGTTGAAGAAAATAGATGCTGAGAATTTCAAGCAAGGAGAAAAGGTTTCTGCATTTATTATTGACTTACTCGTAAAACTAGGTAAAGATGTAAAGCCAATTCTGTTGCATAACGATGTAACAGCTGTATCTTTGGACTCCAAGTATAATTCTCAAAGCTATAGCGCAGACCTCAATCGTTTGGCAAAAAATATTATAGATGATGGCAATCAGACTACTAAAGTTTCTCGTCTTATGCCATTGATTTCTATTATCCCAAATGCCGAAGAAAAGTATTCTTCTGAATTCAGAAACCAAAGAAAACGTTTCTATGAGATATGTACTTCGCTATATTCTATTACTGATGCGGTATCCATAACAGACAACAGTCTTCTTGACGGTGCATGGAAGGAAATAGATACTTGGTTTGTGTCACGAGTTCTCAATAGCCTGAAGTCAATAGGATCACTATCAAAACTTCCATCTGGCCTTGACGCAAAATGGTTGAATGATGCACTTTTAGCATTGAACATTCAAATTTCGAAGTTAGATGCATTTGAAGTTCTTCCGAACCAGGAAGGCAATTTCTGTGCGCATAAAAACCTTTATGAAGATGCGGGAGTTCCTGAAGAATTAAAAGATGACATCTTCAAATCAGTCGATTTGAACTACAAGGAGATTCTACTTCATAAGGACATTGACGCATCTGCTTTTTCTGTTAATCAGAACAAAACAATCGCTTCATTTGCTGCAGACTTAAAATCTAAGTTTGCTACGACTAATTCGTATGCATGTGGAAACTATTTTAGAGGGAAATATCATTATAAACCTCAAAATGCTCTTGACAAGGTAGCTCTTTATATTGTCAGTCTTCTTCCGAAGGACAAAGAATCGGAACTATATAAGTATCAAAGAGATCTTTTCGACGTGTCTAAAGAGATTCTGCCAAGTCAAACAAACTTTGCAGGCGATATTTCTTTTGATTCATCCGATTTGTGGTTATTCGCAAACGAATATGTTTGCAGCCAGATAGAGGAAACAATATCGTCTATGGGTACACTTGACGCAATCGACACATCACTTGGTAAAGTGGGTGAAGTTAAAGTGTGGGAAGTACTTAATAAGTATTATAGATTTCTTTCACATGCTAATATTTCATACTCGAATCTTTCTGTCTTCTCAAACCAGAATGGTGTTCTGAAGTCATTTTGTGACCTTAATAAGGATGAGGGAAATATAGGAGATTTGCTCAAGAACATTATATCTTTGCTTGTTGATCCAGAAACAGACTATAGGAATATTCTGATGGATTCTCGTAGTTGCCTTCAGCCTCAATCTGTAATTGGAGCTATTAATGCCTATAAACTGATAGATGAAAAGGTTTATGAATACTATCAGCTACCAGCAAAATGGGAGGATGACAACTATATCAATGCTGTTCATAAATTGATTGAGGTTTGGAAAGAACAATCTGGACAATTCAATGAAACAAACTTCCCTAAAACCAAGCCAATAGAAGACTCGATAGTCCTCAATGTGGTTTGGAAGAAGGAGAAGCGCGAACTCTTGATGAATGTAAGTAGCAAACTTACTGACGAGCAAATTCAAATCATCATTGAAAACAGTGCTCAAATCGGAGGACTGACCGATAAAGTTAAACAACTTGAGGATGAAAACGAAATCCTCAAGAGTCAATTGGCTGCTATGGGTATGATTAACGAGCCAAATCCAGAAGATAAGGATTCGGATGATTATAATGTCAATAATCTGAGCGATATAATTATACCAATCGACATAGAATCTGTTTCAGAATCCGGAGAACCATGTACTATTACCGTTGCTGAACCTCAATATGCAGGTCTTTCTGCAGAAGAAATGAGGGATAATCTTCTTCAAGCAAAAACTGATGTTAAATTGTATCTTGAAGAAAAAGGTTATCGTTTCACAAAAGGCATATGTGAGGACGCATGGTGCAATATCTATGGTGTACTTGACCCAACGGGAAGAGAGGTTCCAATTGTTGTTCATAGTTATAAATCCAGAAGACGCGCTTTCTCTCTCAACACATCTGATTGGGAGCAATTATCAAAGGATGGATCGATGCTTTGGGTTGTAACTCATGATGGGCCTCAATGTGTACCATTCTATGCACTGCCTCGAGATACAAATACTATTGCAATTACTTTCAGCCCAGAAAATATGCAGTACAAGAATAGATGTATAGCGCTTGCAGAGACTCTAAAATATTTTAAGGGTCTTCATTTCAACTTTGGTACAACAATTGGTTATAACAAGACTCCAGAACCATTCAATAATCCTAATGAGGAACTCAAGCTGGCAATGCGAGATATGCATGACTTACCAGCCCAAACGTTGCCTGCTTCAATTGGCGCTGAAGAAGAATCTCTATTGTAATATGTATATCAACAGACTTAATCATTGGCAATTCCTTGAGGATGAGCTTAAAGCTGAAACTGAGGAATTCAATAAAAAATTCATGACATCAGCCATCTCCTTGCTACAAATCAGCGAGGAGATGTTTGTTGCACAGTTCGTTACGTTCAAAGACGGAGAAATGATCATGAAGTTCCCCAATACTAGATCTTTGCCAAGAAAAGGGGAGTTTTTGATGTGTATGGTACTTCCCCCAAACTTACAAAACTATAGGAACTGGGGAAAATTAACTTACCGTGATTTGTACAAACAGAGATATAACTCAACTGAAGTTGTATGCATTTGGCATTCGTCAACAAATGACAAGAACTTTTCATTAGTAGGTTTTCGCAAAGTAAGCCTTGATTTTGCAGAATACATAAAAGATACTCCTGGAATAATTCTTGCATTTGGTCCTCAACGTCCACCGATAGATTACGTAATGAATCTACAAAGAGTGGTAGAAGATAAAATAAGCACTTCGGTTTCTTCTGTTTTGGATTGTGCATATACTCAAAAGAATTGGACTCCAACACTTATCAATCATGATAATGTTGCCGATTTTGTCTACGCCCAGTTAAGCCTAACTGATACAATGATTTTGCAAGGCCCTCCAGGTACAGGCAAAACATACATGATTGCGGAGCTATGTGCAAGACTTTGTAAAGAGGGCTTTTCTGTGCTGGTAACCGCCTTAACAAACCGGGCTCTAATGGAAATTGCCGAGAAACCTGCAGTTGAATCACTACTCGAAGAAGGCAAAATCTTCAAGACCAATATCACAACGGATGAACATCGAGAGATGTCCAAATTGGAACCCATTAAGCAAATTGCGCCTATCCCATCAGCGATTGTCCTTTCTACTTACTACATCACAAGTGAATTTGCTGCTGATCTTACTTTGGAAACTCCCTTTGACTTTATCATAATGGACGAAGCAAGTCAAGCTCTTTTAGCTATGTTTGCAGCAAGCAAGAAAATAGGTAAGCACAATCTGTGGGTTGGTGACATCCACCAGTTGCCACCGATTGTAGCCTTAAATGGAGACAGGGTAAAAATATGCAATTATGGAGATATAATAAATGGCCTTCAATTATTGGCAGACAATAGTTCGTCTCCAATTTATCAGCTAACAACAACATATAGATTTGGACAGAGAGCAGCAGACTATACTGGTACTTTCTATAATGGAACACTGAAGGCCTATAAATCTGGCGTTTATATGGTGTTACCATCATTGAAAAAAATTCTCTTTGAGGAAGGTGGTCCAACCTTAGTCTTGACAGATATGCCCTCTGGAGAATATACTCCTCAGTTTGCAATAATGTTAGCAGCTTACATTGTTGGGAGCATTCTTAATGATGCGAAAGATAAGGATATTGCGATCTTAACATGTATGAGAAATACTACACGTGCACTTCAAAAGGCAATTACTCAAAATATAGGTTCTCATGATAATGTAATAATTGACACTGTCGCAAGAACACAAGGCTTAACTACTGATGTTACCTTGTTTTTGGTTCCTAATACGTCATACATTAGAACCCTCGAACCTCACCTTTTTAACGTTGCAACCAGTCGTGCCAAGGAGCATACGATTATTATAGCAGATAAGAACTTGTTTGAGTATCCTACAATCAAGCCAGTGGTTAGAACATATCTTGAAAAATTAAAATCAGAAAGGTATATTTATATACCAGCAAGAAATGAGAGCAGAAAAGAACTGACGTTTAAATATTTATTAGAATAGCTTATGCTCGAACACAAATTACAACAATATATTCTTCGCAAGTACCCACAAGAAAATGCTCGCTGTGAGTGGAAGTAATATAAGAATTTGAAGAACTCGTTCTGTGGGGAGGAGATGGATGATGTCATATCCTACGTGTCAGCTATTGCCAACATGGAGGGTGGACATCTTATGATTGGTGTAAAGAATCTCTCAGAAACGAACAGGGTGTGTCATGATACCAAACAAAGGTCGCCAAAATACCGGCGACCTTTGTTAGTATATAAACAATCAAAACGATTCGGATAAACCAAAATGATTCTTATGATTTATTTCTTCTTACAATCGCCTCTCAGGGGGAAACTCGCCAAGCGTTGTCAAATGTTAAAAAACATCCTAAGCACACAATTTTCCACTACAAAAATCTTTAATATCGGATTTTTTCCTTACCTTTGTGGTCTATATTTGACAATTCTTGAAAAGAAAAGTCAGTCGGTTTTTCATCTAACCTCTGGATATAACATTGGAAGATAAAATCAAACAGCCTTTAACGGCTAACGCTTCATTGTATAATGGGCAACCTACTGACACAGGTTCATCGTGTTCAAGTACAAGACTTACCTCTTGTACGCCCTTCATCTCAAAGAACAGAGGTGGGGTGTCGGTAGAGAATGTACCTTAACATTATATTGATATTTTGGAAGCAGTACCCCATGATGCTTTTCAGAATCTGAATATAGATAATTCTATTTCAAATTTAACTCTTAAAATTGAACAATTATTATGATTATACAGAAAAACAATAATTCAGTAAGAGCAAATATTCGTCATGATTCAGATACTGCTAAAATCAAGGAATACTATGACAGACATGGTTGTTTTCCTATCTTTCGGCAGGTGTTAATTGAAACACGTACAGATTGTAATAATCATTGTAAGTTCTGTCCGCATGCTTTCAATAAAAAGACTTTAGGAATTATGTCATGGGAGTGCTACAAACAAATTATAGATCAACTCTCAGGTATAAATTATAATGGAAGAATAGCACTCATGCTTTCAAACGAGCCATTATTAGAAGATAGGATGGAAGACATGATTGTTTATGCACGTCAAAAATCACCTCGTTTCTTTCTTGACATGACAACAAATGGAACTTTATTAACTGTTGATAAACTCGACAAATTCTTCAAACTTGGTTTGGATAATATTAATATCAATGATTATCGAGGTGATAGGGACAAATATCCTGAAAAATGGTCAAAGTATATTGAACCTATCTACTCTGCATATTGGAACAATCCTAAGGTGTCTTTTCAGAAAAGAAGAACGGATGAGGTCTTACCAAACTATGCAGGTAACATACCACAAGAGTTTAATCCTGGTGACTTCGGTTTTTGCAATTATCCATTCCGCAAGATTACTATAGGGTACTCAGGAAATATTTTACTCTGTTGTGATGACTTTTTGTATGATACTTGTTTTGGAAATGTCATGACTGACAAACTTTTGGATTGTTGGAACAATTCTGAAATGGAAAGGATAAAATTCTCTCTTCTTGATGGGAAACGTATCTCGATATGTGCTCGTTGTAACGATTTCCAAGATTATGATATTTATTAGATTATTATGATATTAAATAAAGAGCAGTTTGAAGCTTTTTCCATGGAAATAGCAACATTCGGGAATATACCAATTAGTAGTCAATATTGCGGTATTGGTTGTGTTTTCTGTAAAGTTCATACAGATTCATATCTAGGGCATTATCCGAGAATTCCGCAAATAGATGAAGATGATTTATTGAAAGGATTTGAGTATATCAATCCAAAGGTAAATTATGTTCGTCTTGGAGCAGGTGTATTAGTAGCACCTCATACAGACCCATTCCTTCATCCCAAAATATATAAATTCATAAAAATGGCATCAGAGTATTTCCCCCAAAAGAAAATAACAACTGTAACAACAGGTGCCTATATAAATGAAGATAAAGTGGATTTTTTGAACAGTATCCCTAATTATGGAATTGACTTGTCTCTAATTACGATGCAGGAGCAGAGAGAAGCCATTATACCAAGGTCAGCACGTGAGCGAACTATGTTCTTATTAAAATATGGACCTGTTAACAAATGTACATTAATGTTCACAGGTAATATAGATGAATTAAAAAGAGATTTAGATCTGCTTTATAGCCTAGGTATTGACCAAAAAGCTAAGCAGATTCTGGTTCGCCGTATAGAGCATACTTCTACATCACAACAACGACTTAAAGTGTTGTCACAATCTAGCATTGATGGATACGAAAAGTGCATTGAGTGGTTAAGTGTTAATTATCCTAAAGTCGTGTTTACTGTGCCTGAATTGAAAGACTGTTTCAGAGGAGGAAATAATGAGTATTTTATAGAGGCAGAAGAGCATATAGCAAGACAGAAGAAAATTATTTCGCAATTACCTAAGGATGTATTTATTAATCTAATATGTCCAGTCTCTGGATATGATTATTTTACTAAAGCATTCAAAGATTACCCTAATGTTCAAACAAACCTTGTGAAGAACCATCTCTATGGTGGCTCTGTTACAGTTGCAGGGCTTCTGAATCATGGCGACATCATAGAACAATTCCATCCTAAGAGGAATGACGTTATGTTCCTTCCTGAAGAAATGTACAACTCAGAAGGAAGAGACCTGAAAGGTGAAAAGATGGAAGTATTAGAGCAATACTATAACGCAAAGATTTATTTGATATGAGCAATACAATATATTGGGATAAATTAAGAATATTGGTCACCAATAGCTGCAACTATCGATGCCCTTTTTGTCATAATGAAGGACAGGTTTCTCGTAAAACCATCAAAACAATGGATTTTGACAAATTCAAAATCCTCATAGATGCTGTAAAGGATGAGGAAATTTCTGAAATTTGCTTTAGTGGAGGTGAACCCTTCCTTGATAAAAACCTCATTGAGATGATTAGATATGCATATAGAAATGCAGAATGGGAAGTATGCTGTGCCTCCAATCTGTCTCTGATAACTAAAGAACAAGTTCAGCAATTAGCGGATATTCCTTTAAAATTTAACATCCAGTTTCCCTATACAAAAGCTAAGAAGTTTCATCAAAGCACAGGTAATGGTTTTATAGATAAAATCATAACAAATATACGAATGGTTCGTAATGCCGGATTGGAAGTTGGATTAAACTGTGTTATCCAAAATGATATTGAGGCAGATGTTAGGGATATGGTAGAATTTGCTCTTCAAGAAGAACTTCCACTCAAACTTTTACCACAAATAGGTCTCACAGGAAGCAAGGATTTTAAGACATTTGTATTTCCAATACTTAAAGAATATGTCGTTAGTTGTATAGATAAAGGAACTGGAGCTATTAGATGGCTGCTGAAAAAAGGAGATAAGCAAACTTCTGTACTCTACATCGACTCACCATGTTTTACTCAAGATATAGATAGCTGCCGAAATTACTCAGAGATTAGAATACTACCAGACATGAGTCTGCAACCATGTATTCTGCGTTCTTCTGGAACAAAGATATTGGATTTGTCAAAAGGAGAAGAAAGTATCAAACAACAATTCAGAGAAGCATGGAAGAGCTTGAAGAACTGCTAAAAAAATACAATCTTGATCATCTAGATGATCTTATTGTTTCTCCATGGAGTGAGCAGTATTGTATTACACCATTCCCTAAATATTGGCAAATTACATATCAAATAATGAGTAGAATACCCTCTAATAAGAGAGTAGTTGAAATAGGCTGCGGACAAGGTGATGTGACTGCAATATTTTGTCAACTTGGATTTTCAAGAGTTTCATCTTATGAAAAAGACCCATTACTAGCAGTAAATGCCAAACGTCGATTAAATGATTTGTTTGGAAGAGAAAATATTGTTTCTTTGGGAGAATATCCTGCGAAATGCCATATAGAATGTGATGTGCTTGTATTGGTTAATTGTGTGTACGATGAACTTGTAGATAGTAAAGTTGGCTATAAAAAAATATTGAAGGATTTTTATAAATATGCTGGTAATCCCCAATACTTTATAATGGAAGTTATAGATAGTTCGTATACAATTGAAGATGAAGTATTTCCAAAGTACCTTCGCTTGTCCCATAAAGATGTAGATGAAATGTTTCCAAACTTTCAAATTAAATCATGGCAGACATATAAATATCCTCAAAATAAGAAAAGTAAAACATTATATTTGATAGAAAAGAAATGAACATACTTATTGTTACATCAGAAATAGGACTCGATGGAGGCGGTATGGCATTAGCTTGCAAGCGAGTTGTGGATATTCTAAGGAAGGAACATAATGTGATAGTTTTGTCTTCCACAGAAAATCCTATATATACCGTAAAAGGAGGGATGAACCCGAATACAGAGAATGGCATTCGAAAGGAATACAAACTCAAGCATGATAGTTTAGTATATAAACATGCTGATGTTGTTATTGCTTTTGGTGGAAGATTCAATGGGTATTACGGTGCAATGCTTGCGGAGAAGTTAGGTAAACGGTTTATATTATCTCTTCGCGGTAGTGACATAAATATTGTAAAATGGTCTATTGATGACACTTGGTATCTTCGAGAAGCCACAACTAGGGCGAGTAAGATTGTATGCCTTTCAAAGGAAATGATTCGTAATGTTATAAGTCTTTGTCCTGAAGCAAATGGAAAAACAATTATCATTCCAAATGAGTATGAAGGTGATTATGTGAAAATCAATTTTCACAACCTAAATGATAAGATTGTCATAGGAACAGCAGCCTCTCATTTGAATGAGAAAAAAGGCATAGGTAATCTTATCTTTATGCTTAAAAAGTTTAGAGAAATTTCAGAAACAGACATCTGTTTGGATTTAGTTGGAGAAATCGACAGTGACTTGCTTGAAAATTACCAGAATGAAGTCAAGGCACATAATCTTGGAAATAATATAAGATTTCTAGGTTATCAACCACGTGAGATTTTAAAAGATACCATGAAAGAATGGGATTTCTACATTCAGGCTTCAGTGTGTGAAGGTCATCCCAACGCTATCAGTGAAAGCCTTCAGTGTGGAACCGGGTTTATCAGTAGCAAAACAGGATTTATAGCAGAAACGCTACAGGAGCAATTTGCCGAGTTCTTTTTTGAGGATTTCACTCCTGACGTTATGGCAAACAATTTGAAAGCATTATGTTGCATGCCAAACTTGGCCGAGCGTTATCAAGAAGCTATAGGTGTTATCAAAAGTAACTGTGCCAAGGAATATATAGCACAAAAGTGGCTTGGGATGTTGTCGTATAACAAAACTCCTAAAAATGAAATAGAAGTCGAGAGCATTGTGTGTGTAGGTCTTCATGATGTTATGGGGGACATTCATGATAGTATAACTACTCCAACAAACGTTTTTCGAGATTTCGTTGGATATATTGCAGAAAAGGGATATGGAATATGTTCCATGCATGACTATTTGTCAAAGAGTAAAGAAGAAAGAAAAAAGTGGATTGTATGTACATTTGATGATGGCTATAAGAGCCTAACTAATGATGCGCTAGAAATATTAAAGAAGCAGGGATTTACAGCAACTGTCTTTGTTTGCACTGGTCTCATCGGAAAGGATAATTCCTGGAATAACAAGGACGCAATCTTACGAGAGCATCTTGACATAAACGCCATTAACCTTCTTATAAAAGAAGGATGGGAGGTGGCATCACATGGCGTTTTCCACAAAAATCTTCTCAAACTAAGTGATGTAGAAATTGAATATGAGCTATTAGAATCAAAGAAAGCTTTGAATCAAATAGTCGGATATTGTGATACATATGCCTATCCTTATGGCGCTTATAACAAATTTATTCGCCGCTGTGTTGAAAAATATTATAAGTACGCATTCACAGTTGACCAAGGTGGAACATCAATGGTTGTTGACAAACATCAGTTAAAGAGATATTCTATTACGGAAATTTATAAAATGCTTAAAAAACAATGAAAAAAATATTGGGAATATTTAGAGGATTTCCAGGATTAGGCCGTGTTGTTTCCGGAGTTTCACTTCTTGAAACGCTGAGGGACGAGTATGGCTGTTGCATTGAAATTATTTCCTATCTCCAAGGTAATCGCTATCTTGAACTAAAAGGATATGAAAACCTGCATGAAGTGGTACCAATGGACTATTGCTCTATTGGGTTACTTCCCACGAATGTTACTGGAGCTTATATTCATGAAAAAATACGATGCTTCCAACCTGACATTGTAATAATAGATGGTGAGCCATTGATAATCCAGGCATTAAAAATCTCATATCCTAAACTAAAGATTGTAGCATTGCTAAACCCTGCAGACATAGAAAATGAACAGAATGATCAGGATGCTATGCGCTATTTTAATGCTATGTATTCTCTTTCCGACTTGGCAATAGTTCATGGGTTAAGAAGTGTTTCAAATACCGGAAACTATAAAAAATTAGTATCTGTGAACACTATTCTGAGAAAGGAAATACTAGATGTCAATATCAATAGTACAAACAATATATATTGCTTGTTAGGTGGAGGTACAGTTAATGTTGGATATTCCTTTTCTGAATCAACTATTCAAATAGCTAAATTATGCATGGATGCATCTGAGTATCTAAAAGAATACAATATGCATATCGTTTGCTCATCGAAGAATATTTATGATGCTCTCAATGAATTCAAGCATGGGAAAAACACTATACTCCATGATAAAATACTTGATATACATGAGTATTATTCAAAAGCAGGGCTCATTATTACAAGATCTGGAAGGAACACTTTAAGCGAATTGGCATATTTGGGTATACCAGCATTGTCCTTTCTGTCTGGCTGTCAATATAGAAAAGCAGAACAGAAACAAAATCTGGACGCTTTAGAAGTACACAATATCAAACCGATTTCTCTCAGCATTCAGCCAAAAGAATTGGCTGAACAAATCAAAGAAACGGCGAGCACTAAGTGCCAACGAGTTTTTTTTGCTCCAGGAAATCAACAAGCAATACAAGAAATCCAGAATTTATAGTTATGAATATGAAAAAGGTAATGCTATTTGCATATGACGGTACTGGACTCGGACACCTTATGAGGTTAATAAAGATCGCATGGGGACTATCCAAAGAATGCCAAGTGATAGTAGTGTCTGGGCATAAGGCTATGCCTGATATTATACCAGAAGGTATTCAATACTATCTTCTTCCAAATTTCAGCGAGTTACGAGAAGCAAACTGTTACACCAATGAGCAAACTAACAGAATCAGAATAAAAATATTGGAAAAATTGATTCTGGATTTTATGCCAGATGTGTTTGTTACGGATTATCTACCTCTTGGGAAACGTTGCGAACTCGCAAGAATAATTACAGGCTATAACTGCCTTAAATATTTTGTACTTAGAAGTGATATAGGTGGGGATAGACTTACTCATGAGGATGTATTCTCTACAAGAAACATTGCAATTCTCAAGAGGTACTACCATAGGATACTATTAGCTAGCGATCCAGTAGTCACTTCTGCAGAAGTGTACTCATGGCTTCCTACAGAAATTCTTAATAAGATTGTATATATTGGTTGTGTCACGTATCCGGTGTCAGCAAAACAGATAATTGAAACACGTTTTGCATATCTAGCAGGACATACAAAAAAATGGATGGTATGTTCGGCTGGTGGAGGAAGAATAAGTCAAGAGTTCTCTAGGAAATGTATTGAATTGGCTAAAGACAAAAGATTCGCAGATTGGAAGATTGATATTATCCTAGGTAATTATTCACAACTTCAATGGCCATATGGTCAAACAGAAATATACAGTAAAAAGAATGTAACTATTCATAGAAAACTGAAAGATTTATATTTGCTTCATGCTTCTGCAGACTGTGTAATATGTTCTGGAGGCTATAATTCTTTGGTAGAATCTATGCAAGGAAAAGACAAAAACGTATTTGCCTATTCAGTCATGGACTTTGCTGTTGAAGAAGAACAGGTTCATAATATTAGAAATTTCGGGAAATATTATCCAATTACAGAAATTACATCTCTTGAATCAATGGAGGATTTAATCTTCAGTAAGATGTTCTGCTTTCAGCCTAAAAAGAATTTTAGACTTAATCTAAATGGTATTGAAAATGCAAAACGTCTAATAATTCAGGATTTAAACCATTTTTATCAACCTAAGAATATAGCAAAATGAAAATTATACATATGTCTGACTTACATCTTTCAGCAGATGGTGCACTTGTATGGGAAGAGGACTGTAGAAGGAAATTTCTCACTGCAATAAAACAAATAAAAATGATGCGAGATGTAGATGCTATAATCGTATCGGGAGATATATCTAATGATGGTAGTTTGAATTCATATTATTTTGCAGATCGGGTATTCTCAGAGTTAAGTATACCAACCTATTGGTGTGTAGGAAATCATGATAATCTCAGTGTTATGTTTACTACGTTTAAACCAAAATTTTGCCATTTGAGTGATCAAGCACTGTTAGGTGGTTGGAGATTTTACTTTGTAAATTCTGTTGCAAGGGATAATGATGATCCAAACTCTAATCGTTCCAAAGGTATTGTGACGATGAATGTAAGAAACGAACTGGATGGACTGCTGTCGAAGAATCCTGAACCATCAATTGTCGTATTGCACCATCCTTCGTTAGAAATCGGAGGATGGCAAGATAATAAGATACTCAAAGACCGTGAAACATTTAGGGAGATGCTTTGTTGTCATAAGAATGTTAAATTAGTCCTTTCGGGACATGTTCACACATTCTTTGTAAAGAGAGATAAAAATATTCTTTATAGTACAGCTTCAGGCATTGGATTTGCTTTCTCTACAAAACTCCCAAAATATGAAATCAAACAAGGGCAAGAAGGCTTTAGTTGCATTTCTTTAAACAAGAAGGATATTTTTAAAGAAAATATATTATTAGAAGTTAAATGAGAAAAATATTGGTAACAGGAGGAGCTGGGTTCATCGGATCCAATCTTTGTGAAGAACTTGTCAAGAAGGGAAATTATGTAGTTTGCCTTGACAATTTTTCGACAGGACGCATTGAGAATATACAAGGCTTACTTGACAATAATAGATTTAAGTTAATAGAAGGAGATATTAGGAATCTTGATACTTGTCTAAAAGCAGTAAATGGAGTAGATGTAGTTTTTCATGAAGCTGCTTTGGGGAGTATTCCACGAAGTATAGATGACCCTATTACCACTAATGCTGTAAACATTAGTGGTTTCCTGAATATGCTTGTAGCAGCAAAAAACGCAAAAATAGACAGGTTTATATTTGCTGCAAGTAGTTCTGCATATGGCGACAACGAAACCATTCCGAAAGTAGAAGACACTATAGGCAAACCACTTTCTCCATATGCACTTACAAAATATGTTGATGAATTGTATGCACACGTTTTCTCAATTACTTATGGGTTAAAGTATATAGGCATAAGATACTTTAATGTATTTGGACGCCGTCAGGACCCTAATAGTGCATATGCTGCAGTTATACCTTTGTTCATAAAAAAAATATTAAAACATGAACAGCCAATAATAAATGGAGACGGAAGTAACAGCCGTGATTTTACTTACATAGACAATATAATTCATATCAATATGTTGGCATTGGAGACGCTATCCCCCAAAGCCTTTAACCAAATTTACAATGGTGCAGGAGGTGAAAATACTTCAGTTTTAGAGTTGGAACAACTGATAACAAAAAACTTATCAGCATATGATAATTGTATAGATTGCATTGTACCAATATTTGGTCCAAATAGAATCGGAGATATAAAGCACTCTAAGGCAAGCATATCAAAGGCAAAAGAACTACTTGGCTATACCCCAGTTTGTACATTTGAAGATGGACTCAAGAAGACTATATACTGGTATTTGACTAATCTAAAAGAATAAATATAATCAGAAGCCAATATTGTAATCATTGATAAAAATGACGAATTAAATTATAATGACATGAACATAGCAGATCAAATACGTTTAAAACTCCAATTGAAGGAGAACTCCGAAGTGGAGTATAAGTCAGCCGCAGGCGGATTCCCAAAAGCTGAATTTTGGCGATCTTTCTCAGCCTTGGCAAATACCAATGGCGGAACGATAGTGTTAGGAGTGAAAGAAAAGAATCATAAGTTTATACCAGATGGTCTTTCTGAGGAGCTTGTTGCAAAATACAGAAAACAGTTTTGGGATGATGCACACAATAAATCATGCGTGAACATTCCACTGCTAGTAGAGAGCGATATAGAAGAAATAAAGACTGACGGAGGGCAATACTTACTTGCCTTTAGAATTCCTCGTGCACAATATAACTTGCGCCCCATTCACCTTACACTTACTCCGTTTGGACATACTTATAAGCGCAGGAACGAGGGTGATTATCTCTGTACAGATGATGAAATAAAGCAGATGTACTCGGATGCCAACAATATGAGGGCATCTGCTGATTCTCGAATCCTACGAGGTTATTCCATTAATGACATTGATATGCTGACTCTTCACCAGTATCGCCGTGCATATGATATCAAACACGAAAACCACCCTTGGACAGAGGTTGACGACAAACAGTTCTTGGAAAATATAGGTGCCTATCGTAAGGATAGAGCTACATCAACCGAAGGATTTACGGTTGCAGGAATGCTGATGTTTGGCAAAAGTAACAGTATTACAGATCCAGAATGTTGCCAAGAGTTCTTTCCAGACTATCGTGAACATTTAAGTGATGACTCTCGGATACGTTGGACAAATCGTATATATCCAGACGGAACTTGGGAAGCCAACCTTTACCAGTTCTTCACTCGTGTTTTGCCTTTGTTACAACATGCATTACCAGTGCCATTTAGCCTTGACAATAATCAAATAAGAAATAATACCACTAGCGCTCATGTGGCCCTGCGTGAGGCTTTAGCCAACAGCTTGATTCATGCTGCATATACAGTGAGAGGTAATATTGTTATCGACAGATACTTTGACCGGATTATCTTATCAAATCCTGGAACTATGCTTATCAGCATGGAAGAATACTACGAAGGAGGACATAGCGTGTGCAGAAATCCTATTATCCAAAAGATGTTTGTATTCTTGGGAATTGGTGAAAAAGGTGGTACAGGTGCCGATGTTATTGCAAAAGGATGGAAGGATAATGGTTGGAGCATACCGACTGTTGAAGAAAAGAGTTATCCGGACAGAATAGAAACTTGCCTTAAACTGGAAAGAAACATCAATGACACTACGGAAACTTCTACGATCACTACGGAAACAACTACGAAAACACCCTCTGTGACTACGGAAACTCCTGCCGATACTCCGGAAACTATTATAAAAATAATCAGCAATAATCCAAAGGTCACGGCAAAAGAGATTGCAACCGTATGTGGCATAACAGAAGATGGGGTAGCCTATCATATCAAGAAATTAAAGCAAAGAGGACGGTTAATTCGCATCGGAGGCTCACGTAATGGAGGCGAGTGGAAGGTAGTTGAATAATTCTTTCTAATGGTTTTAATGAAAGCTATCGGCTAACCTCGTCTTGAATATTCTCTGAAAATCTTGTAGAAATCTTCAAAAAACTACAAGATTTTCGGAGATATTCAAAGAATTTTAGAAGAACTTTCGAGAATTTTAAAGAGACATTACAAAATTCCTTTCTCTCGTAGCCTCTGTGGCACGAAGTCAGCCAAGTCTTTCGAATAATCATTATCAAACTCATATATATGAGTCAAAAAGTCGGTTGTTGATAAAATCCACTTTTAGAGTGGAAATCTTTGTGTTTAGGACGCTTTATGACATTTGACAATGCTTGTTGAATTTGTGATATAGCACTATCGCCACATGTGTTAAAGCTTAAAGGAATTTGCAATTATGACGTTACTAAAGAGTTTATCGGATTCATGCAGTGCATTTTTACGTAAAATAGGGAAAATCAAGACAAAGGGGAGGGCAGAGTTGCTCTTTCCTACAACTGGTATCATTGGAGCAATCGCTGGCGATTGCTTCGGGGCTGCGTATGAATTTCATCCAGTGAAGCATGGGGACTTCGATATATACAAAGAGCCTCGTTTTACGGATGATACGGTTATGAGCTTGGCTGTTGCAAAATGGCTGACGATTGATCCTGAACATACTCATGAGAAGCTCGTGGTGTGCATGAAAGAATTGGGACGGAAGTATATGTTTGTTGGCTATGGGAAGAAGTTCTTGCGGTGGATTATTAGTAGAAAAACGGAACCGTATAACAGCTATGGCAACGGTTCTGCCATGCGAGTAAGCCCATGTGGCTTTTATGCCAAGACATTGGATGAGGCTTTACAGCTTGCTAAGATTTCTGCAGAGGTGACTCATAACCATCCTGAAGGGATAAAGGGGGCGCAGGCTATAGCTGCTTGTATCTTCCTGGCTCGTCAAGGAAAAGACAAGAAGCAAATATGCGATTACGTTGAGGCTCATTTTGAAGGGTACAATCTTCACCGTACTCTTGTAGAAATACGTCCCGATTATGGATTTAGGGTTAGTTGTCAGTCGAGTGTTCCTGAATCTATCATCTCATATCTCGAAGCAGATAGTTATACTTCTGCTATCCGTAATGCCATCTCTCTTGGTGGTGATGCAGATACTATGGCGTGTATGGCTGGAGGAATAGCTGTTGCTACAAGAGGGATGGAAATGCCAAAAGAACTGGCTTGTTGTGTATATAATAATGTGCTTGATGATAATCTTCGTCAGATACTTGATGAGTTTAATTTGTATCTGAAGGAGCATAAAAGGGAATAAGTGTTGTCGTTAAAAAGTGAAGTTGTGTAATCGGTACAGCACTATTGCCAGATAGGGATGACTTTACGATTGGTTGGTTGTATGAATAGAAAAAATATGGGAAATGAATTTATAAAAGAACGATTCCTCGGTACCATCTTCGGGCAAGCTGTAGGAGATGCCTTGGGACTGAGCACGGAGTTTATGTCCAAGCAAGAAGTGGATTGTTTTTATCCTAATGGGATAGAGGACTATTCACAAATCGTGCAGGATGATCATCGTCGTCGTTGGCAAAGAGGCGACTGGACAGATGATACCGATATGATGCTATGCATCTTAGATTCCTTTGTGGCTTGTCAAAAGGTAGATATTCTTGATATTGCCAGAAGGTTTAAGGAATGGATGATGAACGGAGGCATGGGAATTGGCCGGCATACCTATAATGTAATGGCTCTTGGCGACTATACTTCGAATCCACAGAAGGCTGCAGAGATTATCTGGAAGATGGGAAAGAAAAAAGCTGCAGCTAATGGGGCTGTCATGAGAACTTCGGTGGTAGGGCTTATGAAGGACAATGTGACTAGTAATGCTGAGGATATCTGTAAGCTAACTCATTATGATCCTCGCTGTGTGGGCTCTTGCGTTATCGTTTCTTCTATCATACATGCTCTTGTCTTTGAAGACAGAATATTGGATTATGAAGAGGTGATTGGCATTGCCAAACAATATGATGAACGAATCGTTCCATTTGTTGACTTGGCATATCATGAAGGTCTGGATTCTTTGTGTCTGGATGATGAAAAGAGTATGGGATATACGCTCAGAACTTTAGGGGCTGCCCTATGGGCTTATTGGCATGCAACCTCGTATAAAGAGGGTATCCTGAAGATTGTTTTATCAGGAGGAGATGCGGATACCAATGCAGCAGTAGCAGGAGCTATCCTGGGTGCTAAATTTGGAATAAACCAAATTCCTGAAGAATGGAAAGATGGTCTTCTCTATGCTTCTATACTCCATGACAAGGTGCGGGATCTCTACTTTTATAATCATCGTCATTCCCGAAAAGTGTCATTAATGACAAAAAACGGGAATGTTTAATAGATTTAAACTTTTGGCTTGTTCTTTAGAAATCCATGTGTATGCTTTTGTTTCAAAAAGCGCGGAATCCTGCTGGCATCACTGCCAGCAGGATTCTACGCTTTCCCTATTAATTTCTTAAATATGTCGTCTGCAAAATGAGCTCAATTGATCTCTACAGAACTCTCTTGTGATTTCTTGTTCAGCATTTGCCTGCTGTTTAGTCTCTGTAGCCTCCTGCTGTTGACTAATAATTCATTCCGAATGTCCAGAGAGGAATGATATTGCCGAAACCGGTTTCAATATCATCTTTTACGATATATCCCTCTTCTGCCTCGGTTATCTGCTTCTGACCTTTCTTCTTGCCACCTATCTCAAAGGTCTTGCCGTCTATCAGAAAATCAGAGATGGGAGAATTGTAAACGGTATGGTTCACTCTCATCTGATTAAAGAAAAAGGTCTCACGTTGATTTCCTATATCGGGAGTTTCAGATGTGAGGGCGAAAGAGAGGTTTGTATTGTCGAGATATACTTTTTCACCTTCAATTTCCTCGATATGGTTACTGTGTAGTTGGCATATTGGGGAATGTCGTTTTCCAACGTCATGCTTACTACCTGGTTTAAGCGCATCTTATAGCCCTCGTCTTCATAAAAAGGATAGTACCCCTGGCGCAGATATTCGTTGAAGAGGGATAGGGGATGGTCTATCTCTATCGGCAACTCTACCTCATGATTAACGATTTGCTCCAATGTGTAGGCTGGTAGGTCGATTCCGAGTTTCATGCCAATATATTCTCTAAACGACAGACATTTGAATGCTTTTTAGCATTTTTGGTGCAAATATACGAAATTTGTGGTAAATTCCCTACAAAAATACGAGAAATTTGTGGTAAAAACACCACAAATTTCTCTATTTGGCTTATAGCAGCTCTCTTGCTATCCAGGCACAGGCTTCGGCATCAGCCAGGGCATTGTGGTGCTGGGTGAGGTCGTAACCGCAATAGGCGGCTACGGTCTGGAGCTGATGGTTGGGGAGGAGAGTGCCCAGCTTTCTTCGGGAGGCACGGCAGGTGCAGTGGAATTCGTAGTCGGGATATTCCATCTGATACATCTGGAATACTGCCTTCAGGCATCCTTCATCGAAGGGGGCGTTGTGGGCTACCAGGGGCAGACCTTCTATCTTGGGCGCAATCTCTGCCCAGACTTTCGGGAAGACATCTGCATTCATCGTGTCTTCCAGGGTTAGACCGTGAACCCGGGTGTTCCAATAAGAGTAATACTCCGGCTCGGGCTTGATGAGGCTGTAGTAGCTGTCTGCTATTTCACCATCCCTCACTATCACAATGCCCACCGAGCAGACGCTTGTACGCTGCTGGTTGGCCGTTTCGAAATCTATCGCTGCAAAATCTTTCATCGAATTAAGTATCTATGTTTTTATTTTAGGTACAAAGATACTATTTTTTAGGCTCAATCATCTTAAAAGTATAAGATTTAAGAAAGTTTTAGGATGAATTGTCTTAAAAGTCCTCAAATTCCGGAAGTTTTAGGCTCAACCATCCTAAACCTTTTCTCCTATCCCCATATCTAGGTATTTTCCCGAAACCATCATTTTTAGGTATTGCAGATAAAGGGAAAAGGATGTAACTTTGCACCCGAAAATAAAATGTAACTAAAAGAGATTAAGGACAAATGAAAACAACTATCGTAATTTATGGCTCTTCCACTGGCTCATGCCAGTCGATTGCCGAAACCATCGCCTCTAAGTTGGGCGTGGAAGCTGTAGATGTAGCTAACATCGATGATGCTACTATCGCAAGTCATGAGAATCTCATTCTCGGTACTTCTACATGGGGTGCCGGCGAGATGCAGGATGACTGGTATGACGGCGTGAAGACGCTGAAGAGTGCCGGCTTGGCTGGCAAGACTGTTGCCCTGTTTGGTTGTGGCGACAGCGAGTCTTACCCTGATACATTCTGCGGTGGCATGAAGGAACTCTATGATGCCGCTGTTGAGGCTGGTGCTACCGTATTGCCTGGTGTTTCTACAGATGGATACACCTATGATGACAGTGAGGCTGTTGAGGACGGCAAGTTCCTGGGACTCGCACTCGACGAGGTGAACGAGGACGACAAGACAGAGGTGCGTATCGATGCCTGGATTGAGGCCATCAAACCAGCGTTATAATTTAAGAAAAATATTTTTCAAGAATTGGAGAATGACGGAATTCTCTGATTCTTGATTTAAACACAATTAATTCGGATAGTATGCAGCAGGAAATCGCAACACCAGTAGATTTGAAGGTTCTGATGAATCATATATATGAATATAAGAAGGGCGTGCGCCGTCTGGTGCTCTACACCTTCAACAGGAAATATGAGTCTTTTGCCATAACAAGATTAGAGCGTCAGAACATTGATTACATCATCCAGCCGGTTGGCAACGACCGTCTGAATCTCTTCTTTGGTAAGAAGGAATGCCTGGATGCTATCCGCATGATTGTTACCAAACCCTTATGCCAGCTTACACCGGAGGAGGATTTCATTCTGGGTGCCATGCTGGGATATGACATCTGTGCCCAATGTGAACGCTATTGTGAGCGTAAGAAGAAAGTTTGCTAGATTTCTTTCATCTTCGAATATTTTAATGTTAACAAAGAAAGAGCGTGATAGCCTCATTTGGCAATCACGCTCTTTTGATGTATAAGATGATTTTTCGGAATAATTCCTTTTCTTACTTCTTCATCATTTCCTCTACGGCTCTGATGAGCTGAGTGTCATGACCGGTGATGTAATCCTCTGGAGAATTATACACCTCGACGTCTGGATAGAGGGTGGTGTTCTCGCCGAAGGTGCCACGCATGTCACGGCAACCTACCTGAGGAATACCGAATACCAGGCTGCGGTCCATCATGGTCTCCCACCATACGGCAGTCATTGTACCTGCTACCGGTGCACCAATCAGCTTGCCGATGCCCAACTCCTTATATACCCATGGGAAACCATGACCGTTGCTGTAGTCGTCCTCGCAAATCAATACGCAGGATGGCTTGGTCCACTTGTTGAATGGATCCTTGCCCACAACCTTTCCATGAGGCACAAACTCCTGATACTGCTTGCCGCTGAGCAAGGTGCAGAGGTCATCGTGCAACCAGCCACCACCATTGTGGCGCTCATCCACGATTACGGCATCCTTGTTGCGATTCTTGTCGCTCAAGAGTTCACTATATACGGTGCGGAAGCTCTCGCTGTTCATTGCCTTTACGTGAACATAGGCTATTCTGCCCTTTGATACACTATCCACGATGGCACGGTTTCTATCCACCCAGCGCTTGTAGAGAAGCTCCTGCTGATCACCTTGCGAAATCGCTTTGATGGTGAGGTCGAAAGTCTTTCCCTTGGTGTTCTTGATGGTGAGGCGCACGTTCTTGCCTGCCTTTCCATCGAGCAATGCGTTGTAATCTTTACCCGCCTTGATAGCCTCTCCATCGATCTTCTCGATGATGCAGCCGGCAGTAACCTCGTTCTTCTTCACGGCGAATGGACCACGCTTGATGACTTCCTGAATCTTCAGACCGTCACCCTCGTAGTTCGGATCGAAGAAGGCACCGAGAGCTGCGGTAGAAAGAGAAGCGCCACTGGCATAATAACGGCAACCGGTATGGCTGGCATTCAGCTCACCCAGCATCTCGCTCAACATCTCAGCGAAGTCGAAGTTATTATTGATATAAGGTAAGAACTTCTCATACACCTTGCGGTAGTACTCCCAATCCACACCCTGCATCTTTGGATCATAGAACTTGTCAGCTACCTGGCGCCATACATGGTCGAAGAGATACTGGCGCTCCTCGGCAGGCTTGTAGTTGAATGGAGCCTCGAAGGCGATGTTGGTAGTAGCCTTGCTGCCCAGATCAATCTTCTTGATGCTGCTGCCATTGCAGAGGAAGAGGTTCTTGATATCCTTGTCGGCAACGAAGCCACCGCCACCGATACCCTTCATCATCAGGGTAGTGCTGCCTTCCTTCAGGTCGTGGCACCAGAGGTCGTAGCCACCTTCAAAGGCAGCCTGGTAATAAACCTTCTCTCCCTTGCTGTCGATGATGGCATCACCCATATTGGATGAGTTGACGGTAAGACGGACCACACGGTCACGGCAGTTCTCGAAGTCGAGTTCGAGAGGTTTCACCTTATCTACCTCAATCTTTCCGGTCTTCTCCTCTTTCTTCTTCTTGTTTTCCTTCTTCTTCTCCTCCTTCTCGTCAGCCTTCTTCTCCTTCTCGTCCTTGTTGGCCTCGGCTAATTCGAGTTCCTCCTTAGACATGCGGAAGCGGTCGTAGGCTTCGAGGTCGAGGAACATGAGATAGGCATCATATTCTGCACCCCATGAACCGTGACTGCGATAACCGGCACGGTCGCTCTCGAAGAGAATAGCCTTTCCTCCGAGTACCCACTTGCCATTGCTGTCGCTGTAACCGCTGTCGGTAATATTGTGAACTTCCTTTCCATCAGCCTTTACTACGGCGATATCTGTATTGTTCCATCCGCCATTACCGATGTAGCTGCACATGAGCCACTTGCTGTCTGGGCTCCATTCAAACCAGATGTCGCCATCAGAGTAAGAATAGTTGTACTTGCCATCGAGCACGGTATGCACTTCCTTCGACTTCAGGTTGATGATGCGGAGGGTAGCACGATCCTCATAGAAAGCCACCTCCTTGCCATCAGGACTGTAGGCTGGATACTGAGAAGTAATATTGGTCTTGGTGAGCTGCTCCTCTTCTATCTCAGAGCAGTAAGTAAAGTTCTTTTCCTTCTCGTTCTTGATCTTAGCCTGGAAAATCTGCCATACGCCATTGCGCTCAGATGCATAGACCAGACTTCTGCCATCAGGAGCAAAGTTCAGGTTGCGCTCCTGCTGAGGAGTATCGGTGATTCGCTTGGTAGTCTTGTATTCTGTAGAGGTAACATATACATCACCGTGCATCACGAAAGCCACCTCCTTGGCATCTGGAGAAAGGGCAATCTCGGTAGCACCCCAAGACTGCACCTTGCGGATGAGGTTTGGTTCATCGTTGTCTGTAGTGATGGAGATGCTGACCTTCTGAGGCTGTGCACCTTCCTTTACGGTATAGATTTCGCCATCGAAACCATAGCAGAGCAAACCGTCGTTAGAAGAAGTGAGGAAACGGATAGGATTCTTCTTCTGCTGGGTAATCTGGGTATCCTTTCCGCTTGCGATGTTGCGGCGGTAGATATTGAAGGAACCATCCTGTTCGCTGAGATAGTAGAAGCTCTGGTTGTCGGCAGCCCATACCGGGTTGCGGTCCTCGCCCTTGAAGGTAGTAAGCTTCTGGTACTTTCCATTGTCGAGCATCCAGATATCTCGGGTGATAGGAGAAGTATGGTGCTTGCGCCATGCATCCTCATAACCCTTCTTGTCGTGATAGAGCACCTGACCGTTCTTGTTGATGCTGATGTTCTCCATCGGAAGAACGGAATACAACTTAGGACGACCGCCCTCAGTGCTTACCTCGTAAACCTGTGAAAATTCATTAGCAGCAAAGAGATTGCTCTGGGCTGTAGGCATGATGTTGGCAGAGAAGAGTACATGGTCGTTGTCCTTGAAGGCGATTGGAGTCTCCTTGCCGCTGTGAGTGGTGAGTCGGGTTGGCGCACCGCCCTTGGCAGAGATGACGTAAACATCCAGACTGCCTTCTCGGTTGGAAGTAAAGGCAATCTTCTTGCCGTCAGGGCTCCAGATAGGCTGGGAGTCGTAAGCAGCATGGGTCGTCAACTGGCGTGCCTCGCCACCATTGGCTGGAACGCAATAGAGATCGCCCTTATAGGCAAAGGCGATGGTAGAGCCATCCGGTGAGATGGCAGGGTAGCGCATCCACAGCGGACCCTGCTGGGCCTGGGATGCCAGAGATGCTGCCAGAAGAGCAGCACTAAGAATCAGTTTCTTCATTATTATAAAGTTTCTGTTTGATTTATGTTGCAAAGTTACGGCTTTTATGTGAAACTACCAAACTAAACTCCGTAAAACCACGAAAAGACTACTCATTTATTAGGATATGGGAATCTGGACCTATCAATCTGATACCAACTTCTAAGTATAAAAAATGTGAAAATCACAATTTCTCGGTATTGTGCAATTTCTAAATAACCCCTACCTTTGCAGCCCGATAAAAGGAATAGATATAAAAAAAGGAATAGATATGAGAAAAGGATTAGGAAAAATCAGAAAGATTAAAAAGAAACACATCTTCCTGGCCTTATTGGCCGTGATCGTTCTGGGAGGTCTGGCGAAGGCTTACTCTGCCTGGGTGGGTACTACCCGCATCGCTTTCCTCAACTATCAGGCTATTGCGCTGGGACAGATTTCGCATGCCAACGACAATGCGATGATCAAACTGAGTGAGATTACCACCGATGATTTCGATCATCTGGATGATTACGATATGATTATCGTGAATGGTATGGGACTCCGAATCGACGAGAACCAGCGCAAGCAGTTGGAAGAGGCTTCCTACAAGGTGCCAACCCTGACTCATGCAGCTACCAACCCAGCCAACAATATCGTATCAGTAGATAATTTCGATGCCGATTATCTGATGCAGTATATCGAGAATGGCGGCAAGAAGAACTATCAGAGTATGCTCGCTTACATCCGTAAGTTTATCGACGGAAAGAAGTTCATGGCTCCAGAGCCGGAACGTGTAAATGAGCGACCAGACTATCTTCTGACTCATTTCGACCCGAAGGATGAAAAGGGCGATGAGCTGGGTTTCAACAGCGTCCGCGAGTACAATGCCTTCCTGGCAAAGAACGGTTTATATAAAGAAGGTGCTCCTACCATCATGCTTACTGGTTTTATGGGTGCGGCTCCTGATATGGAAAAAGCTTTCGAGAAGAAGGGATTCATGGTGTATCGCATCAATAAGCTTCAGAGCTTTATCGCCGGTCATCATGCCGACAGCATCCAGGCGAATGCCGTAGTGAATATGGCGCATGGCAGACTGGGCGATTACTTCGTAGAGTTCCTGAAGCAGAAGAATATTCCTCTGTTCTCACCTCTTAATATCAACCGCTTGACCACCGAGTGGGAGAACGACAAGCAGGGAATGAACGGCGGCTTCATGTCGCAGAGCATCGTGACTCCGGAGATTGATGGTGCCATCCGTCCATACGTGGTTTTCGGACAGCGCATCAACAAGGAGGGCTTGCAGGAGGTTTACGGCATCCCTGACAGAATGGAGAGTTTCGTGGAGAGCGTGCAGGGCTATGTGAATCTGAAGAACAAGAAGAACAGCAGCAAGCGTATCGCCATCTTCTACTTCAAGGGCCCGGGTCAGAATGCTCTCACCGCTTCGGGAATGGAAGTGGTTCCATCGCTCTACAATCTTCTGGTTCGCTTGAAGAATGAAGGATACAATGTAGGCAAGTTGCCAGCCAATCCTCAGGAACTGGCAAAGATGATTCAGGCTCAGGGTGCTGTCTTCGGAACCTATGCCGAGGGTGCCTATACCCAGTTCCTGAAGTCAGGACATCCTGCCCTGGTTACCGCCCAGCAGTTTGCCGGATGGACCCAGAAGGCTTTGTCTAAGAAGATGATCAAGGAGATGAATCAGCTCTATGGTTCCTTCCCAGGCAAATATATGGCTACCGATGATGGTAAGTTGGCGGTGGCAAGACTGCAGTTTGGCAATGTGGCTCTGCTTCCACAGGTGATGGCAGGTGTGGGAGGCGACTCCTTCAAGATTGTGCATGGCACCGACCAGGCACCACCTTACACCTATGTTGCCTCTTATCTCTGGGCTCGTTATGGTTTCAGTGCCGATGCACTTATCCATTTCGGAACCCATGGTTCGCTGGAATATACCCCGAGAAAGCAGGTGGCACTCGGCAGCAACGACTGGAGTGACCGATTGATTGGTGTGGTTCCACATCTTTATATATATACCATCGGCAATGTGGGCGAGGCGATGATTGCCAAGCGCCGCACCTATGCCCAGACCCAGAGCTATCTCACTCCTCCTTTCAAGGAGAGCGAATTGCGACAGACCTATAAGCAGTTGAGCGATGCCATCCAGTCATACGAGAAGAAGGCATCTGCCGAACAGTCGCTGAAGGTGAAGGCGCTGACCGTGAAGATGGGAATCGCCCGTGAACTGGGGCTCGATGCCAAGCAGATGAACAAGCCTTATTCTGCAGATGAAATCGCGAGAGTAGAGAACTTTGCAGAAGAGTTGGCAAACGAGAAGATTACCGGTAAACTCTATACTCTGGGTGTGCCATACGATAACGATGATGTCCGCACCAGTGTCTATGCGATGGCTACCGATCCTATTGCCTACGGAATGCTGGCAGTAGATAAGCTGAAAGGTCGTGCCCAGGAGGGGGTGGAGAAGCACAAGCAGCTTTTCGACCGTCTCTATCTGAGCAAGGCACGCAACACTGTGACCCAGCTTCTGGGTTCCGCTTCGGTTTCAGATGAATACATCTGCCGTTATGTAGGAATCACTCCTGCCGAACTCCAGATGGCTCGCAAGGTTGAAGCGATGCAGGCAGCTCCGGATCCTATCCAGATGATGATGCAGATGGCAGACCAGATGGGTGGAGCGAAGGAGGCGAAGCCAAAGAAGGTAGATCACCGTACGGTAAGTGAGCTCCGTGCTGCCAAGGTTTCTCACAAGAAGAAGATTCCGCAGATGAGTCGTGAGGCTTTCGAGAAGATGGAGCAGACCGGTCACTTCCCTGACAAAATGATGGAAGCCATCAAGAAGGGACAGAAATGGTATCAGGAGGATTTGAAGAAGGCGAAGATGGCGAAAGCCGGCAAGGGCAAAGCATCTCAGAAATCTTCTAAAGATAAGGGTATGATGATGTCGAAAGCACCTAAATATACCCGTCAACAGATTCATCTGGCTCAGGCGATTACTACCGTAGAGCATGCCTTGCAGAATGTAGGCAAGTATTCGGAGGCGCTCCGTCAGAGTCCGCTCAACGAGATGTCTTCTCTGATGAATGCCCTGAATGGCGGCTTTACCGCTCCATCTCCTGGTGGTGATTTGATTGTGAATCCGAACACCCTGCCTACCGGTAGAAATCTCTTCTCCATCAATGTGGAGAATACACCTTCGGAGGATGCCTGGGAGAAGGCGAAGGAACTTTGCGACAATACCATCAAGATGTATTGCGAGCGACATAAGGGTGAATATCCTCGTAAGGTGAGCTACACACTCTGGAGCAGCGAGTTTATCGAAACAGAAGGTGCTACCATCGCTCAGATTCTCTATATGCTCGGTGTAGAACCGGTAAGAGATGCCTTCGGTCGTGTTACCGATCTGCGTCTCATCCCATCCAAGCAGTTGGGCCGTCCTCGTATCGATGTCGTGGTTCAGACTTCCGGTCAGCTCCGCGACCTGGCAGCATCCCGTCTCTTCCTCATCAACAAGGCGATAGAGATGGCGGCAAATGCCAAGGGTGACAAGTACGACAACCTGGTGAAAGCCGGTGTTACCGAATCGGAACGGGTACTCGTAGAGAAAGGCATGTCGCCAAAGGAGGCCCGCGAGGTAAGTATGTATCGTGTCTTTGGTGGCGTAAACGGCAACTATGGCACCGGCATCCAGGAGATGGTAACCGCAGGCGACCGTTGGGATAAGGAGAGCCAGATTGCCGAGGTCTATATGAACAATATGGGTGCCTACTACGGTGATGAGAAGAACTGGGAGACCGTTCGCAAGGCTGCTTTCGAGGCAGCGCTGACCCGTACTGATGTGGTAGTTCAGCCACGACAGAGCAACACCTGGGGCGCTTTGAGTCTCGACCACGTATATGAGTTTATGGGAGGTATGAACCTCGCAGTCCGTAACGTAACCGGAAAGGATCCGGATGCTTATCTCGCCGACTATCGCAACCATAGCAATATGAGAATGCAGGAGGTGAAGGAGGCTATCGGCATCGAGGGCAGAACCACCATCTTCAATCCTGCCTATATCAAGGAGAAGATGAAGGGTGGAGCCAGCAGCGCCAGCACATTCGCCGAAATCGTAACCAATACCTACGGCTGGAATGTGATGAAGCCAAAGGCAATCGACAAGGAGATGTGGGACGAGATCTATAATGTATATGTCAAGGACAAGTACAATCTCGGCACCAAGGAGTTCTTCGACAAGCAGAATCCGGCAGCGCTGATGGAGATGACCGCCGTGATGATGGAGAGTGCCCGCAAGGGAATGTGGAAGGCTACTCCTCAGCAGCTCAAGGACATTGCCAAGCTTCATACCGAGACCGTGAACAAGTATAAGCCTTCATGCTCCGGTTTCGTTTGCGACAATGCCAAGCTCCGCAACTATATCGCCAGCAAGACCGATGCTGCTTCTGCCAAGGAATATCAGCAGAATGTAGAGCAGATCCGCGATGCTGAGGCTGCGAAGAACAGCAGCGACAAGGGTATGGTGATGAAGAAGGAGACGCTGAATGAGGATGCTCAGAAGACCACCACTGTGGTGAGCGGCATCGTTGTAGGTGTCATCGTCATCGTAGCATTCGTGATGTTGGCTATCCTGATTCGACGGAGAAGAAAGAATATGGTAGAATAGTAAAGGGGGGATAACATATCCCCCTCAAACTAAACATTTATAAATAGTGGAGACATTAGTTTTAGTAATGATGATATTGGTTTGCTTCAGTTTTGTGCTGAAGCAGACCTTCCACGGAGTGAAGGAGATTATGATCATCTCGGTGCTCGTAGCTTTCTTCGTGGGAATGACCTGGCCATTCGCCATCGAGCAGTCGAAGACGCAGATTGCGTCCTGGATAGCCGACCAGAAGCTGATGCTCGATATGGCGGTGCTGCTGAGTATCGACGTGGCACTCACGATGCTTTTCTGTGTGCACCACGTAGATCTGAAGACTTCGGAACATGTGAGTCGCCGCAAATGGATGTTCTTCATCTTCCTGAAGTACTTCCCAGGTTTGCTGGTTTTCCCAGTGCTTTTCAGTGTTCTGGTGATGACCATCTTCCTGCTTCCTGGCGTATCGTTCCAGGTAGTAGCATGGGTGCTTGCCGTAGTGCTGCTGGTCTTGACTCCGGTATTCACCTACGGTTTGAGATGGCTTTTGCCGGAGCGACCAATCCGCTTGGAACTGCTTTTCCTGGTAGAGGTGCTGCTCGGATTGATGGGCATCATCGGTACGGTGAATGGCAGGACAGCCGTGGCAGGCTTCAACAGTTTCGATGCCCTCTCGCTTCTCGGCGTCATCGCCATCGTCATCGTAGGAATGGCGATAGGATGGGCAATTTACAATTATCAAATTAAAAAATATAGAGTATAATGAATTACATATCAGACGTATTGTTTTGGATTTCTACAGGCATGCTGGTTCCTGTGATTATTTTGTTGATTTTCTTCTTCCTCAGAGCCTTGCTGCTCCTCGGAGGTTTCTTCGGACAGTATCTTGTAAAGCGCAAGTCGGGTGCGGAGATTCGTGAACAGATGAACACCCTGACGCTCGATAACATCGATACCCTGAGCGAACGCTTGCCAAAGAACAAGCAGGCTGTCATCGTTTCCTATATGAAGAAACTCGTGGACAACCGCCAGAGCAAGGCGCAGGTAAACCGCATCCTCGACCAGTATGCCCAGTTTGTTGAGAAGGATCTTTCTCTCCCTTCTACACTTCTGAAGATGGGTCCGATGCTCGGACTGATGGGTACCTTGATTCCGATGGGTCCTGCCCTGGTTGGTCTTTCTACCGGTGATATTGCTTCGATGGCTTACAATATGCAGGTGGCTTTCGCTACCACCGTAGTGGGATTGTTCTCTGCAGCCATCGGTTTTGTAACCAAGCAGACCAAGAACCGCTGGTACACCGAGGATATGAGTAACCTCGAGTTTATAGCAGACCTGATTGATGAGAAAAAGTAACTCCTTAACATCTTGAAAAGAATATGAGACAAAGACGTAGAAGTCGTCTCTCGCATGATGGCGAGGATGATGATCCGATGAGCGTAGTGAGCAACCTCTTCGATGTGGCGATGGTATTTGCCCTCGCCCTGATGGTGGCACTCGTTTCGCGCTATAATATGACGGAAATGTTCAGCAAGGATAACTTCACGATGGTGAAGAACCCTGGCAAGGAGAATATGGAAATCATTACCAAGGATGGACAGAAGATCAATCGCTATACTCCTTCTGAAGACCAGAGCAATAAATCTGGCAACAAAGGAAAGAAGGTGGGCATCGCTTACCAGCTGGAGAATGGCGAAATCATCTATGTTCCGGAAGATAAATAATCGGGGATTGCAAATCCCCTTTAACAGGGAACGGGGATTGCAAATCCCCTCAAACAGAAAATATTATTGTAACTAAATAAAAAAAGAAAAGAAAAATGAAAAAGTTTAAGACAATGATGGCCATGATGTTGGCTTTGGTTTCTATGTGTGTAGCATTCAGCTCTTGCAGCAGTGATGATGATGATACAGTGGCAGCTGCCAAGGAGATTGCTGGTACATACACCAGCAGCCTGGATATGACCGTAATGGGTCAGGCTTCTACATACGAGAATCTTACCATGAAGATTGAGGCGGTAGATGATGCTACAGTCAAGGTTACATTGCCAGCTTGCGGAGAGGGTATGATGGCTCTTCCTGCTCTGGAGGTTCCTGCTGTAAAGGTTTCCGGTTCTAACGGTGCTTATGCATTCGCTCAGGAGAACTATGCAGGTACTATTACCGTGAATGGTGCAGAGAAGAAGTACACTGTTACTTTGCAGGGTACATTGAAGGACAAAACCCTGACCGTCAACTATTCTGTGCAGTATGGCAAGATGCCTATGCCAATGATTGGTAAGTTTGTTTGTACAAAATAAGAAGATTGTTTCAGGATAAGCTTTGATATAACTCGATGAAACAAAAGATATTCGCACTATTCCTAATCCTTTGCGGATTGTGCCTGAATCTGAAAGCCGAAACCCAGGGCGATGTCGTGGGTAGGGTGCTCGATGATTCGGGCGCACCTCTGGCGGGTGCTACCGTCCAGATGGTGAATGCCAAGGGAGGAGTAACCACTGATGAAGACGGATATTTCCGTATTCCTTACAGCAAGGATGGAGCGGTGAGAGTGAAGGTGAGCTTTGTGGGCTATCAGACTCAGACTTTCGTACTGAAAGCGGATGAGAGAAAAGGTGAGCAGCATGTGCTTCGCCTTCAACCGGATGCTACAGCCCTCGATCAGGTGGTAGTTACCGCAACCCGAACTCCGAAGGCGCTGAAGGATGCTCCTGTGGTAACCCGTCTGATTACCGCCAATGATATCAAGATAGCTGATGCTACCAATATCCAGGACCTCCTCACCGAGCAGATGCCGGGTCTGGAATTTGGCTATGCCATGAATCAGGAGACTTCTCTCAATATGAATGGTTTCGGTGGAAATGCCGTGCTCTTCCTCGTAGATGGCGAGCGGTTGGCTGGCGAAACCATGGATAACGTAGATTACAGCAGATTGAATCTGGATAATGTGGGACGTATCGAGATTGTGAAGGGTGCAGCTTCGGCACTCTATGGCGCCAGTGCCGTAGCCGGAGTCATCAATATTATCTCCCGTGAAAACAGCGAACCTTGGACTGCCAATGTCAACACCCGCTACAACGACTTCAACAAGGAGTGGCGCCACGGTGGAAGCTTCAGTTTCAATGCCGGAAAGTGGAATTCGCAGACCAGCATCCAGCGCACCACATCGGATGAGGTGCAGCTCACCAGTCCTTTCGATACAGAATCCAACATCCTCCATATCTATGGTGGCGAGACCTTCAATGTGAAGGAGCGTCTTACCTACAAGCTCTCTAACAGGGTGAAGCTGATAGGTCGTGGCGGCTATTTCAATCGTATCAGCAATCGCAGCAACTACGATGACCACTATAAGGATTATTCTGCCGGACTGAAGACCGTGATGAATCTCTCGGAGAATGATAATCTGGAGATTTCATACGGCTTCGACCAGTATGACAAGACCCGATTTGTGAACAATGAGCGCACTCACGATCACGATTATACCAATCGTCAGAACATCGTCCGTGCCCTCTATTCCCATATCTTCGGCAAGAACACATTGACGGCAGGTGCTGATTTCCTGAACGATTATCTCACCACTTATCAGTTTGCCAACAATGGCTCCAAGACTCAGAACTCATACGATGCTTTTGCCCAGTTCGATTACAATCCTTTGCAGTGGTTGAACATCGTGGCAAGTCTTCGTCATGATTACTTCTCTGCATCCAGCCAGCATGCCACCACCAGTCGTCTGGCTCTGATGACCAAGTGGAAGGGCTTTTCCATCCGTGCCAACTATGCCGGCGGATTCCGTGCCCCAACCCTCAAGGAGATGTATATGAACTTTGATATGGCGGGTATGCAGATGATTTATGGTAACCCGGATCTGAAGCCGGAAAAGAGTGACAACTTCAACCTGGCGCTGGAGCATACCGGCAGGGTGAAGAATGCAGGCTTCTTGACCGGTCAGTATAGTCTTACCCTGATGGGCTATTATAATAAGTATGATAAGCGCATCACTACCGAGGATTATGCCGATTATACCCCGGGAATCGGTCAGCCGGATGTGGCTTCCCGTTATTGCAACGAGGATGGAGTAGAGGTGAGCGGCATCGACTTCAGTGCCCAGTACCGTTCGGATATGGGTTTAGGTGTGAAACTCGACTACAGCTATCTCCATGTGGGTGGCAGAAGCGTAGATTCCCAGTTCTCCCAGCCTCGTCCGCATTCAGCAACCTGGCGTCTCGACTACGACCGCCAGCTCTGTTCGTTCTATCGCATCAATGCCGCTCTGTCGGGCAGATACCTGTCCTCTCCAGATACGAACATCAAGAAGCATGACAGAAGTTATCAGTTGTGGAAGTTCACGCTTCAGCAGCGATTCCTGGATGCCGTCAATCTGAACTTCACGGTAGATAATCTCTTCGATTATACACCAGAGAAGTATTATTGGAGTTCGGCGATGACCACCGGTCGCACCTTCTCGGTGGGACTTTCGGTTGACATCGACCGCATCGTGAATCTCTTCTAGAAACCGCCATCTGGCAGTTTCCAGACCCAAAATAGGTTAAAAAAGCCATAGTGAAGGATGCTTTTCTTCAAATTATGCCGTACTTTCGGTATAAAATCGTAATTTTGCAGTGATTTAAAACCTATTCATTCAAAATTATGATACGAAGAATCATTCTAACTATGGCTTTTTTGGCTAGCCTTTCATTATCAGCCAAGGATGTGAACATGGGCAGTTGGCAGATTGTTCCATTGCCTCAGCAAGTCAAGGAGATGAGCAGCGCTCCTTTCCGCATCACTGCCAAAACTACAATCTATTATGCTGCTGGAGATGAGAAGCAGAAGAAGGATGCCGGGTTCCTGGCATCTCATATCAAGGAGGTAACCGGTATCGGGGTAAAGACTACCGACAAGCAGGCGAAGGGTCAGATTCGTCTGGCGCTGAATGCTGGCGATACCCAGTCTGAGGCTTATTCTCTGGTGGTCAACAAGAATGGCATCACCATTTCAGCCACCTCTCATGTAGGTATCTTCTATGGCATCCAGAGTGTGATGAAGGCATTGCCTATCACCCGGAATGTGAAGAGCGTTTCTCTTCCTGCTGCTGAGGTTACCGATGCTCCCCGCTTTGCTTATCGTGCATTCATGATTGATGTGGGCCGTCATTATTTCAGCGTACCTTATCTCAAGAAGTTGATTGATGTCTTTGCGATGCACAACATCAATTATTTCCACTGGCATCTTACCGAGGATCAGGGCTGGCGTCTTGAAATCAAGAAGTATCCGATGCTTACCCAGATCGGTTCCAAGCGCAAGGAGACCATCCTGCCAACCAACAAGAACGAGTTTGATGGCGTACCTGTATCGGGTTATTATACCCAGGAGGAAGCACGCGAAATCGTGAAGTATGCTGCCGACAGATACATCACCGTGATTCCGGAGGTGGATATGCCGGGTCACATGCTGGCAGCCCTGGCATCTTATCCGGAGTTGGGCTGTACCGGTGGTCCTTACGAGGTAGCTACCCGTTTTGGTGTTTTCGAGGATGTATTGTGTGCCGGCAAGGCTCAGACCCTCCAGTTTGCCAAGGACGTGATGGATGAAATCATGGATATTTTCCCATCAGAGTATATTCATATTGGTGGCGATGAGTGTCCAAAGAACCGCTGGAAGGTTTGCGAGAACTGTCAGAAGAAGATTGCAGAACTCGGCATCCAGGAGCTTCCTAAGCACAGCAAGGAGGAGCAGCTCCAGACCTGGTTTATGGGAGAGATAGAGAAGCAGATCAGAAATCGTGGCAGAAAGATGATGGGTTGGGATGAGATTCTGGAAGGAACTCCATCCAAGGACATCACCGTTTGCGGTTGGACCAGTGTGAATGCCAGCATCCGTTCAGCCCGTGAAGGTCATCCTACCATCGTGGCTCCTATCAGCAATTTCTATTTCAGCAATCCTCGCATCAACAAGATAGAGGGTATTCCTAGCATCCAGCGGGTATATGATCTCGATCCTTGCTCTGATAAGTTGACTTCTGCCGAGCAGCAGAACATCATCGGTGTCGAGGGTTGTATCTGGACCGAGTGGGTAAAGGATGCCAAGAAGATGGAGTGGGAGCTGTTGCCAAGACTTGCCGCCCTTTCTGAGGTGCAGTGGACTGCTAAGGACAAGCGAAACCTGGAGAACTTCTTCCCAAGAATGCTCCACATGCAGGATCTCTACCGCCTCTACGGCTTGAATTACAAGGCAGATATCGAGGATGCCGTGAAGAAGCATCTGGAAGAAAAGAAGTAATATTTGTAGATAGCTCCGCCCTAACTATATAAAAATAGGTAGTTAGGGCGGTGCTATCGTTTATAAGTCCGCCCTAACTATGTTAAAAAAGGTAGTTAGGGCGGTACTATCCTTGCAGATTTCATTTTTTTTGTTTATCTTTGCACCGATAAAATTTAGTATAAATGAAATAAAATCAGAAAGTTATGGATGCAAACGGAATAATAGGACGTGAATATGAGCAGAAACTCATTCTGGAACGTTGTAAAAGCAACAAGGCAGAACTGATAGCTATCTATGGTCGTAGGCGCGTAGGAAAGACTTTTCTGGTTCGAAAAATGTTCAACGACCAGTTTGCCTTTTCCTTTATTGGTATGTATGAAGTGAGCCGTGCGGTACAGCTGGAGCAGTTTCGGATGGCGTTGGCACAGTATGCTAAGCAGACCGTGCCCAAGCTGAAAACCTGGTTTGAGGCTTTTGCTGCTTTGCGTGAATATCTGTCGGGCTTATCTCAGCAGGAACCGATTGTTCTGTTCTTTGATGAGTTGCCTTGGATGGATACGCCCAAAAGCAATTTTATCGCAGCTTTCAGTTATTTCTGGAATTCATGGGCTTCTATGGTCCCTCAACTGAAACTTATCGTCTGTGGCTCTTCCACCACGTGGATGTTGGCTAAGTTTATAGGCGATAAGGGCGGATTGTATGGTCGCGTTACCCGGCAGATCTATCTGGCTCCATTCTCTCTGGGCGAGACAGAGCTGTTCTTAAACGAATTGAAAGGCCTTGCTCTTACCCGCCAGCAGGTATTGGATGTGTATATGATATTGGGTGGTATTCCTTATTATCTTGATATGCTGGAGCGTGGTGTGCCGTTAGATGTGTGCATTGACAGACTGTTTTTCTCGCAGGATTCGCCATTACGTGGAGAATTCGATTTCCTCTTCCGTTCCCTCTTTAATGACTCCAAGCATTATCGCAAGATAGTAGAGGTGCTTTCTGAAAAAATGAAGGGGATGACCCGTAAGGAATTGATGGATGAGTTGAAACTGAAAGGCGGTGGACAGTTATCAGAAATCCTGGAGAATCTGAAGAAATGCGATTTTATCAGGAAATATGCTACCATAGGAAAGAGTGAAAGGGATGCCCTATATCAGTTAACTGACTTATACTCATTGTTCTATACCCGTTTTGTGGCAAATAACAGTGGGCAGGATAAGAACTTCTGGAGTAACATGCGCAATTCGGGAAGTAGAACAGCCTGGAGCGGTTATGCTTTCGAACAGGTATGCCTACATCATATCCCACAGATCAAGAAGGCATTGGGTATTTCTGGTGTTTTGGCGAATGTTTATTCCTGGTCCTGCCGTCCTTTTGTAGATTCTACTGGTGCAGAATGGCGAGGAGGTCAGATAGATATGCTGATAGACCGTGCTGATGGAGCTATCAATATCTGTGAGATGAAATATGCCAAGGATGAGTTTGTGATAGATGCCAGCTATGAGCAGCGGCTGCGTGACAGGATGTCTTCCTTCTCTGTGGCGACCAAGACGAAGAAGGCATTGCTGCATACTTTCATCACAACTTATGGGGTGAAGCAGAATATGCATAGTGGATTGGTGAATAGTGAGGTAAGGATGAATGATCTCTTTGGATAAATGGTATTTTAATGTCCGTTTTCATAACTGATACTGTCCCTATGAGATAGGGAGAAGGTCGGTTTAAGAATTTGTGAAAGTCAATCGTAATCCATCGGCTACCCCCCAGCCCGTCCGAGAACGGCCGTTTTGGGGTGTG